>Ga0114960_10004506_pt1 | contig 10418 bp, 20 predicted proteins | sample C_130625_MF_Meta_FD_92637 | JGI IMG/M metagenome (GOLD analysis project Ga0114960, IMG submission 92637) | Freshwater microbial communities from Lake Croche, Canada to study carbon cycling - C_130625_MF_MetaG | ecosystem: Environmental > Aquatic > Freshwater > Lake | place: Lake Croche, Canada...
AGATATATTTATCATTGAAATCATACTTCTTCTGCAAGATATCGACAAAGGGTTTGACCACATTATCGACATCGCTCGCCATATTGGCTAGACCAACCACCATGGAAACTTCCAAGGGTTCTGCAATCCACTTTAATTTATATGCCGGCAGTTTGAGTAAGACCTCCTTTTCGTATTCTTTGTACAAGGGGGATTTAAACTTACGTCCTTGCCATGCCTGATTAACCGATAAGGGTTTTACCTGGACTCTATTTGAAAAGAGCAGGATACTGCGCTTTGATTGTTCCTTCATGTGCTTGTAAATCTGTGTAAAGTAATAATTCCGATGGCATACCAAAGTAAGCGGCTACCCATAAGATGCATTTAAAATTTGTTAGGCGACCTTCTGTGAATGTATGGAGCAAGGTACTATCTGTTCTGACCCCCATATAATCGGTCAAATTATCTAATGTGATATAGCTCTTGTGGATTCGATTCAAGAAACGAATATTGGCTAAGAACCTCTCGCTAATCTCCCTTTCTTGTTTGTCAACTAGAGCAGAGTAGTACTTATGTCGCAGTTTAGCGAGCATATGTTCCTCCACATAGGGGCTCAGACCCTTTTTCTTAATATTAACCCGCTCCTGTTCAAACTCATCTACGGTCATATCTGTATAGAAGAGGTAAAGTGCTCCATATACTTCTCGTTCTCTTGAATGCATTTCATCACCTCACGCATGACGATGATTAATTTCTGCTGATCAATAAGAGATTTACCGTTAAGAATATTGTACACATCGTACTTCTCAATTCCAAAGGGGGAGGTACGCTCAACTATACGAGCCATATCCCCTCTACGCAATTTGCCCTTGAGCTCTAGTATTTTATTTTTTAATTCTGTATTCATAATAATATACAATTTTAATATTTTTTTTTGGTATTTCCAAATTTCGTTGTATATTCGCTCCACAATAGTTATGGCTTTAAAAGAAAAAACAACCCCAGTAGTGTATCTTACCATCAGAGAAGGTAAAATCGCAAAGAAAGAAGGAGACAGTTATGTCTTATTTGACTCAGTAGAAGGTTACATCCGTGGAATCAGTACAAGAGACCACAAGTATGGAACAGATTTGTGCATCACTCTAGAAGATGACCAGATGTATCAATTGCAAATTAAGATGAAGGGTGAGGAACCTACAAGCAAGCAGACAGCTTACTTTATTGCATTTGCACATTGTTGCCCAGCAATCGATCCACACCAAAGAGTAGAGTTCATTCCAAATTTGAAAATCGTGGACGATAAAAAGAGATCCGCCTTATTCTTAAAACAGAACGGAGAGACTATGAAGTGGGCTTACAAAGTAGGTCAAGATGGAGTACCTGCTCCAGAAGAATTGAAAAATAAAAAGGGGGAAGTAATCTCTACAGATTGGTCAGAGGTTGAGGCTTACAGAGTTGATCAGGTTAACTTATTCAGCAAGAATTTAGCTCCGGCCGTACCCCGTGATATCGTTAAAGAGTATGGAGTAAATCCACACGCTGAGTCGATTAACGATGATGATTCAATTTCGGACTTGCCCTGGTAATGTCAAGAGGCATAAATAATATGGCTTTAGCTAGTAAGATAGGAAAAACGATTGAACCTGCTCATATGAAACATTATGGGCAGGAACAGCGTTCTATAATTCGGCAGTCTTCGTTGAAAAGTGCCGTAAATATAGTTTCTACAATGAACCTAGAAGGTAAGAGTCTAGACGAGGTTAAGGAGATGACGTTTCACCTTGCACAGGAATTCGAAACATGGGTTTTGAGATAATCCAAATCAATAAGGACAAAAGCTACGATGAATGGATTCAGTTCCGTACACGTGGACTTGGGGCCTCAGAGATTGGTACCTTGATGGGTGTTAACTCTTGGAAAAGTCCTGCGGAGCTCTACTACCAGAAGATTGGTTTGATCCCTCAGAAGGTGGAGCCGAATATTCCTATGTTTATGGGAACCATTTTGGAAAAGACTGTTGCTGAGATATTTGAGTATTGGGATGGCGATGATGCATCTATGCTCCGTAATTATGAAAGTCAGACTAAGGTTAGAACTTTGTACGAGCCGGTTGGATATGTTGTGAATCCAGAGTATCCTCATCTTTTTTTCTCGCCTGACCGCTTACAAATCAAAACAAAAAACTTAAGAATAAGAGATGGTAGAATTAACTTGGAAAATGTGGAAGCTATTATTGAGATTAAGACGATTAGTGGATGGAGTAGCAAGCAATGGGAGGGCGGTATTCCACCGTCTTACTACTTGCAATTGCAAACCTACCTAATGGGTCTCGGAATTGATACAGGCTACATGGTTGCTCTCGAGGACGGACGAAATCTAAAGGTCCATAAGTTTGAGAGGGATCAGGAAATGATCGATATGATTGGCAATGTAAGCCGTGATTTTTGGTCACGTGTTGAGGCCGGTCGTTTAGCCTTAGAGCTAGGAGAGGACTACGAGCAGTTTGCTCCACCTCCAGATGGCACAGAAGCCTACTCTGAGTTCTTGACTGAGAAGTATAAGAACCCTGAGGAGAACACGATTGTGAGTACGCCAGAGATCGATGAGTTCGTATTACAGTACAAGGTAAAGAACTCGGAGATAAATCTCCTCGAAGACGAGAAGAGAGAGGCAGCCAATTTCATTAAGGATTATATGGGCAACAATACCACTATCTTATCGGAAGAGGGTAAGGTAACTTGGAGGCCGAATGCAAAAGGTGTGAGGATTTTCAGAGTTGGATGAGGAAAACAAAGGATATCGAATGGTATGCGGAAGCATGGGAGTCACGTCCACATATCTGCCAGGAATGTGGAATACATCTACCAGTCTTCAGTCCGATGTATATCTCGCATATCATTACCAAAGGAAGTTATCCGAGTCTGAGAAATCATCCAGAGAATTTTTTTATTTATTGTCAGAATCACCACACTCAATGGGAATTTGGCAAGAGGACGGAGATGAAGACGTATGAGAAAGCAATGGAAATAATGAATCGTCTTAAAAGAGAATATCACGAAAGTAAGAAATGACCTGCGGTATCTATAAAATAACTTCTCCTAGTGGCCGAATTTACATTGGGCAGAGTAGGAATATAGAAAGGAGATGGCGAGGATATCTGCGTAAAGATTGCAAGTATCAAATAAAACTAAATCATTCTTTTGAAAAATATGGAGTAGAGGCACACGTTTTTGAAGTAATTGAAGAATGTGAAGTTGAACATTTAAATATTAAAGAAAGGTATTGGCAAGAAATTTTTGATTGTTTGGAAAACGGACTTAATTGCCTTTTGACTAAAACAGAAGACAAGCCATCGGTGTGTGCTAAAGAAACAAGAGAGAGAATGAGTCGTGCTAATTCAGGTAGAAAAACAAGCGAAGAAACTAAATTAAAAATAAGTCTTGCTAATTCAGGTAAAAAACACTCTGAGGAAAGCCGTGTGAAAATGAGCGAAGCAACAAAAGGAGAAAAAAATCCTAATTTTGGAAAAAAAGGAAAAGGTACCCCGATGTTTGGTAAAAAACACTCAGAAGAAACCAAGTTGAAAATAAGTCGCAGTGGATTGGGTAAAAAAACAAGTGATGAAACTCGTTTGAAAATAAGTCTTGCTCTTATGGGTAAAGAAGCAAGCGATCTTTGCAAAAAGAAAGTAATCGATACAGCTACAAATAAAATATATTCTTCAATAAAAGAAGCTGCAAAGGATATAAATAGAAATTATGGTAGTCTTAAGAATATGCTTAATGGCTATAATAAAAATACAACAAGTTTAATACACTACAATGAAAACAAATAAAAGCCCTAAGATAGACGGTAAGCAGTATTTGCGGTATATGAAGACGTATTTATTTGCGTTGCGCCATACCAAAGAACAACTTATACAAGTTGTCGCTGGTAAGCATATGGATAATTATCCAGCATCAGCTATCTCGCTAGAGCAGGCAATCACAGATATGGAAGCAGATAGTGAACTGCGTTCAACGGGTCTCAGCATAACTGATTTGTACGCCATAAAAGAGGCTTTGAATTTAATTGAAAAAAATGACACCGAAACAACAAGCACAACAGATGGAAACGGACATCAAGAAGATGAAGTTTCAGATGGACACCTTCCGATACAGGGAGATAGCGAAATACTCGATCAACCTGTTAAAGAAAGAGCTACACGAAGTAGAAAAAGTAACAAGAGTAAACATGACGGAAATGATCCGTTATTGGGACGAAGTAGAAAATAATTTACCTTAAATTTGCACATTATGACACCATCTATATTTATCGGCATGCTACTACAGAGTAGGGATGCCATGCACCTAGCACACTGGAAATCAGAGTCTTACGCTGAGCACAAAACATTAAACGAGTACTATGACGGTATTCTAGAATTAACCGATTCCTTTGTTGAGAAATACTTCGGAAGAAATGGGAGAATTTCAATTGTAGTTCCTGAGGCAAAGGCAGAGAAGCCTACGACCCATTTAAAGGGCCTCAGAGCGACTATCGAAGAGGAAAGGGTACATTACACCTCCGACCTCCAGAACATCATGGATGAGATGATTGGACTAGTAAATGAAACCATTTATTTATTGACATTAGTATGACAAGCTATGCACTAAAAGGTCAGCGAGTTCTTTTGAGTTTGCCTGAGATTAAGAAATCTACAATTGAGGTAGATGAGAAATTGCAAAAGGAGTTGATGGAAAAGGAGATGAAGAAGTGGTCAAATTTGACAGTTTTGGCTGTGGGAGACGAGGTTGTAGGAATAGAACCCGGCAATGGAGTCTATGTCAATCCTATCTTCTTGCAGAACGCAGAGAGAATAGAAATAGACGGAGCAGATCGTTTGATTGTGCGCCAGTCTGATATATCTATCGTTTGGTTTTAACTTATAAATAATCACAAAAAAAAATATGGAAACAAATACAGCAAAACAGATCATCGCAGAGGCGTTGAACATCGCCATTTCAAAGGGGTGCTTCGGATTGGTAGAAGTACAGAACATTGTAAAGGCTCTAGAGAAACTAGAGGAAATGCCGAATGTAGAATTTAAAGAGGTAGAATAGTATCTTTGTAATGCGAACCCCCTAAAAGTTCCCACCTGCATACCGTAAGATCTGCTAGTGGGACTTTTTCTTTTTTTGGGTCTCAGCTCCAGGGCAGAGGAGTATTCTGAGGAGTCACAGGAGGATTAACTTGCATAGCAATTTGATCAGCAATACAAAACTCATAGTTCTCTACTGCACTTACTCCCAAGTGTTCTTTAATCCAACCAATAACTATTTCATTAGTTAAATCAGCAAGAGGAATTAAAGTTTGTCCTTCTTCAAATGTAAAGGATGCTGAATTGCTAATCTCACTAGAATAAGTGCCATCAGTTCCTGTTACCGTATAGTTAGCGTTAACTACAAATCCATCTTCGGGTGTATCCACTGTATATAGTGAAGTAACTTCCCAGTTATATGTTATTTCCATTATGCTTTAAGTAAAATTTAGGCTAAAAGTATCTTTTGTGCTACTCCGTTAATAATCACATCCCAAGTTTTAGTTTGAGTTGCGCTTGTGGTTGTTACTGCACCTGCGTTTGTTCCTGAACTACCTACTACAAATTGATTATTTGCTGTTGCTATTGCTCCGCTTCCTATGATAACACTACCCGTAAAGTCACCTGACTGTGTATTAAATCCTAAAGCAGTATTAGTTGCACCCGTAGTATTATCCGATAAAGAAAAACTCCCGATTGCCGTATTTGAACTCGCTGTATTAGAGGCTAATGCTCGATGCCCAACTCCTAAATTATTGGCTCCCGTAACATTAGTCGATAACGTTTGGTTTCCTAATGCGGTATTTTGAGCACCTAAAGTATTTGCCACTAACGACTGATACCCTAACGCTGTATTATTACTACCTGTACTCAAAGTCAATGCCTGATACCCAATAGCGGTTATGCCTGTGCCTGATGTATTGGCAGTTGCCGCTTGGAAACCTACTGCGGTGTTATTATTACCTAAATTATTCTTTAAAGCCTGATATCCAACAGCAGTGAGACTTGAGCCTGATACATTAAAGTTCAGTGCATCTTTTCCTACTCCTGTATTGTTTGATGCAGTGCTATTGTTCATACAGTTATGACCAATTGCTACGTTATTCGCTCCAGAGGCTAAAGCATATCCCGCTACTCTTCCTACGACTGTATTAAAACCTCCAGTTGTAATACCAGCACCTGCGTATGCTCCAATACCTGTATTACCATTAGCCGCAGTATTTTGAAGTGCATTAACTCCATAAGCAGTTTGTTCAATACTACTTATATTGGAAGTAAGTGCCCCGCTACCAAAAGCCGTATTAGAAGTTACGTTACCTGCTCCGTAGTTTGTAATATCAACTGTGGATAATCGGAGTGGTGATTGGGTCCCAGATGCATCTGTTACAACTTGAGCAGTCGAGTACAAGGGCAGAGCAGTTTTTAGCACTCCTAAGGGTAAGGGAGTAGATATTAAACTAGGGTTGATTGTACCCCGGGTATCACTCTTCTTATTGTAGATTTCAAGAAGATCTTGCTCTGCCGAGAAGAGGGCAGGGGCTATTTTAGGTAAGGATTCTAATGCCATAATACGAAGTTAGATAAAAAACAAGTTTTTTCCAAACTTCTAGCTAGCTCGCATGGCTCGCTAAAAATCGCCATAGGTTTGAAATTAAAAGTTTGGGATTCGGCCTCAGAACAGAATGTCTTATAGCTCCCAATGCTTATTATACCTCTCGTAATAGAACTCAGGCATAGAAGAAGAGTACTCTCCTACATAGTCACACTCAAAGCTACTTGACACATTCTGTACTAGGGATGTTGTAATAATATCATCATTCTCATAACCCAGGTCCAATAGGATTTCCTTAATCCAGCGAAAAGTATTTCCAGTATGTACAACGGTCTCACATAGTATTATCTTATCGTATAGAACAGGAAAGCGTGCTGCAGCCTCTCTAAAGTTAACCTCATACATATGCTTATCCTCTTGTGGAAAGGGGACATCAACAGGATACATATCAAGCATCTTACCCCCAGCAGATAAATGGTGCGCCATATGCATAGAAAAGGTACTAGAGTAATCAGGAGATACGTTTAATACTACTGTGGTCCAAGGATCAACACAAGGAACTCTGCGGATCAATGTCTGGATTAACTGGTGCTCTTTTAAGTGGTCGATGTACATAGCCACAAAGCTAAGTAAACTTAGCCTAAACTTCTTCGAAGTTTGATACAAATGCGCCCATTTTTCATATGATGCGCCTATTATTCTTAAAAGTGCATGAATTTTTCCAAAAACTTAATGCAGTACCCGGCTGCACAATGCTAGTTTTTTTGAGTATTGTCTCACGAAACACCGGGCTGAGACCAAAAAAACTAGAGTTTACCCCCTAAATCAAAAAAAGCAAAGTGCATTTATTGCACAAGGTAGCGAAAAGTAATACTTATCGCATAAAAAGACTGCGGTCTAAAATACCCTATCGGGAATATATGTGCCCAAAATTAAAATATCCCCCCTTCTATTACCGAGCGGTATAATACCCCCGGGTATAAAAAATACCCCCCTGGCTGGAATGAGTATTTACGTGAGTATTGGGGGTAATACGATACGATCCCGGGACTACGGGCGATAAAAAAACACCCGCCCCTTCTTTCCTTAACTCATTGATTTACAATAAGTTACACGACCTTCAATCTGATTCGAACGAAATACAAAACAAAATTCGAACTACCTATCTCATTGATATATAGCAAGATAGAAAGCATTAATCTTGTATACATTCGTTCAATCGTATACAAAATAAAGAACAAATCGCCATACCTACACATACCATCTGTAAAACTTCATTCACTCGTTCAAACAACATTCGTTTCAACAAATGTTAGTCGTCTCAATTTTTTTATTCTCGTTCAAACAATATTCGTTACAACAAATGTATAACTGCACATTCGTTACAACAAATGTCATTATACCTAGTTTTATGTCATAGAATTGTCACAGAATAACAATTTTAATCCATTCAGAAAGAAAATCGTTCATTCACAAAGAAACGCTTGACTCGATAAACCAATCGGATGTAGGTTTACCACATCAAATCGAGAAAACAAAAACTAAAAACATACAATATGAAAAACTACGCAATGATTACGGACAACAAAAACTTCACCTATGCTATCGCAGTTGTAAGTGAGACTAACACCACCATTACTGAAGTTGGTACAACCAAAGTACTAGACAGACATTCAGCACGTGAGAAAGAATGGTTTGATGGCATCAAGGCTAAAGGTCACAAGTTCACCGACATCGATGTTAAGGAGTATCAGTACATGAAGAACGAGATTGTACTAGACGAACGTCTCTCCCGTAAACTAGGCAAGATATTGTTCAAAGGTTAACTGACGAGTCTTCAATAGACGAAACGCCTTAGGGCGTATTAACCAAAAACTAAAAACAACAATATGAAAAACTTCAAATTCACAATCGCACAAAACGGATTCACCCGTTCTTTCATCGTTAACGTATCATCAGATACATTTGGTCAAGTGCTTGGCACCCTATCTTTCCGATTGCATCAGCAGTTATGCTTAGCCAAAGGTAGTAAGTTAGGCAAGGGGATTGATTTGCGTAAGGCTTTCTCCGTCTCTTTGCACAATGGCAATGACGTTCTTTTAACTTCGCTTGACTCGGTTTGGTATGGGGATGCCACATCTACGGGGCTAACTTCTAAAGGTCAGTCACGATTTGGTCGTAACCTAGCGAAAGCAATGTACGAAATCCTCTTGGAGAAAGGCTTTGATAATTCGCCTATCTTGGATATCAGTATGGCATCTTTCACCCTAGATGACCAAGCCATTGCCATTCGCTCTCTTATGGATGAGACATTCATCGATGTAATTGATTGCATCTAATTGGCTTAGGGGACTCAAGTGAGCATCGTATCGGAGCATTACCGATATCCCCTACAAAATCGTTCTGATTCTTGTTTCTGAGCCCCAATGCACATGACTAAGGTCATGCTCAAATGTAGGTGACTACATTACATTGCAGAAGCATCGTTCTTTGACATAACACTATCGGAGCATCAACAAACCGATGCAGATAAGTGCCCACATCAATCCGCCATATGTAGGAATCCTCTGACAAGGTAGGGACATATGGGTGATGTGGTATATCGTGGTGGTAATGTAAAGGCATACACGAAGTTCGAGTCTTCGCCATCACCAAACTCTCATAACTATGAAACAAAAATCTAATTTCATTCTACCTTTCCTATTTGCATTGCTTGGTACATTCGTATTCATCTATGCTCTTCTTACTTGCCAATTCGATGTGGCTTTGCCATCTATGGTATTCGCTTCCTTTTGGCTTTTCATCTCTATTAAATCAAACGAACTATGACACAAGAAATATTAAACAAGGCACAACAATGGTTTATCTCTATGGGTTATGATGCCCAAATTGAATTTGAATCTATCTATCTTACTTTGGATGGCTTTAGTGTAGAAATTTCCGATGCTGAAGTTGAAGCAAGAGCGGAGCAATTGGACTATGAAAAAGAAAGGAGAAATTCATAATGGCACACAAAACAAATGAACAGAAATTACGCAGTCTTATCAAGAATCTGCACACCATCGAAGTTGCTCTCCTTGTAGAGCGAATTGAGACTATGATGAAGTTAACACTACAAGACATTGAAGAAAAGCCAGAATCGTACGACAATTGGTTTGTATCTCACCATGCCTATGTAAACCTTGCAAATAAAGTAATTGACCAATTAAAGCCGTGACAAACGATATCAAATCATTCTATTGGCATTCCAATGCAGAAAATTGTATCTCTATCCTTAACTATGAATTCCAAGGAGTAACGGAAGTGCATGACGATTCGTATCTAAACGATGAGTCTCCGTCTTGCACATTTGAGATTGATGGGGTGAACTATAAAGTATTCTTTCCATCTGACTACAAAGGAGACTACTGCGAATTCATGTTGTTGGATTACACAAACTATGATGCAAACTTTCGTGTTGACATACTAGGTAACTTCCCTACAATCTCTGAACTATTAAACTATTTCAAAAATCTAAACGTAATATAAAAACTATGAACAAAAAACAAGCAATCGCAATTATCAAGTCCGGCAAGTTCTTCTCTTGCTCCTTTCAGAAAAAAGATGGATCAGTCCGTTACCTATTAGGTCGTAGTGGTGTTAAAAAATATCTGAGACCCAATGCAAAACCTAAATCTTATAATCCACAAGAACTGGGTTACCTACCTGTCTATGATTTGCAGTCCAAAGACTATCGCCTAGTAAACTTGCAAACTCTCATAAGCGTAAACCATAAACCAATCAAATGATGACATATGCCTTTGAATTTAA
>Ga0114960_10004508_pt1 | contig 10416 bp, 10 predicted proteins | sample C_130625_MF_Meta_FD_92637 | JGI IMG/M metagenome (GOLD analysis project Ga0114960, IMG submission 92637) | Freshwater microbial communities from Lake Croche, Canada to study carbon cycling - C_130625_MF_MetaG | ecosystem: Environmental > Aquatic > Freshwater > Lake | place: Lake Croche, Canada...
AGCCAAGCCAGACGGAGGTGCGGCACTCCTCCTCGCCCGCCGCCGCCGGGTCCATCGCCGTCGCGCGCCAGGTGCCGGTGATCCAGGTGAAGCGCTGGCCGCGATTGGCCAGCAGCACGGCGCCCGACCAGTTATTGCTGCCCATCAGCGCGCCCGGGCCGCCGCCGGCGGCGGCATTGCAGTTGCTGGCGAAATGCCGGCTGTCGCCGGAGGTCATGTCGATCTGCCAGTCCTGCGGCCGATGGCCGGCGGCGCTGGGCCGCGGCGGCACCGCGTGCAGGCGCAGGGACGACCCCAGCGCTTCCGCCCAGGCGCGGGCGGCCGGGCCATCCCCGGCCGGGCGCGGCGGCAGGCCGGCGGCGGCGAGCGCGGCCGGATCGTCGAGGCTGGCGGGCACCTGCGCCGACACCTCGACGAGGCGCTGGTTGAACTCCGCGACCAGCGCTCCCGCGTCAGGCTTTGGTGGTCGCATGGCCGGCCCCGTAGTGCTGTGCCCATTCGGCCGCGGCCTCCGTGAAGGCCTGGGTGAAAAGTGGTGCCTCCGCGGTCCGCAGCTCGTCGTGGATGCTGGCCGCCAGTTTCTCCCCGGCCTGGGAGTCGCTCGCGAAATGCAGGCCGGCGATTTCGCGGTTGCGGGCGATACGCCGGGCCAAGGCGTCGCTCGCCTGCGCCAGGGCCTTGCCGGCCGTCGTGGCGGCCGTCGCCCGCTCGATGAACAGCGCCATCAGATGCGCCTGGGTGGCGTGGCCGCTGGGGTAGGCGGCATGGCCGGGCACGGGGACCGGCGGCAGCAGCGCCGGGCGGTACTGCGAAGGGCGGGGGCGGTTGAACTTGTCCTTGAAATGCATGGCGGCGAGGGCGCCGATCATCTCGGCGGCGTAGAGCAGGCGCACGGTCTTCTTGTGGCTGCCGGCGGTGATGCCGAGCAGGGCGAGGAAAGGGGTGATGAACTCCTGCCCCTGGGTGAGGATTTCGCCCAACGCATCGGCCCGCTCATCCTCGGCGGCGCGGACCAGCTGTGCGAACTCCGGCTCGGTCGGCGGCTCCGGCCGCGGGCAGATAAGCGCCTCCAGGTTCACGCTGCGGCAGAACTCCCCAAGCAGCAGGGAGGCGGTCCAGGCCGGCGACCACTGCCCCTTAGGGAACCCGTCCCGCGCCAGCGGCAGCTTCAGATCAGCCAGGCCGGGGATGCTGACGAACGGCAGATCGACGCGGTCAGCCAGCAGCCAGCCGGCGCCGAGATGGCCGGCGCTGCCCGAGCTGCCGGAACTTCCCGAACTGCCGGAACTGCCGGAACTTCCTGAACTTCCTGAGCTGCCCGAGTTCATCGCCTGCCTCCCGCCTTGTCGCTGGCCAGAGCGGGATGCGTTGCGGCGACATCGCCGAAGGCGCTGAATCCCGCGACCAAATAAAAGTTAGAGCAGTGTGCGTAAACGCATGTGAACGCAGCATGCTCTAGGCCCTGAACGGCGGCGCGGTGCGATCACGGACCGGTCGCCCCAAGGTTCGCCCCAGGCCTCCCGTCCCCGATCCCAGCGCCTCACCTGGCGCTTGGCTTGGCGCCTAGCTTGGCGCGCCGGCCGCACGCATGCGCGCGATATAGTCCCCGCGAAGCGCCGGGGGCAGAACAGTCCGTAATTCAAAGGAAGTCAAGTTAAAATCCGGCTCCGCATCGACCAGCAGATCGAGCATGGCCCGGGCCTCCGCCAACTCGCCCTGGGCCGCGAGGGCCACCGCCATGAGACGGAGGTTGGAGGTGAAGCCCGGGCAGCGCAGCAGGACCTTCCGGCCGAGGGCGATCGCCGCACGCCCCTGGCCGGCGAAGTAGAGGTTCTGCGCCAGCATGGCCTCATGGTAAAATGCGAAGGGGTCGAACGGGGTCAGTCGCAACGCCTGTTCGCCGCAGCGGATGGCTTCGGTCATGTCGCCAAGATAGCCACAGGTCAGGCCGCGCGCGGTCCAGGCCAGGGCGCAATTGGGGCCGAGTTCGATCGCCCGGTCCAGCACATCGAGCGAGGCGCGGTAGTTGCGCGACCAAGCCAGGCCATGCCCGCGGATGGCGAGCGCCAGGAAATCGCTGCCGTCGAGCGCCAGCGCCATGGTGGAGTGGCGGCCCACCTCAGCCATGTCCGCCCCCGGCGCGCTGGTCCAGCCCTGGGAGGTCCGCAGGATATGCCACCAGGCGCGATAGGAGCGCGCCGGGACGAAGCCGGCATCGACCGAGATGGCCTGTTGCAGCAAACCACCGGCGCGAAAAAACGAGTCCTGGTCGAACCGATGCAGCTGATCCAGGGCCTGAAGCAACAAATCATAGGCCGACATGACGTCGGCGTGCTTGCGCAGGGCGCGGCGCAGCTCCTGCTGGCGAACCTGCGGCGCGATCGCTTGCACCACCTCCTGCGAAATGCGGTCCTGGAGCTCGAATAATTCCTCCGCCCGCCCGCCATAAAGGTCGGAGCGCAGCACGGTGCCGCTTTGCGCGTCCAGCAATTCGGTGGCGATCCGCAGCTGCCCGCCGCCGCGCCGCACCCGCCCGTGCAGCACGTAGCGGACGCCAAGCTCAGCGCCGATCTGTCGCGCATCCACCGCAACGCCCGCATAGCGCTGCGTCGAGCCTTGCGAGAGCACGAAGACCTCTCGCAATCCGGCGAGGACGTGGATGATGCCTTCGATGACCCCTTCGGCGAAATAATCCTCCGAGGTCTCGGGCTGGAATTGATGGAAGGGCACCACCGCGATCGAAGGGCGGCCATCATGCAGTGATGGCGCCAGCGCGGTCGGCACGCCGCCCGGCGCGTGCAGCGCGTGGGCGCGGATGGGCCGGCCGATATTCTTCAGCGAGAGTTCGCCAAGATCGACGAAGCCGGCGGTCGCCGGCGCCTCGATCAGCGCATAGGCCGGGTCAGAGACCACGACGCCGCCCGGCTCGGCATGGGTTTGCAGCCTGACGCCGATATTCACCCCGTCCCCGAAGATATCCGTGGGTTCGAGGAACACCTCGGCCAGATGCACGCTCATGCGGTAAAACAGCGGGATCTCCTGCATGTTGGCCCGCGCCCTTTGGCTGACGGCCGCCTGCACCGCCAGCGCGCCGGAGAGCGCTTCACCCACCGTCTCGAACCAGGCGAGGAAGCCATCGCCGGTGCGCTTCGCGATCTGGCCGCGATGGGCCGCGATCAACGGCTCGACCACCTCCCGCTCCAGCGTCCGCAGGCTGGCATAGGTCAGCTCGGGCGTCGCCTCCATCAGCCGGCTATAACCGGCGATATCGGCGGCCAGGAGGGCAACGAGACGGCGCGTGGCTGCGGTCATCGGGAATCCGACCCCCAGGCGGACTCACTCGGATGCGGGAATGGCGGGATCATAGCCGCGCAGGCGCGCCGGCCAAGGCCTGGGCCGCCGTGCATCCCCTGCGCGCGCGGCAGGGGCGGCAGGGGCAGCAGGGTGGGGGCCAGGCAGCGGCCGCTCCGCCGCGCAGGAGCAGACGACGCTGCCATCGGCCAGCAGGTTGGCCAGCGTCGGCTCCTCGCAATGCGGGCAGAGGATGGCCGCGCGGGTGTCCGGCATCAATTGATCTGCGCCAGATCCTCGGCCAGGATCGCGATCTGCACGCTGTAGGAAACCTCGCCATCCTCGGCGTCCCGGTGCACGGTGCCGACGAACTCGCTGCCGACGAACATCTCGACCGAGGCATTCCGGCGCTGCGGCGTCGTGAGCTTGATACGGTCGTTACCGAGCAGGCGGCGGAGATGCGTCTGCACGGCGGCGAGCTCGGCGGGGGTCATGGCGGCGTATCCGACGGTTGCGCTCCGGCCATAGCCGCCGGGGCAGCGCCGCGCTACCCCCGGGCGGCTTCCTCGGGCGTCAGCAGCTTCAGCGATAGCGCATGCAGGCCGGTCGCGAATTCGGCGGCGAGCGCGGCATGCGCGGCGCGGGAGCGGGCGATGCGGCTCTGTCCGGCGAAGGCCGGGCTGACCACCTGCACGCTGTAGTGGGTCTCGCCCTCCGCGCGCGCGCCGGCGTGGTGGGCGTGCTTGTGGCTGTCGTCGACGACCGCGATCTCGGCCGGCGGAAAGCAGCGCGTCAGCGCGGCGACAATGCGATCGGCACGGGTTTGCATGTGGCAGTCTCCCGGCTTTGGCGGCGCCGCGCAAGCCATGCGCGCCGGCTTGCCGGCCGGGCTGGCCCGGGCCCATAAGCGACGCATGCGACCGCGCCGCGGATCCCGCTTTGAGCCTCAGCCAGCCGCCCCCGGGCGGGCCTGTGACATGCCCGGCTGCGCCGAGGCTGGAGAGTTCCGCGCGCCCGTCTCGCGCCGTGCGCTGAACGAGTATCGCTGGTTCTGCCTGCCGCATGTGCGCGAATACAACGCGTCCTGGGATTATTACAAAGGGATGGGGCCGGATGAGATCGAGGCCAATCTCCGCGCCGATACCTCCTGGCAGCGGCCGACCTGGCCGCTGGGCCGGCTCGGCGGCAATAGCCGCATCGACCCGACGTTGCTGCGCGATCCCTTGGGCATCCTGCGCGATACGCCGCTGCACGCGCAGCGCGCCAAGCCGCCCGAACGGCACGAGCCACCGCCCGAGCTGCGCGCCGCGCTGGATGTGCTCGACCTCAGCTGGCCGCTTGATCAGGCGCTGCTCCGGGCGCGCTACAAGACGTTGGCCAAGCAACTGCACCCGGACGTCACCGGCGGCGATCGCGGCGCCGAGGACCGCTTCAAGGACGTCAATCGGGCCTATAGCCTGCTGCGCCAGCGTCTAGCCGCCCCGGCCACGGGCGATTCCCGGCCGGCGAGCGCGGCGGAATAACGCCCCGCGCGACGCGGCTTGGGGAAATGCGCCACCCCGGGTAGCGTGCGGCATGGCCCTGGCCTAATCTTTCACTCTTCCTTCGAGCGGATGCCGATGAACAAGGTCGCCCCCGTCGCCGAGATCATGCCGACCTCGTCGATCAATGCCCCCGACATAACCGTGAATGCGCGCGAGGCCTTCGGCCTCGACATCGACATGCAGGTGCCGGCCTATTCGGTCCGCACCGAGCATGTGCCGGAGGTGGACGACACCTACCGGTTCGATCGCGAGACCACGCTGGCGATCGTCGCGGGCTTCGCCAACAACCGCCGCGTGATGATCCAGGGCTATCACGGCACCGGCAAATCGACCCATATCGAACAGGTCGCGGCGCGGCTGAACTGGCCCTGCATCCGGGTGAACCTGGACAGCCACATCAGCCGTATCGACCTGATCGGCAAGGATGCGATCGTCCTGAAGGACGGCAAGCAGGTGACGGAGTTCCGCGAAGGGATTCTCCCCTGGGCGCTGCAGCATCCCTGCGCGCTGGTCTTTGACGAATACGATGCCGGCCGCCCGGACGTGATGTTCGTGATCCAGCGGGTGCTGGAGGTCGAGGGCAAGCTGACGCTGCTCGACCAGAACAAGGTGATCCGCCCGCACCCGTATTTCCGGCTGTTTTCCACGGCGAACACCGTCGGCCTCGGCGATACCACCGGGCTCTATCACGGCACCCAGCAGATCAATCAGGGGCAGATGGACCGCTGGAACATCGTCGCCACGCTGAACTACCTGCCGCATGCGCAGGAAACCCAGATCGTGCTGGCCAAGCTGGGTGCTGACCCGGCGGACGCCAAGATGAAGAAGCGGATTGAGGCGATGGTGGCGCTGGCCGACCTGACCCGCGCCGGCTTCATCGCCGGCGACATCAGCACGGTGATGAGCCCGCGGACGGTCATCACCTGGGCCGAAAACGCCAAAATCTTCGGCGAAGTCGGCTTCGCCTTCCGCCTGACCTTCCTCAACAAGTGCGATGAGGCCGAGCGGTCGACGGTGGCGGAATACTACCAGCGCTGCTTCAACGAGGACCTGCCGAATATCGGCCTGCTGCGGAAGGCGGGCTGAGTCCCCCGCGCCCGCTGCCGGCCCGCTGATCGGGCCCGGCGGGCGCGCGGTCTAGAGCGCGATGCGTTGAGGCGGAATCGCCGAAGGCGCTGAATCGCGCGATCCAACAAATGCTAGAGCGGGATGCGTTGAGGCGGAGGCCAGATTAGGGATGTCGAAGCAGGACCTGACCCGCCAGGAGGAATTCAAGCGCGCCACCGCCGGCACGCTGCGCGCCATCGCGCACGCCAATGCCGAGGTGCAGGTGGCCTTCCAGCCTGGCCCGGGCGGCGTCGCCGGCAAGCGCGTGCGCCTGCCGCTGCCGACCCGCGCGCTACCGCCGGCTGAAATGGCCAAGCTGCGCGGCGCGGCGGATGCCGCCGCTCTCAAGCTGCGGCACCACTCCGAACACGTCCACAATGCCCGCCTGCCGCAGCGGCGTGAGGCGCGGGAGGTGTTCGACGCGCTGGAGGATGTGCGCGTCGAGGTGCTGGGCAGCCAGCATATGTCGGGCGTCGCCGCCAATTTGCGCGCCCGCCTCGCCGATCAGTGCGAATCCGACGGTTATGACCGGATGACGCGCAAGGATCAGTTGCCGCTGCCCGCCGCGCTGTCCCTGCTGGTCCGCGAAAGACTGACCGGCGAGGCGGTGCCCGAGGCGGCGCAGCGCGTGCTCGATCTCTGGCGCGATACGCTGGCCGAGAATGCCGAGACCGCGCTTGAGGAAATGGCCGCGGCGACCGAGGACCAGGACGCCTTCGCGCGTGCCGCCCGCAAGCTGCTGACCGCGCTCGACCTCGCCGAAGCCGAGATGGAGGCCGAGAGCGAGGACCAGGAGGATGGCGAGGAGAGCGGCGAGCAATCCTCCCAGCAGGACCAGTCCGGGGAGGGCGAGGCCCAGTCCCAGGACCAGGAAAGCATGCTCGGCGCCCAGCCCGAGACGATGCAGGGCGAGGCGTCTGAGGAGGAGGCCGAGGAGAGCGAGGATGAGGGCGCCGCCGCCGAGGGCGACGACAAGCCCGGCGGCCCGCAGCAGCGCCGTGAGGTGCAGGGCACCGACGATGCCAGCCGCTACCGCCCCTACGCCACCCAGTTCGACGAGGTGGTCGAGGCCGACGAGCTCTGCGACCCGGAGGAGCTCGGCCGGCTGCGCCAGCAACTCGACCAGCAGCTCAACCATCTGCAGGGCGTCGTCTCCAAGCTTGCGAACCGGCTGCAGCGCCGGCTCCTCGCGCAGCAGCAGCGCGCCTGGGAGTTCGACCTCGAGGAAGGCATCCTAGATGCCGCCCGCCTGGCCCGCGTTGTCGTCAACCCCATGCTGGCGCTGTCCTACAAGCGCGAGCGCGAGGCGGATTTCCGCGACACGGTCGTCTCCCTGCTGATCGACAATTCGGGCTCGATGCGTGGCCGGCCGATCACGGTTGCCGCCATGTGCAGCGACATCCTGGCGCGCACGCTGGAACGCTGCGCGGTCAAGACCGAAATCCTCGGCTTCACCACCCGCGCCTGGAAGGGCGGGCAGGCGCGCGAGCGCTGGGTGCAGGACGGCAAGCCGCGCAATCCCGGCCGGCTCAACGACCTGCGCCACGTCATCTACAAGGCGGCCGACGCGCCCTGGCGGCGCTCACGCAAAAACCTGGGCCTGATGTTGCGTGAGGGGCTGCTGAAGGAGAATATCGACGGCGAGGCACTGGAATGGGCCTATAAGCGCCTGCGCGTCCGGCCGGAGCATCGCCGCATCCTGATGGTGATTTCGGATGGCGCGCCGGTCGATGACAGCACCCTCTCGGTCAATCCCGGCAACTACCTCGAACGGCATCTGCGCAAGGTGATCGGCGATATCGAGACGCGCGGCGATGTCGAGCTGATTGCGATCGGCATTGGCCACGACGTCACCCGTTATTACCGCCGCGCCGTCACCATCGTCGATGCCGAGGAACTCGGCGGGACGATGATGAAGAAGCTCGCCGAACTTTTCGATGAGGACGAGGCCGAGGCCTGGCAGCGCGCCTCCGCTGAGCGCGCACCGATGCTGGCCTGAGCGCGATGCTCCGCCGCCGGGCCCTCCTGGCGGCCGCCTTCACGCTATCTGCGGCCGCCGCTGGGGCTGAGCCGCTGGCCGAGCCGCTGCTCCTGCCGCAACTGCCGCCGGGCGGGCGGCTTCGCCTGCTCGGTGGCCTCCGGCTCGACGCCACCGGCATCGGCTTTGGCGGCTTCTCCGGCATGGCGCTGGCGCCCGATCTGACGCTGACGGTCATCAGCGATACCGGCCATTGGCTGACCGCGCGGCTGCTGCTGGCCGGGGATCGGCCGATCGGGCTCGGCGATATCCGCACCGGCCCATTGCGCGAAACCTCCGGCCAGCCCGTGCCGGGCACCCGCGCCGGCGATGCCGAGGCGTTGACCCGCACCAGCGACGGCACCTGGCTGGTCGCCTTCGAACGCCTGCACCGCATCCGCGCCTATCGGGCCATCGACGGCGCGGCGATGCTGGTGCCCAACCCGCCGGGTCTGGAACAGGCGCCGGGCAATCAGGGGCTGGAAGCGCTGGCGATGCTGGCCGATGGGCGGCTGCTGGCGATCACCGAAGGCCTCGCCGTCCCCGACGGGCCGGGGCTGATGCGGGCCTGGATCGGCCGGCCCGGCCCCTGGCACGACATCGCCTATCGGCCGGAGCCGGGCTTCCGGCCGGTGGATGCGGCCGGCCTGCCGGAGGGCGGGGCGCTGGTGCTGGAGCGGTATTTCAGCCTGCTGGGCGGTTTCGAGGGGCGGCTGGTCCTGCTCTCGCCGGCCGCCCTGGCCGCACCGATCCTGGCGGGCGAGGAGATCCTCCGCCTCGCCGCGCCGCTGCCCACCGATAATTACGAGGCGGTGGCGGTGACCCGCTGGCAGGGCCGGACGCTGGTGGCCCTGCTCTCCGACGATAATCAGAGCGTGCTGCAGCGCAGCCTGCTGCTGTTGTTCGAGCTGACGGGGTAGGATTCCGCGCCCGCCGCGCGGTAAAAGACCGGCATGAACGTGCTGACCGATCCTGCCGCCGTCCTGCTGACCGAGGCCGCCCATGCCGCCCGCAGCGCCGCCGCCGTGCTGGCCCAGGCGCCGCGGGCCCAGAAGGATGCCGCGCTGATCGCCGCCGCCGCCGCGCTGCGCGCCGCCGCGCCGGACATCCTCGCCGCCAATGCCGCCGATGTCGCCGCCGCGCCGGACCTCTCCGCGGCCTTCAAGGACCGCCTGACCCTGACGCCGCCGCGCATCGAGGCGATGGCCGTGGGGCTGGAGGAGGTGGCCGCGCTGCCCGATCCGGTCGGGCGGGTGCTGGCGGAATGGACGCGGCCGAACGGCCTGACCATCCGCCGCGTCGCCCAGCCGCTGGGGGTCATCGGCATGATCTTCGAAAGCCGGCCGAACGTCACCGCGGATGCCGCCGCGCTTTGCCTGAAATCCGGCAATGCGGTGATTCTGCGGGGTGGGCGGGAAAGCCTGCGCAGCGCCGGGGCGATCCATGCCTGCCTCGGCGCCGGGCTGCGCGCCGCCCGCCTGCCGGCAGGCGCGGTGCAGGTGGCGGCCACCGCCGACCGCGCTTTCGTCGGCGCCATGCTGCGCGCGGCCGGGCTGATCGACCTGATCGTGCCGCGCGGCGGCAAGGGGCTGGTGACACGGGTGCAGGAGGAAAGCCGCGTGCCCGTCCTCGCCCATGCCGAGGGGCTCTGCCACACCTATATCCACGCCGCCGCCGACCCGGCCATGGCGCGGGCCATCCTGGCGAATGCCAAGATGCGCCGCACCGGGGTTTGCGGCGCGACCGAGACGCTGCTGATCGATGCCGCCATCGCCCCTGGCCTGCTCCCGCGCCTCGTCGATGATCTGGCCGCGCTCGGCTGCCGCTTCCGGGCCGATGCCCGGGCGCGCGCCATCCGCCCCGATCTGCCGGCGGCCAATGACGCCGATTTCTCGACCGAATGGCTGGATGCGGTGCTCTCTATCGCCGTGGTCGACGGCATGGCGCAGGCGCTCGATCACATCCGCCGCCATGGCTCGGAGCATACCGAGGCGATCGTGACCGAGGATGCCGAGGCGGCGATGACCTTCCTCAACGGCATCGCCGCCGCCGTCGGGATGTGGAATGCCTCCACCCAGTTCTGCGATGGCGGGGAGTTCGGCTTCGGCGCCGAGATCGGCATCGCCACCGGCCGGCTGCATGCGCGCGGTCCGGTCGGCCTGGAGCAGCTCTGCACCTATCGCTACCATCTCCTCGGCACGGGGCAGGTCCGCCCCTGAACGAGGAGCGCGCGTGGCAACGCCGCCGGGACAATGGGGAGATCGCCGCCGGGCGCGCATCGGCCTGCTGGGCGGCAGCTTCAACCCGGGCCATGCCGGGCATCGGCATGTGGCGGAGACGGCACGGCGTGCGCTCGGGCTCGATCAGGTCTGGCTCCTGGTCTCGCCCGGCAATCCGCTGAAGCCGGCGCGCGGCATGGCCCCCTTTGCCGAGCGGCTGCGCTCCGCCACCGCGATC
>Ga0114960_10004512_pt1 | contig 10409 bp, 10 predicted proteins | sample C_130625_MF_Meta_FD_92637 | JGI IMG/M metagenome (GOLD analysis project Ga0114960, IMG submission 92637) | Freshwater microbial communities from Lake Croche, Canada to study carbon cycling - C_130625_MF_MetaG | ecosystem: Environmental > Aquatic > Freshwater > Lake | place: Lake Croche, Canada...
ACCGCATTGCTTGTAGTGACGCTAGGCCGCGCACGTTCGTCAATTGCTTGAAAGTTTTGCACTAATTTTTGATTTTGTTGCCCACGAAACGCTGCATCGTCCGTGCGTTTATTGTATTCGTCTGCCCAAATAGCAGGGTCGCGCGTTGCTTGTCCTTCGCGTAATTGCATAGGAACGGGCAAGGTATCTGCCTCAACGTGTCGAGTAACTACTTCCGGCGATATATCGCCAGATTTTGAGGCTTTTTGAATTGCAGCGATTAATTGCGGGCTTGCTCCAGATGCTGACGCAATTTGTAATGGTGTAGCACCCGCCGCTCCGACTGAACCCGGCGTAGCTTGACGGGCTGCAAACTGATCTTGCAATTGTTCTGGTGCGCTTTTTTGCAAAACAGGTTCAGTATTAACCACGCCTAATTCTGGTGGACGCGCTGCTGCTTGTTCTTCTCTTAATCCTGCGGCCCTAGCTCTACCAGATGCTAAAACGCCTTGCGCTTGCGCCTCTGCGCCTCTGGCAACGTCTGATGCAATTGCACCTTTAAGCCCTGCGGCTTCGGGTACTGCCATCATTAAGAAGTTTGTGCCATATTGGGCATCAAGCGGATGCAGTCCCGTTGCTTCAGATAACTTTTGACCGGGATAATTTGCAACCTGACCAATTAGATTGGCTGCTTGCATAGGTAATGAATTTTGATACTCCGGCGTGTTTATCAGTCCCGAAAACTTTCCAATAGGATTTTCTAAAACATCCCCGCGTTGCGCAATCTTTTCCGCTTCTTCAGGTGACATTCCCGACATTCTGGATAACCAATAAGCGGAAGTTTTAGCCATTCCAGCAACGCCACCAGCCACCACGTCAGCCGCCGCAGCAAACGGGGCAGAACCTTTTGATACTTCTTCGGGCGTAAATTCAGGGTTTTCACCCCCATATTGGCTAGGGCTTTGTGAAGTTGTTTCAATATTCAGTTCAATAGGCTTATAGGTTTCGCCTTCAGGTGTAAAACCTAACTGCTCCATGACGCCACTTTCAATAGGGCCGGGCTGCTCTGTTGGCGTTTCCGCTGCCTGTGGACTAGAAAGGTCTACGCCTTTCAAAACTTTGTTTACATAACTGGAAGGATCAGCGGTTTTAAAGCCGCCATAAGCCGCCATTGCTTTTTTGTAATCCCCGCCATTGTCTTTAACTAACTGCTGAATATAATAATCAGCCGCTGCTCTCGATTCTTTTTCATCAAAGGGGTTAAATTTGATTCCCTTTTTATGCAACATCGAGGCGGTTTCCGGCAAAAACTGATATTTGCCAATAGCTTTGCTTTCTTTATTAACCGCGAATGGGTTGTTGCTGCTCTCTACCCCGCCCAAGTTGTCTAGGATTTGATCAGGGGTTCCATATTTTTTGGATATATCAAACGATAGTAATGGCGCAGCATTTAACTGTTTTGCTTGCGAATCGTCTTGCACCCCAAGCATATTCAAAACATCATCAGAAACCGCCATGTTATAGCTTCCCTGTGCTGACCAGTTTTTCAAGATTCCGAACTTGTTTCAGTATTTCTTGAACTCTCGCTGGTTGCTGTGATATTGGTTTCCCTGAAACAAAACCAACGCTTTGCTTAACTGCATCCACCATATCAGTTTGCGCCGGGTCAATTTTGCCGTTTTTGTCTTTAGGTGCAGTTGCAGCGTTGTAAAGCACCATCGCTTCGGGAGAATAATTTTTATAAAAATCTGTTTTAAATTGTCTTGCCTCAAACGCGCCATTCCCATTGGGGTTTTTTGTTGCTGCTTCAACGCCGTTGGCAAACAATTCAGCGCCTTTGTACAAAGCATTATTAAAAATAGCTTTGCGTTGAATTGCTAAAGCGGGGTCGTTAGTTGATCCAGCAATAGCCGCCGCTGCTTGTCCAGCCTGTGTTGGATTGCCTCCCGCCGTAGCCGCTGCATTTGCAGTTTCACGCGCTAAGTATTCGTTAAGGGTAGCGGTATCTGCTGCAATATCACCGCCAAACGTATATTTAAGCCCCGGCAAACTGCCAATTGACGCCCTCCAATTAGCCCCAGCGCCCGTGGCTGATTTTTTGGCTGCATCAACAATCAGGTTATTTACTAGCTGACCGTTTTTAATGTTAGGCATTTGATTGGTTGCATCGCTGCGGATTTTTTGCACTTCCGGCAAGGTTGCCGAACTTTCTCCCGCCGGGTATTGCATCATTGGCTTAGGATAGTTTTCAGCCAACGGCTTATAAGTTATTGTTCCGGTCTTAGGATCGGTTATTTTGGTAACAGGCTGACCAGTAACATCGGATACGGTTTCTTGATTAGGTACTTTTGCAATCGTGGATGGTGCGCCTAAAGCTGCCGCCATCGGTGAAGTTTGCCGGTATTCGCCGCCTAGTTCTTGATATTGAGGCTGCATAGCTTCTTTTTGACCGCCAACCGACAACGTGCCAGCCCCGGCCTGTAATGCCGCCTGTGAAAATGAATTACCTTTCGCTGCTGGGGCCAAAATATATTTCCAGTTAAAATCCATTACAGGTTTTAACTGTGGATATTGCTGGACAAATGCTTCAGACTTTTTAGCCGCTGTTTGCGGATCATCGTTTGCAAGCGAAGTAAGAAACTGTCCTGCCATTGTGCGTTGTTCTTGTTTCAATCCTAAAACCGCTTTCTGCGCGTTGCTGGCTGCTGAATGAGTTTCTGCAACACGTCCAAACATCTCAGCGCCCGTTGTCGGGGCCGCTTTCATAATGTCCGTTTGCAAACGGTTGTAATCTAAATTTCCATCTGAATCGGAATAATCTTTAATATTTTGCAGAATAGGCGCAACGGCTTTACGTTCGTCAATTGACATTTGTGCGCCTTGCGCTTGAGCGCCAGACGTTTGAGTTTGGTATTGTTGTTGCTGCAACGCTAATGGGTTGATTTGTCCGGCTTGTTGATAGGCTTGAACGCCTCTAGCCATATTAATCATGTCAGCAAGCGAAGTTTGCGCTTGCGGTTTTATATCTGCGCCAACCGGTGTGAAATCAGCCATTTTTTAACCTTTTAACCCAGCAATGAATACGGATTAGTTTCGCCTGAACTAGAACCACCAATACCGCCAAAGTAACCGCCGCCGCCTGTGTTAGCACCCGCATTATTTTGCGAAGGATTTAAAAGGCTACTTAGATAAGAATAGTTCCCTGCATTAGTTAAACCGCCAGAAATAGCATTAGCCGAACCGATCTGTCCGGCTGCTTGAGCGGTTCCGATATTACCAATCGTGCTACCAATAGGTGACAACGCACTTACTGCGGCTTGCGTTCCTACATTTGCGGAAGATTGACCAATTCCAGCCAAAGCCGCTAAACGGTTAAAAATATTGGTCTGGTTGCCGGTTGTTTGAGCATACTGCTGTTGTTGCTGTGCTAACGCATTTGCAATTGCATTTTGTTGCTGCGTTGTGTTTTGGGTAAATCCGGTGTTGGATTGATTGATTGCGTTTGCAATAGCGTTTTGTTGTTGCGTGATATTTTGGTTAAATCCTTGCCCTTGTTGTGCTAGAGCATTAGCAATTGTGTTTTGCTGCTGGGTTTGTGCTTGATTAAATCCTTGCGCTTGCTGGCCCATATAGTTTTGCAAAGCGTTTTGATAAGCGTTTCCCGCATAATTCTCTGCAAAAATCTGGTTTGCACGATCAATATTTGAACCGCCACCACTAGCATTAGCGCCCATTGCAGTTGCACCCAATCCCTGATTGAGCATGAACTGATAATTAGGTGCCAGATTTGCCATAATGTCAGCATTTGTTACTGGCTTGTAGGTCTGAAATTGTTGGGTTTGCGTTGGCTGGTACGTTTGAAAATTCTGCGTTGCTATGGGGTTGAAGGTTTGAAACTTTTGCGTTTCAATCGGGTTATACGTTCCCGGCGCAGTAGTAAACTGGCCCTGATTAATCCCGCCTGTTGTACCCGTTCCCAAAGTGTTTAACGCGGTATACCCAGCGTTTAGGTATGGTTGCTGGTTTTTTTGTTGTTGGTCAAACATGGCTTGCTGCTGGTTAAGCGCAGCCTGTTGGCTTTGTGATTGCGTATTTGCAGCATCTTGCGCAGCATTAGAACCTATTAATGCGCTGCCAATGCTTGCAACCGCTGGAATAATAAAACTAAATGGCATTTTTAAGCCCTCGTAACCTTTGGTTAATTCTACCGATTTTAAGTAATGTTAGTAATAATGCCGTTTGTTATTGTCAACGTATGACCACCGGACGTAAATGTACCGGTTGCGCCGTTTGCTACTTTTAAAGAATTAAAACTTGGGTTTTGCAACCAAATTAACCACGCAATATTTGGCAAACCACTAGCATCTAAAAACGGGGCTTGCGGAAAATTAAAGTTAAAATTTGAAGCGTTAATTGTTTGATTAGCCATTAATTATCCCCGACCTCTGCTTTAAGATTTGCCGCCACAATCACCGCCTTTACCGGATCAGTAATCGTTACCTCAAAAATCCTATCTCTGGCATAACCTAATCGCCGCCAAATAGCTCTGTTTTTGTATTGGCCTATTTGCCCAATGCTAGTCCAGTGCTCATTGCTAAATGTAGAACCACCATCGTTTGACCATCTGAGCATAGCTTTAGGAACTGCACCCGGAACTGCGACAATCGGAGTACCCGCAACCGCTGTACCAGCAATTGCCAAACCCGCAACCGAAGTGATGGCAGGGTTTACAGGTACAAAATTAAGACCTACCCCCGGCTCGAACCGAATTTGAAGCTCTGCAAAATATTGACGCTGGTAATCGCTAACCAGATGGGTAGCCCTGCGAATTCTTTTTATAGTGTTACCGGCTTCTGTATAAGTGTTGTTATCTAAAGCATAAATCTGACCGTTGGCATAATCTCCAACGTAATAATTATTGTTAAAAAAACAACCGCAATTTGATCTATGGCGATTTAACGTGTTCGTTGCAGAATTTAACGACAACCATTTGTGCCAGAACTTGGTGGTTAAATCGTAAACCCATGTAATATTAGCCGTTGGGAATGTAACAACATAAAACTCATGGCCTTCTAACTGGTAACTGTACGCAATTGCATCAGAAACGACTTGACCTAATAATGAATACTCAACGGCATGAGTAGATAATCTAATGAACTGGTAGCCCTGAATCGCGCCTATAACGCTCTGGCCTCGCGTGTCCTTGCTGACAAACATAAACTGTTCAGCAAAACGTGCAATCGAATACGGGGCCGCAATACCATGCTGCATTGAAGTGCCTTGTATCCGGCTAAATGGGAAAGTAATAATCCCATTGATTGTGTTGCCTACATCAATCCAAACCTCGGTGGTGTTTTCACCAAGTAGGAAAACATTTCGGCGGTCTACAACAACCGAAACTAAGTTATCAGACGAACCGTTTTTAGAACCGTAATAAGCATTTGTTGAAAATTGGCTGTTTAAATCTGACGCGCCCCAGTTTTGAGTACCCGCTTGGTTGTAAATCACATAACCGTCAACCTGATCCACCACTTGAGCGCCAACCCACGGTCCATCGGTAGTGGGTAGCGTTTGGAATGATCCCGTTGCAGCAATCCAGTAATAGCGGTTTACACCGTCAGCTAAATACGCAACCAAACCCTGAGCGGTTATTGTGTCGGTAATTGAAACTGGATTAGTTGCCGTGGCATTGCTGGTAAGCGTTCCGACTTGGGTTACATTTCCATTATTGTTAATAATGTAAACATAAATCCCAGCCACCGCCATCATGTACTTACCGCCTGAAAGCGCTCTCATGCCTCGAATTGGAGCCGTTGCCAGTTGATAAGTTAAGACAAGGCCGGGCGTAGGATATAACGCAACAACGCCGTTTTGTCCTAGCTGTTTTGTTGGATCAATCTCTAAAAAGAAATTGATACATTCCTCAGCATTGACATAACGCGAAGGGGTTGTGTATGACGGGCCTACAAAGCCGAAATCAGCCATTAGAAACTCACCGAAACAAAACCTGAACCACCGTCACCAGCAGAGGCAAGATAATATTGCATACCGCCTATGCCTCCCGTTCCATAACCTGTTCCATTACTACCACCCGCTAATTGCGGGCCAGAATAGTTGGCTGAACCGTTGCTTTGCCCCGCAGAACCTCCGGGAGAACCACCAGAACCACCAGAACCGCCGTTGCCAACGCCGCCACCGCCACCTGTTGCAGTAAACGATCCTCCAGTTCCAACAAATGAAGAACTACCACCACCATTACCGGTGGTACTTCCAGATGATCCAGCCGTAAATCTTAGCGTTCCGTTGTCATAGTTATAGCCGTGCGCTCCACCTGTGCCAACGGTTACAGTATAGGTTTGACCGGGAACAACCGAAATAACTTGGTTTGAATAATATCCACCCGATCCACCACCAGCGCCAGCATGACTATCACCAGAACTAAACTGTCCACCACCACCGCCACCACCAGCACCAACAACGGTAACAGTTATGCTATAAATTCCCGCTGGAACGGTATAAGTATAAGTACCCGGCGTTGTATAAGTTGTTGTGGTTGATGCAGTTGGATAAACTTGCGTCCATGATCCGCTTTGATTTACAAAGACTTTTTTTACAGTTTTCCATGTGCTGCTTACGTTGGCATAGATTTGCTTGGCCTGTGAAAAAGTACCAGCGTTGTTGACGTAAACTTTTTGGTTAGCGCCCATTTTTTATACCTGATACCAAATATCGCCGTTAGTACCGCCCGAAGGGGCTGATGTTGATACTGTTCTAAGCCCAAAACCGTTGTATGCAGAATTAGTGATATATCCAGATGTTGTGGCAGTTACCGCGTTACCACTAATGCTGATATTCCAAGTGCCTGAAGCACCTGTGCCGGTAAGCGTTGGAGCATAAGAATTATAATTAACAGTTGTAAGGCCATTAGTTACCGTTGCCGCATTGCCTCCAATGTTAAGACTAGCCGCTGTACCAGTTAAACCAGTACCGGGGCCGCTGAACTGGCCTGTCGCGGTAATGTTGCCATTAGCAACAAAGTTACCTGATCCGTCTAATGTAGCTTGAGAATTATTATTAACAACAAACGATAATGTACCGCCTGATCCTGAACCGGTAGCCGTACCAATCCGGCCTACGCTGCCAGTAAAATCGGCAAATACTCGACTTGATCCGGTGGTTAAGTTAGGGTCAGTACCATAGCCAGTTAAACTACCACTAGCAATCAAGGAACCCGCAACCGTTGCTCTGAATCCAGAAATCAAACTGGTAGTGCCTAAACCTACGTTTTGGCTGGTATCAGCATAAATTGCTGTGGTGCTTCCGTTGGTTTGTAAACTTAGAGTACCGCTCGATTTAACAACCGGAACCGTTAAGCTGCCCGTCAAACTGGTTGCAGTTGATTGAAATACGCCGTTATAAACAAGGTTATTAACATCATTCAACCATGAAGAAACAATAACCGTTGATCCATCAACAAATGTTGTACTTGCCATATTATTTACCTAAAGAATCCACCGGAAAGAATCCAGCCCGCATCTTTGCTGCGGCTGCTCGTAATAACTTCATCAAATCGTGAAACTTGAGGCGGTTTCATGTTGGTGCGTTTAATTGTGCTTTTGGCCTGTGCTGCAAAGCCCGCAATCATCGCCATTTGCACTTGGTTTGCTTTTCCGTACATAGGCATCAGACGTTCAGCTAAACACCATCTAAGGGCGTTGTTGAACCCTTGCGGTAGCGTTATGGTATCGGCATAAGTTGTATAACGGCTGAATAACGTATCTGCGAAAATGTGCATCTCGCCTTGACTTGGGTTAGGCCAGAGAAATATATTCCCAAGCATTTCAGAAGGCTGGTAATACAAGGCTTTAGGCCACGGCCCGTTAAGGGTTTTAAGGCCAATCATCTCGTATTGGTCAAAGTTTAGAATACTGATTGGGTAATCTAGGCCGCCGTTGTTGATCGGCATACCATTAGAATTGGTATTAATCCGCACAAATGCCGAGTTAATTGATAACGGTCTTTGCCAGTAAGCATTGATTGTTGAAGAGCTTATGGTCTGATAAGTATTAAGGATATATGTACCGGCCTCGTTGATATTGCCGCCAGCGCCAGTACCAAACGCAACGATTGTTGTTCCCGCAGATATACCAGTACCGCTCAACGTCATTCCTAAACCAATCGCACCGCTTGATATAGCGGTAACGGTTAAGACATTACCTGAAATTGATCCGGTAAATACCGCTCCGATCTGACCGCCGGGGCCAATGGTGTACTGAGTTTGCCCTGCGACAACCGGGAAGATAATCTCGGTTTTGTATGTAACCATCATCGATTCATTAGACCATTGATCGATCATGTCATTCATCATATCGAACGCATCTTGCGCCGCTTCCGAAGTAGGTGATTCTCCGGCTTCTAATGCCCCAATGTCTTTAAGTGCGCGACTGATAATGTCTAATGGCGTTGTCATTAGTTACCTATTGCGAAAACCGTTGCTGAAACGGTTGTTGCTGACGAATATACAGTTACCGCAGTTTTGCTAGGTGTTCCGGCTGAAACCACAATGGCTGAACTTGCTCCGGCTGCATTGGATACCAGTACCGCATTACAAGCATTAGGAAAGGGTAGAGAAAACGTAAGTACCGCACCTGTTACTGAAGCGGTAACGGTTCCCCAATTTAATATTGCTCCACCGGGAAGTTTTGCATAACCGCTGGCCCCAAACGAACTGGTAAATGCTTGGCTGATCCATGTCGTGCCGTTATCAACCAGAATATTTCCGTTAGTACCCGCTGTAACAAATTGCGGGGTTGATGCTCCATTTCCTAAAAGCAAAGCGTTGGCAGTTAAACTGCTTAATCCTGTGCCGCCGTTTGGTACGGTTGTTGGGTATGCAACCGAATTAGCACCGGGGATATTGTCATAAGTACCAATTGGATTACCTGTGGCGCTAGTAACCACAAACTTATAAGTATTCCCGGCAATCAACCATATCTCATTAGGAACGCGGCCCCCGCTATCCAAAACAACCGGGTTAGGGTTTGCAATTGTTCCCGCAGAACTGGTGTAAGTTGTCTGGTTAGAACTTGTTCCAGCGGTATAGGTATAAATCAACCCACCAGCTAAAGGAGTACCGTTCTGGTCAAAGAATTGAGCGCCAGCCCCGGCAAAAAGTGAAATATTAACGGCTGTCATGGGTTAGTCCTTAAAATTTTGAATATCATAGCTGAACCGTAAAAACTTGCGGTAACCACGGCGCAGTAACTTTCTTTTCTTTTTCTGTTGCTTGTAATTGTTCGGATAATCTTGCTTCAATCATGTTGAACCCATCTTTCATGGTTTCAGCTTTAACCCATTCAATAACCATTGCTTCGGTTACTTGATTAAATGGCGTTTTGACTGACGGTTCATTGAAATACCACCATCCCTCGGTTTCTATTGTATTGTCATTTTCATTAGCAGAACAAAAATAACGCGCAGAAACAATGAGATCATTCTCAGCATGAACTTCTAAAATTTTCCAGTTATAACTCATTTAAACATTTTCCTTAATTACAACAATAATTTTTGTTATTTAAATGTATTTTTATTAATTTAATTCACTTAACTGCCCACGGAAGCGGTTTTTGTGAAACAGGGGGGTTATCCAACAATGCTAGATTGCTATTCAGAGTTGCTTCAGTAGTTTCTTTGTCTACGCCGTTAGCCCATATCCAGCTCAATACTTCCTCTTGAGTTAAATCAACATAAGGAGTGAAGGTAGAACCCTGAGATGGTTCGGGAAAAGATACAGTACTGTAAACAGTTGAAGTGTTAGTTCCGTCAGTACCTGTTGCTCTCCAACCCGCTGTGAGTAAAACCTCTTTGAATCCGTTGATGGTTTCGTTGGATGAATTCATCCATTCGATTTGCCATGTGATAGTGTTTGACATAATTTGCCCTTTAAGGAATGTTTGTGGGTTTGATCCGTTAGGAAACGTGGCCCCATTTGTGCCGTCAATGATCATTGTTATGATTAACCCTCATACAGAATGTTGACTGATCCGGCATCAAATGTGTCTGTGCCGTTCGCTGAAGTAAATCGTATTGCTGTTAAAGCGGCAGCTAGAGATACTGATCCGCCGCCCATAGGACAAATAGTGGTTGCGACTTTCGTTGCGTGTGATGAAATCCAGATGTTGCCGCTAATGTTAGATATGATCATGTGACCTGACATAAAATATGCAGCACTGTCATTTCGCATTCCAAATCCGTTTGTATAACTTGTTGCGCCCGGAGCCGGGGCGCAACCTACACTCGTGCTTACATATCCTGATGTTGTATAGGTAGGTGTTGCTCCCGTACCAAGCTGAACTACTGTTCCAGACGCACCAGATGTACTAACTTCATTGAATATTAGAGTAATGCGTTTTACCCATGAAGGAATACCA
>Ga0114960_10004520_pt1 | contig 10399 bp, 22 predicted proteins | sample C_130625_MF_Meta_FD_92637 | JGI IMG/M metagenome (GOLD analysis project Ga0114960, IMG submission 92637) | Freshwater microbial communities from Lake Croche, Canada to study carbon cycling - C_130625_MF_MetaG | ecosystem: Environmental > Aquatic > Freshwater > Lake | place: Lake Croche, Canada...
AGATCCCAAGATCACACAGCTTCTTCACAATCCGATGAACATTGCCGCGCCCTTTATCCCCGGTTTGGTACATGATATCGTCAATAGACGGCCCATATCCAAAGTTCTTCCAGTACTCATCTATCACTAGGAAGACAGTCCTTTGCTTCTCAGTCATCTGATATTCCTTTTTCTTTACCGTATACGGATATGTAGGATGTTTCATTTTTTATGAACTGTAACAGCTGTTACAGTTGTTTTAAGCGCTTCAACTATCACACTCTTACAGTTGAAAAAAATATATACCCCCCACCCTTTTGCGTATGGAAACACAAGGGGGGCTATTCGTCAAAATCATGGACTGTCTCCTCCTGAGAGTTTTGATGGCCCCCACCCGATTTTGGTGGAGATTGTTTGAGTGGAATAGTATGTGAAGGCTCTCCTGCGCGCGGCTGGCCCAAAAGCGGGGCCCCCTCTGCGGTGGGGTCGCTGGTGGCGGCATCGTGAAGGGCCTGGGGATCGCTGGCCTGGCCGCTGGGAGCTGCACCCCTGATTTCTGCCAGCAAGTTTAGGGCGTCATCGGGCACTATGTCAGCGTCAACTGTAACGGCCTGCAGCCTGGACAGTAGGCGGGCGCGGATGTCGTCGGATCGATTGACTGTGGTTATCTCTTTGCGCTCCACGAAGGCACCTACCTCGAACAGAGAGCCTAAGAGCTTCAGGCATTGCACCCTGGAGGCTGGGGGGAAGTCATCATCTAGTGAGTGCTGCACCAGCTGCTGGACTAGCAGAGCTTTTAATTGAGCCGGTGTTCGGTGTTTCTCCGCCTCTATTGCCAGCTTATAGGCCTGGACTTCACGCGCCACTGCAGGGTTAGAGGCCAGCTCATACGGTGCAGTGTGGATTGTGGCCGGTGTAGCGTCTGCCTTATAGCTCTCCCTATACGCTTGGGCCTTACTCTTTCCCATCGCTACAGCTCTGGCGAATTCCCTTTGCTTGGTCGTGAGCTGGGGTTGTTTCCCCTTACCGCTACTTAGCAATGATTCAATCGGGATCGTATCGAGCCCTTGTTTAATTTGCGCGCGCGTGAGCTTTTGCGTTGTCTGTTTTGCCATGATTGTTACCGCCCGTTTACTTTGTTACTGTGCAGTATAGATTGAGAACGGCCCGACTGTATCACAACCGCGCAGCCCATGCAATTACCGCCCAGGCTAAACCGTAACCATGCGTAGAAGACAATTCTATAAATTGATTTGTGCACTAAGTGATTGACTATGCGTTATCACACATGGCATTATCTGTACTCGACTGTTTTATTAACCCGCTTACTTGAAAGGGCTTTCCAATGCTTAAGACTATGACCGCGAAATTTTCCGGCACTACTTGCAGCCGCACCGGCCAGCGCATACAACGCGGCCAAACTATCGTATACGACACCGTTAGCCGCACGGCCAGCTTGGCCGATCCCGATGCGCCAGCGTATATCCGCGACGATTACGTTAGCCACGTGATCGATTTTGGAAGCGGCCGCCAGTACTACCGCAACAAAGCCGGCCGGTGCGAGGATGCGCCATGTTGTGGGTGCTGCACCATATGAGACAACACTACCAGCTGCCGCGCCGCCGCACCCATGACGTTATCGGCGCGATTATTTGCGCCATTGTCTGGTCTGCCGTCTTTTATCTTTTTTACTTTGGAGCTTAAATTATGACTACACAAAAAGAAATCCGCGCCGCTTTTTGGGCTGCGCATCCCACCCTAATTCGCCGCCGCCACCGCTACGCCTGGAGCGCGAGCGATAAAACCGGCGAGCTGATTCACCACATTGACGCCCGCATAAGTTTCGCTGATTACGTCGACCAGCTGGCGCGCGATGGCATTATCTCCAACGCACTAGCCCAAAGGGTAACGCTATGAGCTACACATTCATCCGCGCGAGCGCAAACCGCAAAACCGGCCCGATTCCCCAAACCTATAGCCTGCGCGCCACCTGCCCGCCCAGCTGCGCGCACTATGGCGCCGATTGCTATGGTGAAGATTATTTCACCCGCATGCAATGGGACAAAGTACCCGCGCGCGGCGTCCCCATCGACCAGCTGGCCGGCCACATTAAGAGCTTACCGCCCCGCCAGCTTTGGCGCCACAATGTCGCTGGAGATCTTCCAGGCATTGGGGAAAACGTCGACGCCTACGAGCTGGGGCAAATAGTGGCCGCGAATATTGGCCGCCGAGGGTTTACCTATACCCACAAGCATAGCGCCCAAGCGATTAATTGGAGCCGCCACGCGACCGCTTGGGGGTTTACTGTAAACCTATCGGCCGATGATGCCGGCCACGCCGACCAGCTCAGCGGGCAGGGTTTGCCTGTGGTTTGTATTGTCCCGAGCGATACCCCCAAACTGTCCTACACGCCCGAGGGGCGCCGCATTGTCGTATGCGAATCCCAAACCCGCGATGAATCAACTTGTGAGAATTGCGGCAATTGGGACGCATGGTGCGCACGCGCCGACCGTGATTTTATTGTGGGTTTCCGTGCCCACGGAACAAAAGCAAAGCGCACCGACCAGCTGGCGCGCCGCGTTATCCCTATTTTGAAAGGCTAAACCATGATCCACCTTACCCACACCGGCTATTTGGCGGGCCAGCTGATATGCGGCAACGAACGCCAACCCGAGGGCAACTATGCACACGCGGCATGGTCTCCCCTCGAAAATGCCGTATTCCGTGAAAAGTGCTGCCCCGATTGTCTGAAAACCTGGGCGCTATACGCTTACGACGAGGGCGACGAGATGCCCCAATGGGTGCAAAACGAGAGGGCCGCCGCATGATCCACCCCGAAGCCCACTACATCGAAACCGGTTACCGTTACGAAAGAATCAGCGTGCCAGCGAATCGAATCAGGCGCGCAAAAGAGCTGCAGGCCCTGATCGCTGCCGAAGCTCCCGACGATAGAGAGCTGGTGCGCCAGCTGATTCACCGAGGCAGGAAAGAATACCAAACCACCGCAAAGGGCTAAAAAATGCAAACATCCACACCGACCACCGAGCAATTAAGGGACGCCCTGCAAAGGGTTACCTACTGGGCAAGCTTAAACATAAAGCATATACCGGACGATGCCATCGCCGAGCTGCTAATCGACGCCATAAGGGACGCAAAAGAGCTTCTAGGCCAGTAGTCCCTTCAAGCCCTGCGTGCAGGGTTTGGGGGGCGCTATTGCCCTTAACAAGGAGAAAGAGCATGGGATTAGATATGTATCTGACCGCACGCAAGCACATAAACGCATGGGACGCGGAGGACGACGACCAAAAGGCACTGTCTGCCGTGCCAGTGCGAGGCGCGCAGGGTATGACAGTTTGCGCAGTGGAGTACCGCGCCGCTTACTGGCGCAAGGCTAACGCGATTCACGCGTGGTTTGTGGAAAACGTGCAAGAGGGAAAAGACGATTGTGAGCAATACGAAGTGACCGCCCAGCAGCTGGAGGAGCTGCGCGACGAATGTCAGCGGGTTTTAGACGATCCAACCCTGGCCGCCACTGTCCTGCCTACTGCCTCGGGCTTCTTTTTTGGCCCCACGGATTACGACCAGGGATATATCGACGACCTAGAGCACACAATCGAAGCCGTCGATAGGGCGCTGACCGTGCCCCGCGACTATAACTGGACATTCTTTTATCAATCTAGCTGGTGAAATATTATGATCATTCACGACGATTACAAACTAGTCCGCACCGATGGCAACCCCGCCGAAATCGGCCATATTTACATCACTAACCGGCTCGAAAGCTTTGAGCTGGTGGGCGGGCGACCACCCCAGCACGCGGCCAGCACTGGCAGGGTTTGGGTAAAAGTAGCAAAAGACGCCGTGACGCTGGAATTCTTTCCCTCTGTTATCGGCCTGCGCTGGGAAAAATTCTAATGAAATGCGACCACACAATAGGCGATAGCTGGTGGGAAATGGACGGCAGGGGGATTCCCCTTGCCCGCGTATGCGACAAATGCTACGACCAGGTCATGTCCCGCTTTGACCCGTCCATTTTTGAGTATTACGACCAATCTGACATAGACGAATCAATTGAGGAGGATTAATGAAATACCAAATGGCACGGCCCAGTACATAAGTTTCCCATAGGAGATTAAAAGAAAGGACGCAGGGACTCGGCTGCGGCCTCTGTCCCTACCCTTTGCTCAAAATCGTTGAAATCCTCCCCAGCCTCGCCTACCCAGTAGCGCGGGGCTATTTTTTGGGCAGCTCCAACACCTACTGGATCGTTATCGGCGACCACGATAGGGGACTGTAACCGACTACCAACCTCGACCATGTTCCCAGCTGAGAAGCAAACGTGGATTGTGTAACGCTGGCGCAGGTGTTTTAACGCTCGACGCACCGACATCCCAGTAGCCAGGCCCTCGACCAGGATGTTCGGCCCCTTGTTGTCAATCGTCAGGCTGGCTCCCTTGGTGCGCTGGCCGGCCAGGAATCGCTTTTGACCATCCTCTTGGATCAGCTGGCAGCCAACAAGATGCCCATCGACGCGCATCGGCACGGCAATTTGCCTATGCCACACCTTCACTTTGTCAGTAAATCCCTTGCGGATCATGTAGGGGTGCTGCTCAACTGTAACACTGTTACAGATGAATGCGGCCCGCTTTGCAGCATCGGCTTGGCGTTCCAGGCGCTCCTTTTCGGCAAGCTGGCGCCTAATTCCCTCCATCGGGTCAGGAATGTAGGGCTCATCAGACCGATACAAAATGTGCTTTTCGTGCATGGCAAAGTTAATTACCGCGCCCTTGTGCCCATCAAATATATACGCGCCGTTGCGCTTTGCTGGCCGGTCAACTGTACCAACTCGCATCCACCGGCCCAGCGTTAATTGGTCAATCAATAACCCATTGTCGCGGGCGAACTCTTCAAATGTCATGCTTTTCCTCTTGCCCATGCAATGTTACGACTCTTGATCCATCCAAGCGTCTTTTGGCTGGGCGTCTTAATAACTATGTCCAGGCCATTGGGAAAGGCCCCAAACTTCTCTTTGTACTTATGCGCTGCCCACCCATCTTTGTAGCCACGCATCCGACTGTAGTAAAGCACCTCGGAGTAAAAGGTTTGGTTAGCATTAACAAATGCCTTTTGGTTTGTGTCCAGCTCGACCATGCGGCCTGGGACGTTTTCCAATTGTTTCATTGGGCGCGTCCAGCCGCACTCGCCGCAAACTTTATCAGGCCAAATCCACAACGCGCCGCAGCCGCCGCACTTGGCTTCTTTCTTGACCTTCTCTGTTGGCTCTTTCTTTGCCGCCTCGGCTTTGTCCTTCAGATCAGTTACGCCCTCAGAAAAAAGCGCGTCCCAATCTTTTCTGAACCGCAGATAGTTGCCCGAATGATCCAGCCACACGCCGTGCGTCTTGCCTGCGCAGGGGCGCATGATGCGGCCCATCTGCTGGACATGGCTAGAAAACGACTTGGAAAACGGACGTGCAGATACGCCTATCTGTACATCGGGGACATCAAACCCTCGCGTCAGGATATCGGTGGCGATTAGGCCGGTAATCTTGGTGTCGGGCCGGCTGAAGTCTTCGATAGTCTCGCGCTTGAAATCGTCTTCTTCTTTGTAGCTAATGGACACAAAGTTGTAGCCGCGCTCATTGAACTGGCGAACCAGGTCTCGGCCATGCTCAACACCGGACGCAAACACCACGGTCTTTTTGGGCCCGCCGAATAGCTGGTTGGTTTTGTTTATCCACTCATCAACTATATTTCCGGTAATCCTCATGCCACGTTCTGTTGTATCTCTCTGCGACCATTCTCCAGCTATTTTTGTTACGCCGGTCATGTCGATTTCTTTTGCAATGAATACTTTCAGCGGAACAAGCCACTTCTCTTCAATCAATTCGCCAGTAGGTTTAGCGCCGACTACATGGGTGTAGGTGTCGCCAAGCCCTGCCGTAAATGGCGTAGCAGTCAACCCCATGACCTTCATGTCGGGGGTGTCTTCAATGAACTTGATTATTTGCTTGCGCTGGACATGGCATTCATCAATGATGAGAAGGCCGACTTCGGGGAAGTCTTCTCTGCGTTCCAGGGTTTGTGCGCTGCACACTTGTATGCGTTCGTGCGGGCGGTATCTCCAATGACCCGACTGCATTACGCCGTGGTTGATACCGTACTTAGATAGGCGCGTGCTGGTTTGGTTTACCAACACAATCCTATCCAAGATCATCGCTACTTTGATGCCCTTCTTGGCCTCTTCGACCATGATGTGCATCGCTACTTCTGTTTTTCCAAATCCTGTTGGTGCGTACAACAGTTGGCAGCGGTGCTGGGAAAAGCCCTGCGCGAGCTTCTCCACCACATCCGCTTGATGTGGCCTTAGATTTATCATGCTTTCTCCTGCTGGGAAACCGCCCAGCTTCGGTGTTTACGCAGCTTTCTCTGCTCTGCGTTTCCAATAGTTAATCTGCTTGATCATCTCTGCATTTTTAGCCATGAATTCATCGCGGCTCTGAATTGCAGATGCAAGCTGTGCTTCTAAATCCCGAATCTGCTCACGCAGCGATTCAATGGTCTCTTGAATCTCAGCCTGGGCCTCTTCCGAAACAGGCAGCGATCTTACTGCAAGAAGATCCTTGAGCTTGGTGTTCTCGTCAGAAATTGCAGAAAATTCTTTCTTGATTTCTTCAAGCTTATCTTCTTCTTCAAACTCAGGCTCTGGTGCTTTGCGCCCAATGTTGGTAACGTCACGGCGCTTACCATCTTTGCCCACTGTCGTTGTCTTCTCAAGACCAATTGCTTTGCGCACGCGGCCAACAGTCATCTTGCTGACCTTGCAGACGCTTGCGATCTGTGCATCTGACAACTCTCCCAGCTCAATGTCTTCAAGTGCCAGCCGCACCACGTTGCGCGCTTCTTCTGCGCTGCGGGGCTTGCCATGCTCAGCGTTGGCTGCGAGGCTTGCGATAAACGCATCGCGCTTTGTGCCTTGGCGAACGATGGCGTTGACCTCTTTGTAGCCAGCGCGTTTGTGTGCGTGCCAGCGGTGAAAGCCATCGGAAAGCCAGTAGTGCTTACCATCAAAGTGCAGGTCTACCGGCGGGAATTCTTTACCCTCAAGCATTGCTTCGGTGTAGTGCTGGACAAGGCTATCGTCCAATTCTTTGCGGGGTTGTGTTCCGCCATCCAGGCGAATCTTTGTCAGCAGGATTTTTTCAGTCATGTTTTTCCTTGAGTAGTTGGCGGAGTTCCACCATTGCGTCTTTGAGGTCACCTTGCAATTGCATGATGGCCTCCTGTTGTGCTTGCATCCGGCTATACGCTTCGCCTGCAAACTTTGCCAGGTTCTCTAAAGACCAGGCTGCGAAATTTGGTTGATTCATTATTTACTCTTTTATTCTGGCTTGGGGCAGTTCTCTGGAGGTACGACTACACAATATACCGCACTCCATTTTCCAGGCCCTTTACCTGTCTTTGGTGTCCATCTATCAATGTAGGCATCAGGCATTTTGAGTAGGCTGCGCCCCGCATTGGTATAGTTCATGTTCAGATACTGGGTGATTTCCAGCAGCGTTAATCCATCGGCATACCTGCGGAGCAAATACCTAATCTTATCTTGTGGCGGGGTGTTCAAGCTTTATCCCTTGCGTAATTTGTGTTGTTAGTATTGTCCGATTGTTTTCTCCATTAACCAATTATTTTTAATGAAATATTTTTGCGGTATAAACCACAATTAACTCTGTGGGGTTGCCATGCCTGCTATAGCTTCATGCTCGGACGCTGAATTCATTGCGCTGTGGGATAAATACAAATCTGGAAAAACAATTTCCGATGTACTTGGCATCACTGAACGAGCGGTACTGAACCGGCGACGGGCCATTGAAAAAAGGAAAAACATCCGGCTGTCTTCCGATGACCCGCGTGGCATCAAGTTCCAAAAAGACCTTGTTACGGTACACCACAACGTGCGGCACAACCTCGGGCTGCTCAACGGCACGATACTGGTGTTCAGTGACGCGCACTTTTGGCCCGGCATCCGCACTACTGCGTTTAAAGGCTTGCTCTGGGCCATTCAAGAATTTAAACCCAAGGCAATCATAAACAACGGAGACGCATTTGACGGAGCCAGCATCAGCAGGTTCCCACGCATTGGCTGGGATAGCAAACCTTCTCTGATCTCCGAACTCAAGGCTTGTGAAGCATCCTTGGAGGAGATAGAGACAGCCGCCAAGGCAGCCAACCGCCAGTGCAAGCTGATCTGGACGCTGGGTAACCATGATGCGCGCTTTGAGAATGTACTTGCAAATCGTGTGCCAGAGTTTGCGCATATAAAAGGCTTCACGTTAAAAGACCATTTTCAGGCATGGACTCCCGCTTGGTCGTGCTGGCCTACCGAGGACGTGGTGATCAAGCACCGCTGGAAGGGGGGCACCCATGCGGTTTACAACAATTCTGTACAGTCTGGCAAAAACTACGTTACTGGGCATCTTCATAGCCTTAAAGTATCCCCATTTAGTGATCTGAATGGAACACGTTATGGGGTGGATTCCGGAACATTGGCTGAACCCACTGGGCCACAGTTTGTGGATTATCTTGAGGACAACCCAGTCAACTGGCGTTCCGGTTTTGTTGTGCTGACGTTCTGGAACGGACATCTTCTTCAACCAGAGCTTGTCCAAGTTTTTGACCAGCAATACGTTGAATTTCGGGGGCAAGTGGTTGATGTCTCTAAGTTTTAGAAAACTGTCATATTCTTTCATAAATTGTCCGTAAGATGGACTTGCGGCGCGTTGCCGCACCATTTTTAAGGGGTAAATCATGGACTTCCAAGTGAAAATTAATTTTGGGTTTTGCGATTCCGTTGAGGTCAACACAACCGACCTTTGGAAAATACTGGCACTGTGTTCCTTTATTGAGCGTGTTGAGGACATTGAGGACGAGGACTTTGAGGACGACGAGTTTGACGACGAAGAGTACGAGTTCGACGACGATGGATATGCGTACTGGTTCGACGAAGAGAACGAGGTCTGGTACTGGTACGACGAAGAGTCCGACGACTGGCATGAATGCGAAGACGAAATCGCCGACGAGTGCGAAGACGAAATCGCCGACGACGAATCTGCAGAGTAATCGCAGTTTACAACCGGAGGGGGGCTTAGGCCCCCTTTTTTATTCCAAGCCACGTTGTTCAAACGCCTCGATGATCTCGTTGCCGATGCGTTGCAGGGTAACGGAATCCCCCACGTCGTGCTTCTCGTTAGAGCTCAGCAGGCGCTGTATCTCGCGTAATGCTTGCCAAGCAACATCAGCGTGGATAGCGTCAACCAATTCGTCCTTAGCCTCAAATTCAAGGGTTATTCTCATGTATTTTTCTCCTCCAACATCTTGACGTAAGCACAAAGTGCTTGAAAAACTTTTGGTTCTAGCGCCACCACTTTGTTTTCGGAGTGATTGACGGCAAGCCATATCTGATAGCCGTCATAACTAGCGTACACGCCGTCACCTAAGTAAGTCTCATGTTCATCCATTGTTCTTCTCCTGCAATACCTTGCTTACATACTTCACCACAGCCATTTCGTGCTGTGTGAAGCCTGATGTTTCCTCCTCCGTCAGCCCTACCCAAGGGCGCTGTTGCACAAGAGGAATAGCATCAAACATAGTTGCATCTCCGTTAGGTGAATGTTGTTCGGGCCAATGCAAAGACTTACTTCCTCCACGTTTGTCGTAAACAGCCCACGCCACAGGTTCTTGTGTTTTGGTCATGTGTTTTTCTCCTTGAGTTTGGCTTCTATGACACAAGCAAAGTGCCCCCACGCTTGCATACTTCTGTCTTTCTCCTCATAAGGCTTGCCGATTGCCTCAATCTCTTTCACTGTCAGCCCCACCCAAGGGCGCTGCGCATCAAGCGCTTTGTTTGCCATCTCCAACGCATTTTTTAACCGATGTAGTTCCAGCTCAATGTCTTTGAGTTTGTTAATCGCAGCAAAGGTTTTCTCATGCATCGTTCTTCTCCTTTAGTTTGGCTTCCGCATAGTCAACTGCAATCTCCCATGCTTGCGCTTCAGCAGAGTTAAACAACAAGCCGTTGCCAAATGGACGCTGACCGCTTTTCTCTTCATCCGTCAGCCCCACCCAAGGTTTATGGAGCAGCGCTTCTGCTTCGGCTGTCTTGCTGCGTTCGCAATACAGATCAACGCTATGGTCTCTACCTAGTGCGACCGTGGTCACAACCATGTCGTGTCCCCACTCCGTCCGTGTCGGTGCATCGTGCCAGTTTAGTTTCATGTGTTCTTCTCCTCTACCGGGCCTTGGAATAGAGCCATGCCTAGTTGACCTAGCATGACCGCCTTTAACTCTTCCCGCTCCTCTTCTGGATACTCGGAGGCAACATCCTCTATGATTTTCCAAATGAAAGCGGCGACATCTTTAGCTGG
>Ga0114960_10004522_pt1 | contig 10399 bp, 9 predicted proteins | sample C_130625_MF_Meta_FD_92637 | JGI IMG/M metagenome (GOLD analysis project Ga0114960, IMG submission 92637) | Freshwater microbial communities from Lake Croche, Canada to study carbon cycling - C_130625_MF_MetaG | ecosystem: Environmental > Aquatic > Freshwater > Lake | place: Lake Croche, Canada...
ACTGGAGGTTGTATTTCGTTCATTATTTTTTATTGGATTTGATTTAAAAACAAAGGTATTTTTTATGATTTTTTAATGGTAAACAATTTTGTCAACACAGAAAAATAATGAAGTGTATTTTTTAAAACTGCATTTTTTGTAGGGCTTCAACTACATAATTATGCATTACTTCTTTATAATCTAGATGCGTAACAATGCGCAGTTTTCCATGTCCCATAGAGCTAATATAAATATTTTTATCCTTTAATTTTTCAATAATCCATTTGTCTTCTAATGAGGGACGAACTGAAAAAATCAAAATATTAGTCTCAACGGGTTCCACTTTTTCAACCCAAGGCAACTTGCTTAATAATTCCCCAAGTTCTTTTGCTCTTCGATGATCGTCTTCTAGTCTGATCCAATTGTGTTGCAAAGCATAGATTCCGGCAGCGGCCAAATATCCTGATTGCCTCATGCCACCACCAAATATTTTTCTAATTCGTAAGGCACGTTTTATATCGGATTTACTTCCAAGTAATAATGATCCTATTGGTGCACCAAGTCCTTTAGACAAGCAAACGGAGATGGTATCAAATAATTCACCAAATTCCTTTGGATGTTGATTTTTTGCCACCATAGCATTCCAAAGTCTGGCTCCATCTAAATGGTATTTTAGATTATTTTCTAGACAAACTTGTTTTATTTTTTTTAATTCTGAAATGTCGTAACAAGCTCCCCCACCCTTGTTGGTAGTATTTTCAATACTAACAAGTGCGGTTAATGGTGTATGGTAAAATTCAGGATCATTGATTGCATTTTTAACCAAATCAGCTGTAATCATGCCGCGATTTCCGTCAACCAAGCAACAAGAAACCCCGCTGTTAAAAGAAGCGCCTCCACCTTCATAATGATAAATATGGGAATATTTGTCGCAAATTACTTGTTCTCCAGGGTTGGTGTGAAGCTTAATAGCAGTTTGGTTTGCCATAGTTCCTGAAGGAAAAAACAAAGCTGCTTCCATTCCAAATAATTCAGCAACAGTATGTTCTAGTTCGTTTACTGTTGGGTCTTGTTTATAGACATCATCGCCTACTTTGGCATTAAACATGAATTGCAACATTTCGTTGCTGGGTTTGGTTACCGTATCACTAATTAGATTTATTTCCATATAAAAATTAGATGCGTTATATTTGCGTTCACAAAATTACATAATTTATGACAAATACCGATCAAATTAAAGGTATTGTAGAGCGACTTGGTGCGTTGAGGAGGTATCTTTGACATTGATGCCAAGCATATCGAAATAATCAATGAAGAAGAAAAGACTTTTGCACCCGATTTTTGGAATAATGCTAAAGAAGCTGAGTTACTTATAAAAAACTTACGCCAAAAGAAAAAATGGGTGGAAGATTTTGAAAAAGGTAATGAGTTGGCAGAAGAACTTCAAATTACTTATGATTTTTTTAAAGAAGGAGATGTTTCTGAAGAAGAGCTAGATACTCTTTATGAATTGACCAATTCTCATATTGAAGATTTAGAATTTAGAAATATGCTTTCTGAAGAAGGTGACAACATGAGTGCTGTTTTGCAAATAACGGCAGGTGCTGGCGGAACAGAAAGTTGCGATTGGGCTTCAATGCTAATGCGAATGTACATGATGTGGGCAGAAAAGCAAAAGTATAAAATCAAAGAATTAAACTTTCAAGAAGGAGATGTTGCCGGAATAAAAACCGTAACACTAGAAATTGAAGGTGATTTTGCTTTTGGATATTTAAAAGGAGAAAACGGAGTACATCGATTGGTGCGAATTTCTCCATTTGATAGTAATGCTAAACGACATACCTCATTTGCATCCGTTTATGTTTATCCATTGGTGGATGACACTATCGAAATCGATATTAATCCTGCAGATATTGAAATTATTACTTCTCGTTCTAGTGGCGCTGGTGGACAAAATGTGAACAAAGTAGAAACTAAAGTGCAATTGTTTCACAAACCCACAGGAATTCAAATTCAATGTTCAGAAACACGGTCGCAACAAGATAATAGGCAACGTGCTATGCAGATGTTGAAATCGCAATTATTTGAAATAGAACTTAAAAAACAACAAGCACAACGTGCTGATATTGAAGCTGGAAAAATGAAAATTGAATGGGGTTCACAAATTAGAAATTATGTAATGCAACCCTACAAATTAGTAAAAGATGTTCGCTCAGGCTTTGAGACAAGTGATGTTGACGGTGTTATGAATGGAAACATCGATGAATTTTTGAAGGCCTATTTGATGATGATGGGTCAAAAAGAGGAATAGCTTCACCCACGATATCAGAATTTACCAAATAATTTAGATTTTATAATTTTTAATTCGAAATAAAAACTATATTTGCATTGAGGATTCCGAAAGGAAGTTACACCTCTCCTCAATAGCCATCTGCTCCAAGATGGCTTTTGTATTTTAATACCTCGCTTTTTAATTTAGTTTTAGTTTGCTTTGATGTAAATCCAATTAACCTTTATAAGCCATAAATTTAATCAAATAGTTTTTATTGCACGAAGGTAAAACCTATACCTAAAAGCATCTATAAAATAATTTTGTTTTCCTATCAAGATTTTATTGTGAACTTGCATTTTAGGATAAAAAAAAACCGATACTTTTACATCGGTTTTACAAAATATTATTTTTTCTTTTTAGATTTTGATTTCTTTTTGGCTTTCTCTTTTTTCTTTGCCTTAGCTTTATCTTTTGCTTTTTGTTTTTTTGCTTTCTCGCGTTTTTTAGCTTTTCTTTTTTTCTCGTTCTCTTTTTCTTTTTGTTTGTCTTTTTTAGATTTAACTTTCTTTTTAGTTTTTTCTTTATCTGAATCTTTCATTTTTTTTATTTTTTCTTTAGTTATTATTTCATTTTCTGCCTCAACATCTTGAATATCTTCATGTATTTCCTCTTGTTGAACTTGAGATTTAGAAACTCTTAATGATCGAGCTTTAGGTTTTGCTGTTGTTGCTATAAACTCATTTGATTGAATAGTAGTTTCTTGATCATTTTTTAAATTATCAATATTTACTGTTGAATTGGTAATTTCTTCTTTTGAATTGATTTCTTTGTTTGTCATTTTGTTACTTTATTAAATTGTAAATATATTGTAAAATTAATATTAACAAAAATACAATTTAAAACAATCATTACATGTTAATTTATAAAAATAAATGAGAACTTAACATTAGAATACAAAAAAGGACCATCTAATGTTTTTAGATGGTCCTTTTTTGTAGAAGTTTTAATCTAAGTTAATGTATAAAAAAAGCTAAAATATAGTAAGTAAGACAAGCTATTAATGCCGAAACTGGAATTGTTAGAATCCACGCCCACAATAATTTTACAGTTACTCCCCAACGAACCGCAGAGCCTCTTTTGGTTACGCCCACTCCAATTATGGAACCTGTAATAGTATGTGTTGTTGAAACTGGAATTTTAAAATGTTCGGTCATAAATAAAGTTAATGCACCTGCTGATTCTGCAACTACCCCCTCAAAAGCGGTTACTTTTGTTATTTTAGACCCCATTGTTTTTACTATTTTCCATCCACCGCTTAGCATACCAAACGCAATAGCTGAATAACACGCAATCGGAATCCATTCCGGCATTCTACCATCAATTTTAACCCCATCTTTTTCAGAAGGTAAGATTACATTCAAATCCAACCAACCTAAAGTCATATTTGTGTTTGGGTGCGTATTTAAGTATACCGCAACTGCTGCGGCAATAATACCCATCACTTTTTGAGAATCGTTTCCTCCATGTCCTAAACTAAAGGATGCTGAAGATAATAATTGCATCTTTTTTAATACTTTTTCTGCTCTGGCAGTAGATAAACTACTAAATAGTAAATTAAAAACAGCTAGACTGAAAAATATAAATCCAACTAATAACCATTTAATATTAGAGGGTTCACAAACTACTGCAAAAAAATGGTTTTCAAATCTTGGTTTTTCGATATCAAATTTCAAAACTGTCGCAAGGAACCAAATTACTAATCCCATTAAAAATAAAGTGACTAATTTAGGATAAATACCTTTTCTTGAAGAATACATCATCCAAATGGATATAAAATAAGAGATTATCATTCCTAGTATAGGAGCTAATGCAATAAAAGTAACAATTACCAAAACTCCAGAGGGTAATGAACCCGCTTCGCCTGGCTTGTACCAATTTACCACATGAAAACCTGCATGAGCAATAGCTGCGCCAGCAAAACCACCTATTAATGTATGTGATGAAGAGGAAGGAATTCCTTTCCACCAGGTAATTAAATTCCAAATTATTGCCGCAATAACACCTGCAAGAATTACAGTTAAATTAATGTTTTCTGTTTTTGCAGTTTTGGCCACAGTATCAGCAACACCAAATCCAAAAACCCAATACGCTAAAAAGTTAAAAAAAGCTGCCCAAAGAACCGCTTGAAATGGGGTTAAAACTTTAGTTGCTACGATGGTCGCAATAGAATTGGCAGCATCGTGAAAACCATTTATGTAATCAAATAATAAGGATAGTACTATAATAATTATTAGTAACGTCATATCAAAATGTCTAAAATTATATCCTAATTAAGAGTGTTTTACAGAAATTTGCTCCATTACATTAGAAACACTTTTACATTTATCAGAAGCCATTTCTAATGACGAAAGCACTTCTTTGTATTTAATTATGTTTTTAGCGTCGGTTTCATTTTCAAAAATATCGGCAACAGCTTTATCAAAAACAACATCCGCCTTACTCTCTAGTTTATTGATTTTTTTACAAGTTTCCTTAATTAACTTTATATTGTTCATGTCTTTCAACTGCTTAATGCCTTCATTAATTAATTGACAAGATTCTAAGTTGATTTCGGTTAGTTTACGAATCGATTTTGTAATTTTTTCTACTTGATACAATCGTATTCTGCTGGCAGCACCGTGCATATTGTCAGCAACATTATCAATTGCTTTAATTAAAGCGTGAATGTCTTCTCTGTCAAAGGGAGTAATGAAATTTCTACTCAACTCTAAGTGTGTTTTGTGGGTAATCTCTTCAATTATGGCTTCCAGATCTTCTATTTTTTTAAAATAATTTTCTCTTTCTTCTTTGGGAGCATTTACTGCATCGTGAAGAGTTTCTGCTAAAACTATTAAATTTGCTGAAGCTTGTTCAAATAAAGGAAAAAATGTTTTGTCCTTTGGTACTAAAAATTGAAAGAGATTGTTAAGTTTCATTGTAATTATTTTTTTACAAATGTATCTATCTAATATTAACGTAATGTTAATTTATTTAAAAAGTATTTAAAATTTTAAAGTTTAAAACAATAAAATTGATTCTTTCATTTTGAAAACGTTTTCGTACTTTAGCGATTCAAAATTAAGCAAGAATATTTATGGACTTAAACTTCAATAAAAACGAAGATCATAATAAACTTTTACTAACTGATTTAAAACAAAAATTTGCCAAAGTAAAATTGGGTGGAGGTGAAAAACGAATCGAAAAATTGCATGTAGAAGGCAAGATGACAGCACGTGAACGCATAAATTACCTTCTGGATGATAATTCAAAAAGTATTAAAATTGGTGCTTTTGTTGGTGATGGAATGTATGCCGAACATGGGGGTTGTCCTTCTGGTGGTGTGGTTATAAAAATAGGGTATATCAAAGGGAAACAATGTATAGTGGTAGCCAACGATGCTACCGTTAAAGCCGGAGCTTGGTTTCCAATTACTGGTAAAAAGAATCTTCGCGCTCAAGAAATTGCTATGGAAAATCGTCTTCCTATTATTTATTTGGTCGATTCTGCCGGAGTTTACTTACCAATGCAAGACGAAATTTTTCCAGATAAGGAACATTTCGGACGTATTTTTAGAAATAACGCCATCATGAGCAGTATGGGAATTACCCAAATTGCTGCTGTTATGGGTAGTTGTGTCGCTGGTGGTGCTTACTTGCCAATTATGAGTGATGAAGCCATGATTGTGGATAAAACAGGCAGTATTTTCTTGGCAGGAAGTTATTTGGTAAAAGCAGCTATTGGAGAAAATATTGATAACGAAACGCTTGGTGGAGCAACAACTCATTGTGAAATCTCAGGCGTTACCGATTATAAAGCCAAAGATGATAAAGATGCTTTAGATAGAATTAAAAGCATCGTTGGAAAAATTGGAGATTTTGATAAAGCAGGATTCAACAGAGAAAAATCTCAAAAACCAGCATTAGACGAAAAAGAAATCTATGGAATTATCCCTAAATCTCGAACTGATCAATACGATATGATGGAAGTGATTAAACGATTGGTAGATAATTCGGAAATGGATATGTATAAAGAAGATTACGGCAAATCAATAATAACCTGTTATGCCAGAATTGATGGATGGGCAGTAGGAATTGTTGCCAATCAACGTATTGTTTCTAAAACAAAAAAAGGCGAAATTCAATTTGGTGGCGTCATTTATTCAGATTCTGCGGATAAAGCTACCCGATTTATTGCCAATTGCAATCAAAAGAAAATTCCACTAGTGTTTATTCAAGATGTCACCGGATTTATGGTAGGTTCCAAAAGTGAACATGGCGGAATCATTAAAGATGGTGCCAAAATGGTGAATGCAGTTTCCAATTCGGTGGTACCAAAATTCACAGTTATTGTAGGAAATTCCTATGGTGCCGGAAATTATGCGATGTGTGGAAAAGCCTACGACCCACGATTAATTTTTGCTTGGCCAAGTGCTGAATTAGCCGTAATGGGCGGTACTCAAGCTGCAAAAGTATTGGCTCAAATTGAAGCTTCTTCCCTCAAAGCCAAAGGCGAATTAGTTGATGAAGTAAAAGAAAAAGAATTATTTGATACTATAAAAGCTAAATACGACGCACAAGTTTCGCCTTATTATGCAGCTTCTAGATTATGGACTGATGCCATTATTGATCCTTTAGAAACCAGAACTTGGATTTCTATGGGAATTGAAGCAGCTAACCATGCTCCTATTGAAAAGAAATTTAATTTGGGAGTAGTTCAGGTTTAGATATTTATTTTTTTATGTTTGAAAATTTCAGCCAATTTTATAAACTTTATACCATTGCAACAAAAGAACTATTTAAGACACCAGTAATTTCTGACTTTTTGTCAAATTAACATAACCATGAATAAGTTAATTCTATTTTGTCTTGCTATTATAAGCATACAAACCCTATCGGCACAAGAAACGTTTACTCGAAAAGATTCGCTTAAAGGTGGTTTGCGAGTAAAACGTACTTGTTATGATGTATTGCGTTATGATCTGAATATCAAAATTAATATTGAGGATAAATCGATTGTAGGTAATAATGATATTCAATTTAAAGTAGTAGAAAAAACTAAGAAAATACAAGTCGATTTGTTTGAAAATATGCAAGTGGATTCGATTGTTTTTTATTCGAAAAAGCTAAACTATAAACGTGAATTCAATGCTGTTTTCATTGATTTTAATTCGGAATTAACCACTGGTAGTAATCACATTTTACGTTTTTACTATTCTGGTAAACCGCAAATTGCAAAACATGCTCCTTGGGATGGCGGTTTTGTTTTTAATAAAGATAAAGACGGAAATCCATGGGTTGGTGTGGCTTGCCAAGGTACTGGTGCAAGTTTGTGGTATCCCTGTAAAGATTCTCAAAGCGATGAACCGGATAATGGCACAACAATAAAAGTGGCTGTTCCTAACGGATTGACAGAGGTTTCTAACGGAAAATTCATGGGAACCGAAGATTTAAAAAACGGCTATACCCGCTGGGATTGGGAAGTAAAAAACCCTATAAATACCTATGATATTTCGGTAAATATTGCCAAATATGCGCACATTCATGATAATCTTGATGATTTGAATATTGATTATTATGTGTTGAATTACAACGAAGAAAAAGCCAAAAAACACTTTGAAGAAGTAAAACCCATGTTAACATGTTATCAAAGTAAATTTGGCGCTTATCCTTTTAAAGAAGATGGTTATAAATTGGTTGAAACTCCTTATTTAGGTATGGAACACCAAAGTGCTGTAGCTTATGGAAATAAGTATTTGAAAGGTTATTTAGGAAGTGATTTATCGAACACCGGAGTTGGACTCTTATTTGACTACATCACCATTCACGAAAGCGGCCACGAATGGTTCGGTAACAGCATCACGTCGATTGATATTGCCGATATGTGGATTCATGAAGGATTTACACAATATGCTGAATTGGTATATTTAGAATGCCAATACGGATATGATAAAGCAATGCAATATGGAAAAGGACTCCACGCTAATGTAAGAAATGACGAACCCATTATTGGCAAATATGGAGTGAATCATGAAGGTTCGGGCGATATGTATCCAAAAGGGGCTTTGATGTTAAACACCTTGCGTCACGTAATTAATAACGATAATTTGTGGTGGAACATCCTATTAAAATATTCCGAAACGTATCGACATCAAATTATAAATACTGAAACCGTAATTGCTTTTTTTAATAAAGAAAGCGGAATGAATTTAACACCAATTTTCAATCAATATTTGCGTTATAAAACCATTCCAAATTTGTTGATTAGAAGGAATATGGATAAACTTGAATACCGTTGGAATGCAAACGAACCCAACTTTAATATGCCAGTAGTAATAAAGATTAATGGAAAAGAGATACGAATAGTACCAACACCAGATTTTAGAAATTCGAAACTTAAAATTAAGTCTCTTAATGAAATTGAAGTTATAACTAGCGAGTTTTATGTGGATACTATTAAGGAATAATCATTAATAAATATAAACATTTTTTTTACAAATGAGTATCGAAAAACGAATCGAAAAGTACATTTGGAGTCTCTCTGAGACAAAAAGCAGTGAAATGCATAAACTTCATGAGTTAATACTTCAAATAATGCCAACTTGTAAATTATGGTTTTTGGACGGTAAAAATAGTGAGGGTAAAATTATTTCAAATCCAAATATTGGGTATGGATTTTATTCTATTAAATATGCCAATGGAAGCACCAAAGATTTTTACAGAATTGGTTTGAGTGCCAATACAATAGGAATATCAGTTTATATAATGAGTTTAGAAGATAAAAATTATTTATCCAATACTTTTAAATATACCATCGGAAAAGCAAGTGTAACAGGTTATTGTATTAAATTCAAAACCTTGAAAACTATAAATCTCGAAGTTCTAAAAGAGGCCATTAAATTTGGGTTTTCCACAAAAACTAAAAATTAAAATGAAAATATAATTATCTAATTAATACCCCTCTAATTTTCTAATCAATTCTCCGAATTACCTTACCATTAGCTGTTTCATTAAATTTTTTAACAAACACAATTTCTTTCGGTCGTTCATATTTATCTAAAACCTCAAAAATAGTGGTGTTAATTTCGAATGGTTCTCCTTCGACTACTAAAACTACTTTTTCACCCAATTTGGTATCTTCTTTAGAGGCAATAAAAAATCGTCGGTCTATTTTTCCATCTAATTTCTGCTCCACTTGTTCAGGCATGATTTTAATTCCGCCGCTATTGATGATATTATCAATTCGGCCTAAAAAAACAAATTGATTTTCGTTTAAAATTACTACTAAATCATTAGTTATAATTACAGCATCATTAATTTTTGGTGCATCAATAACCAAACATTTTCTATCGTCATATGATATTGTTACATTTGGTAACACGGTAAATGCCTCCGCTCCTATTCTTTTGGCTGCAATATGAGTAATGGTTTCGGTCATTCCGTAGGTTTCAAAAACTTGAGTGGTTTTTAATTTCTTTAAATCATTTTCTAACGATTTGTTTATTTTAGCCCCACCGACAATTAGTTTTTTTACTTTATGAAGTTCTTTGAGTGAATTTTGAGCTTGCATCGGAACCATCGCAACAAAATCGTAATCATTTTCTATATTTTTCATTGGATGTGAACTTGGAGCTACAAACTCTAAATTGATTCCCAACACCATAGCACGAATCAACATCATTTTTCCAGCAACATACTTTACAGGCAAGCAAAGCAAGGCCGTGTCGCTCGGTTTTAATTCAAAAAAATCGGCAGTAGCCAATGCCGAATTGACCATAGCTTGTTTTCCAACTTTTACAATCTTAGGAGTTCCCGTACTGCCAGAAGTTTGCATTTCGATATACGATTTAGAATCAAACCAATCCAAAAGGAAGTCGCCTACGGGTTTTTCAAAATCGTCTCCTTCTTTTATAAAACTATACGCCACACGACACAAATCTTCTCTGTCCAAGTGAAAACCATTCAATTTAAAATGGCTGTGAACGTATTCATATATTGATTGGTTCATGGGACTTTGTGTTTATAATTTTACAGCATCAATTTTCCCTGTCAATTTTTCCTTCCAATGTGACCATTTGTATTTTTTAGCCATACAAAAAAGTATTATAGGATA
>Ga0114960_10004524_pt1 | contig 10397 bp, 9 predicted proteins | sample C_130625_MF_Meta_FD_92637 | JGI IMG/M metagenome (GOLD analysis project Ga0114960, IMG submission 92637) | Freshwater microbial communities from Lake Croche, Canada to study carbon cycling - C_130625_MF_MetaG | ecosystem: Environmental > Aquatic > Freshwater > Lake | place: Lake Croche, Canada...
AGTAATTACTCAGAAGTGCTCATTCCTTATCTCGTCTCTCGGCAGATTTGGGCGGGTGCGGGCAAGATTGTCATGACGGGAAAGGGCCCACTGTTCTGACTTTCCCAGCGGGCGGAACACATTTGGGAATCCACCTCTTCAGCGACCACAAGGTCTCGTCCAATCATCAACACGAGAGACGAACCCCACGCTGATGCGGAGCGATACCGTCGCCTTCATGTGATCGTTGGCGATTCGAATATGAGCGAATACGCCAATTATTTGAAGATCGGCGCAACGGCGATCATGCTGCAGATGCTCGAAGACAAGGCCGTGATACTCCGAGACCTGACCCTTGAGAATCCGATTCGGGCGATTCGAGAGATTTCTCAAGACCTCACCTGCACACGAAAGGTACGCCTGGCCAACGGTCGAGAACTGAGTGCACTCGAGATTCAACAGGAGTACTACGAACGTGCGGTGAAACTGGCGGCCCGTCGTCCCTTTACGCCCCAGCTCATGAAGGCGCTTGCCATGTGGGGTTATTGCTTGGAGCGGCTCGCGGTTGATCCACTTTCGCTCAGTCGTGAGTGTGATTGGGTGCTCAAGTACCACCTCATTGAGCGACTCCGTGAGAAGCAGCAACTCGAGCTCGGCGATCCGAAAGCGCAATTGATTGATCTCAATTATCACGATGTCGATCCGGCACGTGGGTTGTATTTCAAATTGCAGGAACGGGGCCTCACCGAGCGACTCGTGACCGATCAAGCGGTGGAAAAGGCCATGACCAAGGCTCCGCAAACGACGAGGGCCCGTCTTCGCGGCGCTTTTGTGAAGCGTGCCCAAGAGCGCCGTCGTGATTTCACGGTGGACTGGGTCCACTTGAAACTCAACGATCAGGCCCAGAAAACAATCCTGATGAAGGACCCGTTCGTGTCACATGATGAGCGGGTTGAGCAACTCATCGACAGTCTCTGAGAAGGTCTTTAGCCAAGCCGACAACTGTGTGTCGATGCTCGGTAGGATGCTGACGTGCACTTGCCGAGCCTGACCGAGTTCTTGGTGATTGGTTTCATTGGTATTGTCCTGCTCGGACCAGACAAGCTGCCCGGTTTTGCTCGACAAGTTGGTGGACTTTGGAACGCGATCAAGGACTACCAAAACCGGATTGAGTCGGGATTTCGTGAGCAGATGCCGAATCTTCCTTCAACAACAGAGATGGCCCGAATGGCCAGATCTCCCGTGAGTTTGCTCAACAAACTCGCCGATTTTGATGTCTCGAGTGAGAAGGTGCGCGAAGACCCGGGAGCTGCCGACGTTGAACATGATGATTCGTTTCCAGTCGATCCAGGCGCCCCAAGCGATGTTGCCGACGCTGAAGAAGTGATCCCTCCATCAGTTCCTCAGCCACCTACTGGCGGCTTTGGTGATCCGAGTCTCAACTGAGATGACCGACAATCAAGCAACAGATGAAGAACTCGCTCGTGATGGAGCAGTCATGCCATGGATGGCCCATCTTCGAGAACTCCGGAAGCGCATCATCATCGTGGCCGCAGTGTTCTTGGTGTTCGCCATCGTCTGTTTTGCCGTGTATCCACAAATTCTTGACTTTTTGAAGGCTCCCTACTGTCGGGCCAGTCCGAAGAATTGTCAGTTGTATATCCGAGGGCCCTTGGAGGGCCTTTCCCTCCGAGTGCAGATCGCTGCCTACGGATCGGTATTTTGCACCCTGCCCGTGCTGCTCTTTGAGGCTTGGCAGTTCGTCGTTCCTGGCCTCAAGGACAAAGAGCGCAAGTACGCGCTTCCTTTTGTATTGGCCTCAACAACGTTGTTTCTTGCCGGAATGGTGCTTGCGTACTTCACGTTTGAGCACGCTCTGCAATTCCTCATCACGATCGGCGGCAAGGGCGTGGATCCACTGTTTGATCCAACGTCGTATTTGAGGCTCATTGTGACGATGATGTTGGCGTTCGGTGTCACCTTCGAATTCCCAGTCATCTTGGTTGCCCTTGAGCTCGCTGGCGTAGTGACGCCGAAACAACTTCTGGCGTACTGGCGAGCGGCCATCATTGCGGTCGTCACCCTTGCTGCAGTGTTCACCCCAAGTGGTGACCCGTTCTCAATGCTGGTGTTGGCGTGTCCGCTGATTGGCTTCTATTTCATCGCCATTGGTATCGGCAAGCTTTTGAAGAAGTGACCACCCCTGAGGCGGTCAAAGAGCGATTTCTTCACCGACTGGGCTTTCCTCCAGACCCGTTTCAAGAAGAGGCAATCGACGCGCTCGATCGCGGCTCAAATGTGCTGGTCACCGCACCGACGGGTTCTGGTAAGACCCTGATTGCGGCCTACGGCATTGAACAGGCATTTCGGCGGGGAGGGACTTCGTTCTACACCACACCCCTTAAAGCTCTGTCGAATCAGAAGTTTGCTGAGTTTGTTGCCACCTATGGCAGAGAATGTGTTGGTCTCCTCACTGGGGACACGGCAATCAATCCTGAAGCTCCAATTGTGGTGATGACGACTGAAGTGCTTCGCAATATGTTGCTGGCCGAATCTCATCACTTGAACCGCCTCGAGGTTGTCGTGCTCGACGAAGTGCACTTCTTGCAAGATCCCTACCGCGGTGGGGTGTGGGAAGAAGTCCTCATCATGTGTCCGACCACCGTTCGCTTCATCTGCTTATCGGCAACCGTGTCGAATGCTGGCGACCTCGGGCGTTGGATCTCCTCGGTGCGTGGTCCAACCGAAGTCATTGTTGAACATGATCGCCCCATTCGTCTTCACCACCATGTCGCTCTCCATCGACGAGGGGAGTATGAACCAGAACTCGTCGATCTCTTGGACGGACAGCGACCCTCAGCAGAAGGACTTCGCCTTGATGGCTTGGTGCGTCGTTCGATTGATCAGCGCAGAGGCTCGTCCTACCATCAGAACCGCCTGCACTCGACCTTGCCTGTTGCCAGTCCAAAACGGGCTGCACTCATTGATTTGCTCGATGCTGAAGAACTCCTTCCAGCGATCGTCTTCATTTTTTCGAGGTCGGCTTGTGATGACGCAGTGCGGCAGTGTGTCCGTTTTGGGATTCGATTAACCAACCACGAACAACGGCAGCGAATTGTCGAGATTGCTGAACATCACGTGGCGAGTTTGAGCGACGATGACCTGTCAGTCCTTGGCTATGACGAATGGCTTGATGCGCTGTGTTGCGGGGTGGGCGCCCATCATGCTGGTCTGGTTCCGGCATTTCGAGAAGCCGTTGAACAGTGCCTCCAGGCGGGTCTGCTTGGTGTGGTCTACGCGACAGAGACCTTGGCACTTGGGATCAACGTTCCAGCCCGAACAACAGTGATTGAGCGGTTCTCGAAGTTCGCTGGCGCTGGTCGAACCACCCTGACATCTGGAGAATACGCACAGCTGACTGGCCGAGCCGGACGCCGCGGGCTTGATGACGAAGGCCACGCCGTGACGGCCTTTTCCACCGAGTCCACCTTTGCCGACATGGCGCGGATTGCCGTTGCGCCGTCTCCGCAACTGCGATCTTCTTTCAAGCCCACGTACAACTTGGTCTGCAATTTGATTCGTCGATACGACAAAGAAACTGCTCAAGAAATCTTGTCAAAGTCCTTTGCCGCTTGGGAAGCAAAGAAACTCCCCGTTCAAAAAGGCGTTGGTCCAGCCGCTCAATTAGAACGTCGTTTCTCGGTCCTTCAGTCCCTCCACTACGCCAAGGGGTGGGAGCTGACAGAGCGAGGACTACGACTCGGTCGGATCTACCACGAGTGCGACCTTATTTTGTCTGAGGCACTTGAACACGGGGTCTTTGTTGACGCAGAACCGGCCGTCATTGTTGGCGTGCTGTCAAGTCTCGTCTTTGAGCGCCGTCGAGCGAAGACCACCAAGGTGCACGTTCCGAAGGGTGGTTCACGAAAGAGCGGCTCAAAGGGACAGAAGAAGCGCCACGTGAATGGTGACCGTCTTGGTGGATCACGTCGTGACGAAATTGATTTTCGGGCAGAAGAACTCGTGATTATTGGTGAGCGGATTCGGTTGCTTGAAGAGGCGCAAGGACTCCATCGGTCAAGACTCCCCGAGCCTGGACTCGCCACGGCAATGGCTTCGTGGGTTCGTGGAGCCTCATTTTCGACGGTGATGGAGGTTGCTTCCGCTGACGTGGGTGAAATTGCGCCAGGTGACTTCGTACGCTCGGTCAAGCAATTGGCAGATCTCGCCGGACAGGTCGCAATGGTTGCCGAGGATGACACGATCGCCGACGCCTGTCGACGTTCCGTCGAAGCGCTCCTCAGAAACGTGGTTATTGCTGGGGGATCGGTGGCATCCACCGCAAATCCCCCCTTCGCCCTCTAATCTCGTTCACTATGCCGGTCTACGTCGCAGAGCAGTTCACCGAGGAAGAACAAGCAATCCTTCGCCGCTATGTGACGAACTTGGACCAGCCGGTCTTTGCCCTCGTCAATCTTCCTGAAGTGGTCAAAGGCGCCATGTTTGCCCGCTATTCGCGGAGCGGAAAGAGTCTCCGACGTCTGTTTCTCGATGAATTCATTGGCGATCTCGACATGAGTGGTGATGTCACCTTTGATGCCACCGTTGGCCTTCGTCGAGCAGAAGAACTCTACGAAAAGGTGTTCTTCGAATATGGCGACGACTCGGTTGCTCAACTTGGCGGCGTCCATTTGGCCTGCGAACAGGCGTCCAATGTGTTGACCAAGATGCTCGAGTGGGGCCGACTCATGAGCTACCTCGAGCAATCGACGAGATATCTCGGCTACGACGCTCGGCTCCCTTCGGGTCACTACCGGTACTACCGAGCGCCAGAGATCTTGGAGTCGGCCCTCGGTGCTCGCTATATCGGCGAGATGGACCGGATGTTTGATTGCTATGCGGAGCTTCTTCCTGAAGTTCAGCAATGGTTAACAAAGCGCTATCCACAAGAAGCAGGCGATTCAGATTTCATCTATCGCCAAGCAATTCGGGCCAAGGCGCTCGATGCCGTGCGTGGGCTGTTGCCGGCTGCAGCGTTATCAAATGTCGGAATGTACGGCACTGGTCAGAGCTATGAACTGCTTCTCCTGCGTCTGCGAGCAAGCAAACTGCCCGAGGCTCGGGCCTATGCAGACCTCATGCTCGAAGAGCTTCGCAAGGTGATTCCATCGTTTCTTCGTCGGGTGGATGTTGCCGATCGGGGAGGGGAGTGGTCGGATTACTTCACCTCTGCTCGTGAAGCTACGTCGTCAGTGGTGTCAAGGCTTTGGCCCGATGCTTTGAGTCAAGGGACGCTGACCGATGAACCAGAGGTTCGGCTGATTGAGTTCGATCGTGACGGCCAAGAGCGGATTTTGACCGAGATTGTGGTCGCTAATTCGACGCTCTCTGAGCGCGAAGCACGGCGTCGCGTGGAGAACATGGCGGACGCAGACAAAGCGGAGTTGTTCGCCGCCTACGTCGGAGAACGAAAGAATCGGCGTCATCGCCCAGGGCGCGCCTTTGAAGCCACTTCGTATCGCTTTGAGTTCGTCACCGACTACGGCGCATTTCGAGACTTGCAGCGTCACCGGTTGTTGACGGTTGACTGGCAGCCACTCACGCCGCACCTTGGATTTGACCTACCAGCCATCATTGAAGAATCCGGAGTGGCCGATCGATTTATTGCTTCCCTTGAACGCAGTCGCGCCCTTTCAGAAGATTTAGAAGAACAGTTTCCCGAACAAGCGCCCTATGCGGTGGCGTTGGCGTATCGCATTCGCTACGTCATGGAGATGAACGCTCGAGAAGCAATGCATCTCATTGAACTGCGCTCTGGACCACAAGGTCACCCAAGCTATCGGCGCGTTGCCCAGCAAATGCATGTTGAACTCAGCCAAGTGGCTGGTCACCAATTTGTTGCGGGTGCAATGACCTATGTTGACCACGGCGCAACGGATCTTGAGCGCTTAGAAGCAGAACGTCGAGCCGAACAACGTCGACGCACCCTGCAAGGCAACTAAGCAGAAAACCCCAATATTTTCGGGGCGTTTCAGTCCATCGTCACGCAGCGTGAAAGTTGGCTATTGTGACGACGTCCACTCGGGACTGGTGGGGCGAAAGCTTGACCGGTCTGAGGGGATGAGCAGTGGCGGAGGAAGGTCCCGGGGTTGAGTAGAGAACTTCTCTCTCGAGTTCGCTCGAGGGGGATGGTGCCAAAGATTCCGGGACCCGCCACCCTCAAGTGGAGGGTCAGCGCAGCAGTTTTGCCTACCATCCACCTCTTTGGTACGTAAGCCGTGTATCATCCCGGCGCAGACAGAGAAGAAGAGGAACATGGCTGAAGATCTAGATGACGAACTCGATGGCGAGGTCCTCGAAGAGGATCTCGAATTAGACGACGAGTTGGGACTCGAAGACGAACTGGGTGACGACGAGGCCTTAGGCGACGACGAACTCAGCGATGAGCTTGACGAGCCTGACGCCGAAATCGTGCTCGTGGCCAAGGTCACTGACGACGTCGAAGACCTCGAGCAACTCACCGATGATGATGTCGAAGCTTCGCTTGACGAGATCTTGAAAGAGAAGATGGTCGTCGAAGATGAGCCTGAAGATGACGACATCGTTGAGGATCCCGACAAGAGTGATCCTGACCGGGTGCTACCCAAGCAGCCAGATGAATTTGTGTGCACGAGCTGTTTCTTGGTGAAGCACCCAAGCCAGTTGGCGGACAAGAAGAAGAATCTCTGCCGTGACTGCGTCTGAGGGCTCCAAGCAGCCTCGAGAGGGCATTGAGGGCCTCGTAGAGGCCTTTACCGGACTAGCTGAGGCTGTTGTTGAGGTTCTTCCGAGTCTGGCCGAAGAGACCCAGCGTCGACTCACTCCACATCTCGCTCAAGCAAAGATGCTTGGTCAGTTGACGGTGACCTTTGGAAGCTATGAACTTCGTCGCCGGGCCAAGGCCTTTGTCGACGCCATGGCCGCCGAAGAAACCCCGAAAGCTGAACCTACGCCAGAGCCAAGCGTATTGGTCACCATTGATGACGTCATAGCTGACTACGACGCTTTGACTGCAGCTGCCATTGTGGCCGCCTTGGTGTCGCTCAATGCAGAGCAACTTGACCTTGTTATTGCCTACGAGCAAGATCATCGGAAGCGCACGACGGTCCTGCACCGTGCGAGCCAACTTCGTAAATCTCAAGCTGGCTGAGATGCAACTTTCCGTCCGCTCTTTCGAACACGCGGACGCACCCCAACTCCTCGAGTTGGCAAATGAAGCATTAGATGGCTTGGATGGGCGGCGCGGTGGCTCGGCCTACCGGGAACTATTTCTCGAATTTCGGGATCTTGAAGTCACCGATGTTGAGCAGCGCCTCGTTCAGGCCAACACAGAGGTCTTGGTAGGCCTTCTTGAAGGTCATGTGTTCGCTTTGTGTCTCATGGTGTACCAAGACGCCGTCTTGACCGTAGAGGCGCTCTACGTCGATCCTGAGGCCCGTGAGGTTGGTCTCGGGACTGCCTTGCTCCAAGCGGCTCAACTTCGAGCTCGTGAACTCAACTGCAGTCGCTTTGAAGCGCTTGCATTGCCTGGGGATCGTCAGATGAAACAGCGCGCCGAGTCAGAAGCCATGAAGGCTCGATTGCTGGTGCTGTCAAAGGCGCTCGGAGAACGCCCGTAACTATTCGGGCAGAATTGCTTGCCGAACCGCGGCCTTGCGTGGTGGTGGAGGTGGAATCCGAAGGCCGAGCAACTTGGCGAGGCTAGGGATCATGCCAGCAGCATTCATCGCGGCGCTGCGCGCTGAACCGTCGTCTGGGATTCCGGCAGGAACCACATTGCGGCGAACGGGCGAAGCGGCAACTGCAGTCAAAAGGGCCAACCAGTCAGCTGGAGCGAGTTCAGCGTTCATCTGCTTGCCTGCTTCGTCAGCCAGACGAACCGCGAGTTCGGCGGGGCAGCGCGTGGCCAAGTCTGGGGGAGTCGTGACGACGCCAAGGGCATCAACCAACTTTCCAGCATCAAGGGCTGAAGTGATTCGCTCAATCCACTTCGATTCCATAGCCTTTACCTTGGAATCGAGGTGCTCACGAATGACTTTCAAGGTCGCACGAGCATCGTCGTCCATGGTGACGGTGCGAGCTGCAGTGACCACTGCACGAAGGTCACGGAGTTTGGCCTCGGCGCCAGCATCAAAGACAGGCTGTGCCCGGTCTTTCCAGGAGGCGAGTCGAGTCTGTGGAAGCAACTGGTCAGCAATGGTCAAAATTGCGTCTTTTGCTACTGGAGCTGCGCCAGAGGCCTTCGCCGCTGCTTCTTGCTCGGCAATTGCTTGACGCACTTGCGCAATGCCGCCACGAATGAGTTGTTCGGCGATTGGCAACTGTTCTGGTCCAAGAGTGGCAAGCAGGGCGTTGCGATACACCGTTGAAACGGGGAGTTCTGGACGGCCATCACGACGGGGGCGACCACCAGGTGCTCCACCTTGGCTTGGGCTGCGTCGGTCTCCACTTGGCTTCTTGTCGCTGCGCTCAGGGCGGCCTTCGCCTTGAGGACGGCTTCCCTCACGACGTGGCCCCTTGTTGGCGCGTTCGTCGTCACGGCGTGGACCCTTGCGGCCACCGCCTTTGGGGGCGTAGGTCACCGAGATCTCAGGACCCTTGATGGCGCGAGGTGCAAGCTCAATGCGAGAGGCCGCAGCGGGCTCCTCGCGGACCTTGACCGAATCGGTCGACAAGATGTCGATGCCGTCGATGCCGCGTTCGAAGTCGGCTCGCACGATGTCACCAGGCTTTGCCGAAGGAGAGATGATGCTCGCACTGAGCACTCCCTTCGGAAGTTTTGCTCCGGCGGCGCGCCAAGTCCAGCGCTCCTCGTCGAGTTTGCTCGTCAGTTCAATTTCCATGCGCTGTGCCATTTCGCTGCATAACCTAGTGCCTGCGAGCGATGGTGCATTGCCGTTTCCAACTCTCACGAAGTTCTCACCATCAAAAGGTCCTTCTTCAGTGGAGGCTCCGTACACTGTTTTGTGCCGACACTGCATTGCCAACGTCACGGAGGAAGTGCTCAACATGAGTTCCACCAACGAAGAGTTCAACGACGAAACCCCAACCACACCAACGTCAGAACCTCCAGCGTGGCCCATCCCGACTACCCCTGACGTTGAGCCAGACCTGGCAGCAGAAGTCGACGACGCCACCCCAACCCCTCCAGCGTCTGGTCCCAACTGGGAGCTTGGTGGCGATACGGCTCCTCCTTCAACGGAGCCAGGCGAGACCCCTTGGCCTCAAGATGATGTTGAGATGGACGAGGAGCTCATTTCGATTCCCGTCCGAACTGGAGGCATGAAAACTCTGATCGCAGTGGCGGCGGTGGCTTCGCTCATTGGTGGCGCAGTTGGTGCTGGAATTGTTGCGCTGAATGGTCACGATGCAAGAGCGCGGTCCTCGCTTGTGACGGTTCACGATGCTTCCTCACCGCCTGCAGTCCTCCCCAATGGCACGTCGATCCCTCAACTGGTGCGTTCCAGCTTGCCGTCGGTCGTTTCAATTGAATCTTCGGGTGGTGGATCCCAGGATCAAGGAACAGGCATGGTCATCAGCGCCGACGGATTGGTGCTGACCAACAATCACGTCATTGCTAACGCAGCAAGCGGTGGAACGATCACCGTGACGCGATCGGGTCAAACGGTGAAACAGCCTGCAGCGCTGATTGGTCGAGACCCGAGCAATGACGTGGCGCTCATCCGAATTGTCGACGCAAAGGACCTCCAGCCGGTGGTGTTTGCGAAATCTCGCCTCGTTGTTGTTGGAACCTCAGTGGTCGCCATTGGCAATGCACTGGGATTGGCTGCGGGAACGCCAACCGTGACAAGTGGCATTGTCTCTGCTCTTGGTCGCGCCGTTGATGCCTCGGACGGAAGCGGTGGTTCTACTGAGTCGCTCACCAACATGATTCAAACTGATGCGGCCATCAACCCAGGAAACTCGGGAGGTCCGCTCCTCAATGCACGGGGAGAGGTCATTGGGATGAATACCGCTGTTGCGGGTTCAACCTCTGATGGAACGAGCGCCCAGAACATTGGTTTTGCCATCCCGTCAGATCACCTGACCGAACTCCTGCCGAAACTCGAGCGTGGGGGAACAACAGTCGGCACGAAGGCGTTCCTTGGCGTGTACTTGCTCACCATGACACCGCAGTTGCAACAGCAATATGGGTTCAAGACCTCCAAGGGTGCCATCATTGCTGAGGTGAATGCGGGGAGTCCGGCAGAGGCAGCGAATTTGCAGCAAGGTGACGTGATTGTTGAGGCGAACGGCCACTCCATCGCCACCGCCGATGATCTCTCCTCAGTGATCACCTCGCTCCACCCAGGTGACCAGTTGCATCTCACCTACATCGAAGATGGCAAGCGGCTGAAGGCCACTGCAACTCTTGGGAC
>Ga0114960_10004526_pt1 | contig 10393 bp, 9 predicted proteins | sample C_130625_MF_Meta_FD_92637 | JGI IMG/M metagenome (GOLD analysis project Ga0114960, IMG submission 92637) | Freshwater microbial communities from Lake Croche, Canada to study carbon cycling - C_130625_MF_MetaG | ecosystem: Environmental > Aquatic > Freshwater > Lake | place: Lake Croche, Canada...
TCCTCAATCGTTACGAGGCCCGCCGTTCCACCGTACTCGTCGAGAACGATGGCCATATGTACGCGACGACGCTGCAGCTCATGGAGCAGGTCGTCGACCGACTGTGACTCGGGCACAAAGAGCGCGGGGCGCATGATGTCCCGCAGGCGTGGTCGGGGGCCTCCCGCCGCAATGATGCGCAGGAGGTCCTTTGCGTACAGGATGCCGACGATGTGGTCGACCGACTCCTTATACAGAGGTGTACGACTGTGACCCTCGGTGAGCACCAGCGTGACCGCGTCGTCAAAACTTGCATCTTGGTCGATGGCCACGATATCGATGCGCGGCACCATCACTTCGTGCAGCTTGGAGTCGCTCAGCGACATCACGGCACTGATCATCTGCTCCTCTTCGGCCTCCAGCACACCTTGCTGGCTCCCCTGCTCCACGATCAGGCGAATCTCCGCGGCGGAGAGCTCTGGGGTGCGCGTTGGGTCAATCCCGAAGGGCTTTGAAATGAGCTTGGTGAGCGCCACGAGCACTCCCACCAACGGGCTCACGATCTTGGCAAAGAGCGTGATTGGCCCAGAGACCGCGAGTGCGATGCGATCAGGGTTGGCAAGGGCAAACCCCTTCGGGATCAACTCGCCAAGCACGATGGAGACCAGAGAGACGACAAAGGTGACCAACAGGAGGGCAATCGTGTCGGCCTGGTCGGCAAGGAGGGCGATCCCTCGGAGGGGTTCGGCAACGAAGGTCACGATGCTCACCGCAGCGACCGCTGAGGCGAGTGCGCCGAGAAAGGTGATCGCGACCTGGATGACGGCGAGAAATCGCCCTGGATCTCGCATCAGCCGCTGGGCGCGTTTCGCGCGGCGATCGCCAGCCTCGGCCAGCTCATCTAGGCGCGTGCGCCGCACGGAGACAAAGGCGATCTCGGCAGCAACGAAGAACCCGTTCACGAGGATGAGCAGCAGGATGACCAGGATGTCAGTGCCAAGCATCGCTACGCCTCTCGGATGATGCGGGCTGGAACTCCCACGGCCGTACAGCCATCAGGGATATCGGCGAGCACCACGGTGCCCGCTCCGGTCTTCGCGCCGATGCCAATGCCCGCGGGCGCAACGATGAGAGTCCCCACGCCGGTGAACGCATCCGCGCCGATCACCGTCGTATGCTTCTTTACGCCGTCGTAGTTCGCCGTAATCGTGCCCGCACCAATGTTCGCGCGCTCCCCCACCTCAGCGTCGCCAAGATAGGAGTGATGGCCAACCTTCGCTCCGGCCGCAAGGGTGGTCGCCTTCAACTCGGCAAAGTTCCCCACATGGCAGCCAGCCGAAATGGTGCAACCGGGTCGAATGTGCGCGAATGGGCCCACATCCACCTGCGACGCGAGTGTCGAGTTTTCTATCGCTGATGAGCGCACGGTGCAATCGTCGCCAATGGAAGTTGCCTCAATCCGTGAACCGCTGCCGATTCGCGTCCTCGCACCAATCGAGGTCGCTCCTAGCAGCGTCACGCCCGGCTCGATCACGGCATCGGCGGCGATCGCTACCTGCACGTCGATCCACGCCGTTGTTGGATCGATCAACGCGACACCACGGTCGAGATGCCCCTCATTGATGCGCTCGCGGAGCGCAGCCAAGACGTCGGCAAACTGGTGGCGATCGTTCACCCCCTCAAGCTCGATCTCCGGCCCGTAGACGATTGGCGCTGGGGTGCCCGCGGCATGCGCTGCAGCAATCAGGTCGGTGAGATACAGCTCGCCGCTCGCCTTCGACGGCGCGATCGCTCCGAGCGCTTCGCTCAACCATGCTCGGTCAACGGCGTAGAGTCCAGCATTGACGGTGCCAATCGCACGCTGCTCGTCGGTGGCGTCACGCTCCTCAACGACGCACTCGGCAGTGCCATCGCTTGATTCAATCACCCGGCCGTAGCCCGTGGGGTCATCAGCATCGAAGGCTGCCAACGCGATCGGCGCGTTCGTCTCACGGCGAGCGGCAACAACTGCGCGCATCAGCGCGGCGGTGATGAGCGGCGTGTCGCCGCAGGCGATGAGGAGCTCCTTTGCAGAAGCTGGAAGGGCCGTGAGTGCGCACCGCACGGCGTCAGCGGTGCCGAGTGGTTTCGGCTGCTCCGCAACCGAGACCGCATCGCCCAGCATGGCAGCGAGGCCCGACGTGGCTGGCGAAAGCACGACAATGGATTTCGTGGCGAACGCCTCCGAAGCGGCTGCTACGACCCAGCCAGCCATTGGCCGACCGAGCAGTTGGTGCAGCACCTTGGGAACCTGGGAGTGCATCCGCGATCCGACTCCGGCGGCAAGGATGATGGCCGTCACGCCCTCAAGGCGCTCCGGCCCGCGACTTGACGGGTTCATCCTGCGGCGCCGCCTCGCTTGGCGATCGCTTCGATCTCTACCGAGCCACCCTTCGGCAACGCAGCAACTTGAATCGTTGAGCGTGCTGGGTATGGTTGCGTGAAGACTCGACCGTAGATCTCATTGACGGTGGCGAAGTCGGCAAGGTCAACCAAGAAGATCGTCGTCTTTACGATGTCGTCGAAGCCGTAGCCCGCTGCGGCGAGGAGGGCGCCGAGGTTCGTGACCGCCTGTTCCGCCTGCGCAGCAACACCGTCAGCGAGTGCGCCAGTATCGGGATGGAGTCCGAGCTGGCCCGAACAGAAGAGCTCATCACCAGCAGCGATAGCCGGGCTGTATGGCCCGATCGCGGCAGGAATTCCAGCCCCGGTAATCGAACGCTTCACGCTGCTCCCCTTTCGCCAGAACCTGGCGCAATTAGTCTCGTGGCGATGAGAGAGGGCGTGAGGCCTTCCGGCGCCACGAGCTCCCCGCTCGCAAGAGCATTGGCGACCAGGGTTGCCCCCTCCTCTGCCTCTCGCTGTGAAGGATAGAGGAGGAAGAGGGTTGGCCCCGAGCCTGAGAGGGAGAGTGGGCGCCCGAGGAGGCGTCGCAAGGCGTGGTCGAAGGGACGGAGCCACGGCGCCACCGCCCGGGCTGGGGCGAGAAGGTCGTTCGCCGATGCCAGTGCGGCGGCCCGCTGCAAGAGCCCCTCCCCGCTCAGTCCGACCGTGAGTTCCGCCGCCAGATGGTGGGAGCTCACCAGGGCGGCGCCCTGTGTCGTGCCGCGGAGCCCGGCGGCGAATGCGGCAAATACCTCGGGGGTGCGCAGTGGCAGTCCAGCGGTAATCAACAGTAGCCCCAGGGGCGCACCGATCCAGGGGGCAAGCGCGGTAACCGCCTCCCCGCGCCCCTCCATGAGTGCTGGAGTGCCGACGAGGAACAGCGGAACATCTGAGCCAACCTCTGCGGCAACCTTGTGCAGCACCTCGTCATCTACATCTAAATCGAAGAGTTCGATGGCACCGCGCAGCGTTGCGGCAGCATCGCTTGAGCCGCCCCCCAAGCCCGCCGCAACGGGGAGGCGCTTCTCCAGCACGATCTCCACGGGAGGGACGTCGCACACGCGGCGCAGCGCGGCGAGCGCCACAGCGCACAGATTCTCGCCGTCAAGTTGCAGCGGCACACCAGCAAGCCGAATCGAATCTGCCCCCTCAGTCGATCGACGGAGCGAGAGGCGGTCCCCCGCCTCGAACTGCGCCACGACAGAGTGAAGTTCGTGGTACCCATCTGACCGCTTACCGACAATGGCAAGCGACAAATTAATCTTGCCGTGCGCCACGATCTCAACCGTTGGATCAGCTTCTGGCAGGGTACGCGTCGTATTTCGCTCAGGCGCCACTGATGCCCCCCTGGTACTTCGCCGAGCAACCGCGGCGCGCGCGGCGTTGGTTGGCACGCCCCCGTCGAGCTCCGGGAGTTCAGCCAGGAGGCGGACCCAGTCCTTCACCGAAAGTGTTTGCGCACGCTGGTCGGGACTGAGATTGGCGCGACCGAGTGCCGCGACGATATCGCTCTCGAGGATTGGCAGCGCGCGAGGAAGTGCATTCCGCAGCTTCTTCCGCCGTTCTCGAAATCCTGCCTGCACAAGTCGCCAGAGGCGCTCCTCGTCGTGCGGGCTCAAGGTGAACGCGCCATCACCTGTGCGATGCTCAAGGAGCAAGATCGCCGAGTCCACCCCAGGCACAGGATCAAATGCCTCACGGGGCACTCGCGCGACGATTGAAGCAGCGGTTCTCGCCTGCACAAATGCGGTGAGGTACGACCAGTCGCCCGGTGCGGCAGCCACTCGCTCGGCCACCTCCAACTGCACCAACAGCACGATGCGTGCGGGGGGAACCGAGAGTAGCAACAGCCGATGCAGCAGTGGGCTCGTGACGTGATACGGAATGTTCGCAATGACGCGCCAACTGCCACGAGTGGGCGCAAACGACTCGAGATCGACCGTAAGCGCATCGCCGTGGATGAGGGTCAACTGCCCCGCACTGATCTGCGTTGCAAACTTGTGTTGAAGGCGCGGGATAAGGTCGTTGTCAAGCTCCACAGCAACGACGCTGGCGCCGCTGGCAAGGAGTGCCTCAGTCAAGAAGCCGAGCCCTGGACCAATCTCCAGGACACGCTCCCCTGGAGTGGGCGCTCCCGCCTGCACGATGCGATCTCGCACGTTCAGGTCGTGCAAGAAGTTCTGGCTGAGGCGCTTCTTCGCCGCATGGCCATCGATTCGTCCACGGCCTGGTGCAGTTCGATACTTTGGGCTCATGCGGGCACTGCCGAACCGATGCGCCATTGTGCGTGAACTTCGAGGCCGGCGCTTGGATCCTGATAGGCGCCTCGTTGATCGCGCAACAGGGCGTCACCTGCGGCGCCGATCATTGCGGCATTATCGGTGCACCACTTCAGCGGCGGCACGACCAGGTGGCGACGTTCGTCGTTCGCAACACTCGCAAGTGCAGAGCGGAGCGGTCCATTGGCCGCGACTCCCCCGCCAATCACCAGCGAGCAGTCTGGGTTGGCGTGGAGTGCACGCTGGACTCCGACACGTAACGCCGCAACGATGGCCTGCTCCGTCGCGGCAGCGATGGCGATCGCTGCATCCTCTGGGAGTGGGTGCTCGGCGAACTGCCGTGTGAGCGAGGCGGCACGGCCAGGGTTGCGATCGGTGAGCCCGCTCGCAGCGAGCGCCTGCCGAATTGCTGCGGTTTTGACCCCACTAAACGAGAAATCGTAGGGCTGCTCCGTTTTCGCAATCGGCAGCGGCGTGATCCGGGCACCGCGGGGGAGCTGCGCAGCTAGTGCTGAGAGCGCCGCCCCGCCTGGATACGGGGCGCCGAGGAGGCGTGCAATCTTGTCGAATGCCTCACCCGCTGCGTCGTCGATCGTGCCTCCGAGACGCTGGATCGCCCCGTCACGCTCGATCCGCACCAGTAACGTGTGACCACCAGAGACCACGAGCCCGATCGCGGGGAGCGTCGGCGCTGCAGCCTCTGCCGTCTCGCGAAGCCAAGCCGCACGCAGGTGCCCCTCCAGGTGATTCACGGGGAGGACTGGGAGGCCTCGCCCCCACGCCCATGCACTACCCACGCCAGCACCCACGAGGAGGGAGCCGACAAGTCCGGGGCCGGTTGTCAGCGCTACCCCCTCTATCTTGCCCGCAATCCCGAGCCCCTCAGCCTCGGTTAACACCTCATCGAGGAGTCGAGGCAGCCACTCATGGTGGGCACGCGCAGCAACCTCTGGAATCACGCCACCAAATGATGCATGAATCGCTGTCTGGCTCGCCACACGTTCAGCAATGACGTCGCGACCGCCGCGAATGAGGGCAACCGCGCTCTCATCACAGCTCGATTCGATCGCCAGCAAGAGGCGCTCACTCATGGCCAAGGCGCTCCTCGGCGCGAGCCCGCAACGCAGCTTCAGCGGCCTGCTGCCCTGGGCTCCCAAGTTCGGCGGTCGTCATCACCAGCGCATCCTCGCCGTTATCGTCGTAGTAGCGAATGCGGCGGCCTACCTCGATGAAGCCGAACGCAAGATACAGCCGCTGGGCGTCGATATTCGATACCCGCACATCGAGTGTTGCCACGCGAGCGCCACCCCGTCGCGCCTCCTCAAGGAGCTCCAGCAGGAGTGCGGTTGCCACCCCCGTCCGTCGATGCTCGGGGAGCACCGCCATCGTCGTAATATGTGCCTCGTCGACCATCAGCCAGATACCGCCAAAGCCTACGAGTGTGCCCCCCAGTCGAGCGCCGAGGTAGCGTGCCAAACGATTTGTCGTGAGCTCTGTGGTGTAGGCGCTCGTTGGCCAAGGCGCGCTGAACGAGCGGCCCTCAATCACCGCAACCTCGTCAAGATCCTTGATGGTGAGGGGCGCCACGACGAATGGGCGCATCAGCGTGCCTCGCTTCCGCGAGCGGGGGCCGGATAGCGCAGGGTGACATGGGCGACGGCTGGCCCAGCTCCGCGAACTAGGGCGCCCGCAACAGCTCCCCTGCTCTCCTTCTCCGTGAGGTGCGGAGATGCAACATCGCGCGGCACAACAACTGCGCCCGCCTCCGAGACTTCGAGCGATTCACGGGTTCCGAGCGGAATGGACACCGATCGTTGCGCGGCCTGCCAGAGTGCACGGTCAGAGGCGCTCTCGCGAAGCGGGATAGCCAACGCAGCGGTAATCCCACCTGCAACCGAGGCCGCAACACGAATTCCGCTGTAGCTTCCAGGACCGCTCCCGACGACGACGGCGGAGAGCGCGGCACGCTCCCCCGCGCTCGGAAGGAGGTTGGTGATCCGCTGCAAGAGTGGTTGGTCGTACAAGTAGTCCTCGACAACACAGTTCGGGACTCCACCACGCTCCTCCACCAGCGCAACGATGCTGAAGCCGAGGGATCCATCAAGCACCAGGATGCGTGGACTACTCATGTGCCAGCCCCAACGCACTGTGACCAGGGGCGCCCAACCCCGCTCTCAAGGCGGCGACGAGCGCTGGTCGCGCGCCGCGGATCTCCGCGGATCGTGTGCCCCCATCGTCGGTCGCCTCGAGATGCACGCTCAACACATCGGTGCCCGCTCCTCCAAGTCCCTCAAGGTTCTCGGGCCACTCGATCAGGGTCACTCCGTGCCGTTGACGCTCATCGATCACGCCAGCGCGCAGGGCATCGCTGCCGACAGGGAGTCGATAGGCGTCAACATGCCAGATCGGTAGGTCGCCGCGGTGCTCAGAGATGAGGATGAACGTGGGCGAGGTGAGTTCGGGCTCCGCATGGAGCGCAGCTCCAATGGCACGAGCGAGCGTTGTCTTGCCACTCCCGAGGTCGCCACTAAGGAGCACTCTGTCGCCCGCTTGGAGCGTTGAGCCGATCACCGCGCCAAGCGAGGTGGTGGCGTCGAGGTTCCCGAGCGTAATGGTGACGACGTTCACGCGGTCAAGCGCTGTAGATCACCAAGGGGGAGTGCGACAAGTTCGCCGTTGATCTCGAGCGCGCCCTGCGGATCGGATGGTTGTGCATCGGCGAGACCGCGCCATGTTCCGTAGGTGCCCGCACGGGGGCCGCCGATCACCACCGTATCTACATCCGAGCGCTCCCCGCGGCCACGTGCCACCGATGTGGTGAGGCCGGCCGGGTGCCGCTCAAGTCGCACCGCGATTCCGTTGAGGCCCTGGAGCACTTTCCCGAGTTCCGTTGCCCATGCATCACTCTCACGGCGTCCGCCGAGGACCAAGAGGCCAAATGGCGCGAGGGCAACGCCGGCGGCCACCCTGCGATCGATCGAGGCGCTCAGCGCCTCGCGCTCGCCATCACTCAGGCTCCCCACCACTAGTCCACGAATCCCGACGGCACGAGCCCGCAACACTGTCTCAGGGGAGACCGAGACCACCGCCAAGATCCCTGCCTCGTGCGCCGCGGCCCATCCGCGACTATCCGGCTCGGAGGCCGAGAAATAGAGGCTCCCTTCTACCTCGTCGCCAAGGAGCAGCCGACCACCGAGACCCCCCGTCGCGCTCGCCGAACGCGGCAGCAGCATGAGCGGCGCCTCGATGGGCAGCACCCGCACCGACAACGCCCCAGCGGGTCGTTGCGTCACATCCACCGCTGGCATCCCACGTGCGACCACGGCACCAACCAGACCCCCACGCAGCGGGGCCAGGATCGTCTCGCCCGCACGATCAATCTCAACGTTGACGATCTCCCCCGCCTCAACAGCGACAGCGATCGCCTGATCTGACAGCAGTGCGTGCTCTTCTGCGCGAACGCGCATCACCACCACGTCATCTGGACGATCCGTGATCACGAGCAGATCACCAGCGGGTAGGAGCAGCTGATCGGCACACGCGCGAACCAGATCGACACCGGTCGTTTCGGAGAGCTGCTCCGTACCGAGTGCTGCAAGCACCCCCGCGGTGTCAAGCAGGACCGTCGAGCGCCCAGGCGGCACGAGCGGCGAGAGTGCAGCGAGCGGCACCGCACCAGAGGCAACGTGCGCCGCAAGCGGTCCGGTGACGATCAGCACCTCACCCATCACTGCCGCACGCTGCTCGCCCACGCGTTCGGCGAGCGACTGAAGAGCGTCCACATACGCGGCGACGCGAACCTGGTCGCCAACGATGGAGCGCCCCGACATTGGACGATCCGCAATGTCGCCAAGGAGATCGGCAACTGCGGCCCGGTCGTACCCTCCAAGTGATCGCAAGACAGAGTCACAGCGGCGACGACGCTCCGTGGGATCTACTGGGACGAGTGCCGCTTCGTCAATCTGCGCAAGCTCGCCGACGGCTCCAGGGGCTGCCCAAACCACCCTCCCCGCATCGTGGCCGATATCGATAATACGAACCGGGACACCGAACGCCTCGGCGCAGCGACCCGTCGCACGGCCCAGGGAACTCGAATCTCCACGGAGTACGGTGGAGATCTCGCCACGCTCTTGCACGCCAGCGGCACTCTGCAACGTTGCCTCCACCGCAGTGCGATCAGCTCCCGTAGGCAGCGTGATACTGCTCAGCAGCTGTGTCGGCTCCGCATCAGACATCAACGCATAACAACTGCGATCAGCATCCTCACGGATCAGTAGGTACGACGACCGCGTCATTGCTGATTCACGTAGTGATATCCCCGCAGGTCGCGCAGCGCCACCGGTTCGCCGGTCACCGTGTACACCCGTGCAAGCCGATTTGTGAAGCTCGTTGAAACCTCATTCGTAATCGTCTTCCGGCGCTTGGCCACGTCCACTGGTTCAATCAGGTCAGACCCAGATGCGCCAATGAAGACCACCTCATCCGCTTCGCTCAGATCTCTCTCGGGATGGTCGGTGGCATCGATCGTTATAGAGTCCATCGCGATGGTGCCCACAACTGGGAGGCGTACGCCTCGTACCAGCACCTCGGCGACTCCCCGCTCGTGATATGAGATGCCATCGGCGTAACCGATCGGCAGGGTGATGATTCTCGACTCGCGCGCTGCGATGAATGCTGGCCCGTAGCCCACGCCATGCCCAGCTGGGAGCGTCGCGATCCGCACGGGGCGCGCAGCGAGTCCATAGACGCGCTCAATACCAATCGCCGCAGCCGTCATCGTTGGACGAAGGGCATTCGGTACGACGCCAAACAGTGCAATTCCTACACGTGCGACCTGCTGCGTATCACCGATGGTGAGTAATCCACCAGAGCCGACAAGGTGGGATTCAAGCTCTGGAGCCTTGGTTGCAGCCTGCTCAAGCACCTCCTCTTGCAGACGGGATCGATCAACGTCCTCGGCAGCGCTGAGATGGCTCCAGATGCTGCGAAGCACAATGTTCGGATTCCTCCGCAGTGCAGCGATCTGGATGGCGAGTTCTCCTGGCAAAATCCCATCGCGACCGAGTCCGGTATCCACCTCGATATCGACACTGAGCGGCGCAAGACCAGCCAGATCGGCGGAGATCAGTTCACGAACAACTGCGGGTGATGATGCGGTGACGCCGATCCCCGTGGCGGCGGCATCGCGCAGGTGCGCTGGAGCAACGCGCCAGAGAACCCGCACGGGGTCGGCGATGCCGGCGTCGCGTAACTCTTGCGCTTCATCGAAGGTTGCGACCAGCACAGCACGTGCGCCAGCCTCGAGTGCAGCACGCGCCACAGGCACGGCGCCGAGGCCGTAGGCGTCCGCCTTCAGCACGACATCGAGGTGGCCGCCAGCGGGGAGCCTCCCCTTGAGCGCGCGAACATTTGTCGCGATCGCATCGAGCCGCACCTCTACCCAGGCATCACGCCCGAGTGCCGGTAGCCCAACCTCCTGGATGCGTTCGGGTAACCCGCTCATCCGTGCGCCTTCCCAGCCGGCTCCGAGGAGAGGGCCAGCTCTTCGCGTCGAAGCGCCCTAATCCGCTCAATCCGGGCCAGGAGCGCCGTCTCCGCAGCGTCCAAGTCTTCGCCAATCTGCGGCGGAAACAAATAACGGCCACCCGCCGTGCGGACCGCGTACGCGATTGCAATTGCGTACTCGCGCTCGTGGCTGATCGAGAGCGCGA
>Ga0114960_10004527_pt1 | contig 10392 bp, 10 predicted proteins | sample C_130625_MF_Meta_FD_92637 | JGI IMG/M metagenome (GOLD analysis project Ga0114960, IMG submission 92637) | Freshwater microbial communities from Lake Croche, Canada to study carbon cycling - C_130625_MF_MetaG | ecosystem: Environmental > Aquatic > Freshwater > Lake | place: Lake Croche, Canada...
CAATATAGGTGCCAATAAAACCAAAGGCAAGCCAGAGAGTAACCAGTGCGCCAAAATTTTGGCGGCAACCAGCCAAGATAAACTGTTGGGCGATAAGGCCATTTGCTCTAAGGTGCCATCGGCATAATCGGTCGCAAAAATGCGCCCCAAAGACAACATGCTGGCCAACAAAGCACCCACCCACAAAATACCAGGCGCCACCAAGCGGAGCGTGTTCATTTCTGGACCAATGCCTAGAGGGAAAAGCGCTGCCACCACCACAAAGAAAAACACAGAGGTAATGACCTCATTTTTACGCCTTAAGGCCAAGGTCAGGTCGCGCTTCACGATGGCAAGAAATGCGCTCATGACCTTAACCTGTAAGAGCGGCCTTGGCCCGCATGCGAGACCGCTTGGTGGCTGGTCAAAAGCACCATGCCTTGACGGGTCAGGTGGGCGTTGATGACTTCAGAAAGCGCATTCTGCGCTGCAGGGTCCAATGCCACAAAAGGCTCGTCCAAAATCCACAACTTGGCCGTACTGACCACCAGCCGAGCCAAAGCCGTGCGGCGCTTTTGGCCTTGTGACAAAACACGAACAGGTAAATGTTCCCGACCCCTTAAACCCAATTGAGCCAGCGCATCCTTGGCCTCTGGCAATGGCAACTGTCGCCCAGCAACGGCAGCATGGGACAGCAGATTTTCTAAAGGGGTGAGGTCTTCTTTGAGGGCCAATTGGTGCCCTAAATAGGCCAGATTGGACCGAAATTCGTCTCTATTTTCTGAAATTGACTTGCCTTGCCAGCAAATCTCGCCTTGTTCCAGAGGACTTAATCCGCAAGCTATTCTCAATAAGCTGGTTTTCCCAACCCCATTGTCACCTTCCAAATGCAAGTACTCACCGTGCTGCAATGAGAAGGAGACGCCTGAAAACAGGCGCTTTTCACCGCGGGAGCAACAAAGATTGGAAACGCTGAACATGTGCCTGAATGATCGCAGAAGATGCCCATTTAGAATTGATTCAAGACAAAAAATAATGAGCAAAAAAAAGGCAAATTTGACTTTGCCCTTCATTTTAGCGCTCTGGCTTAGTTGGCAGGATTTGCGCCTTGGTCTTGTTCTATTTCTTTGGCCCGTTTATCGGCCTCAGACTTTCTGTACAAGCCCAACACATTGGGCAACCTGTCTAAGATTTCAGCCCACTCATATTCAAAGGGCCGCCCCACCCATTCACCACTGGCTTTAAGGCCGGCAATGCTGGCCTTTATTTGATGCCTTGCGACATCAAACATTTTCAGCTCTTCCTCGATCAAGGACTCACGATTGTTTTTAGAGATGTCAGCCTCAAGCAATACCAGCTTGTCGTGATGCAACGCCAACTCGCGCTTGAGTGTTTCTGAAGAAACCATTGTGTTGGAAGGATGCTGAATTTCCTCTAGCTTTGCAGTAATTTCTTGAAAACTTTGCTGGGTCTGGAAATAAAAAATCAGAAAACCCACTAAAAGAATAAATAGGACAGCGATCACCAGCAGATAAAAATTGTCCATAGCAACCCTCACTTCGTCAATTTGCGAACATCCTACCTAACTGTCCCCTAGGCGGCAACTCGGCGTGAGCCATTTTTGCCACCTTGAGCAAAAAATACACTTCAAAGCTACACTGCGCGTCAAGGAGAACCCGTCTGTGAACCAAGCTTCCGCCACCTCATCTGTAGATTCATCCCCCGAGACCACCCGCTTCGGTAGCGGTAAAGCGGTCAAACGACTCGAAGACGAGCAACTCCTTCTGGGTGCCGGCCAGTACACCGATGACGTCAGCCTGCCCAATCAGTCTTATTTGGTTTTCCTGCGTTCGCCCTATCCGCACGCCAAAATCACCCGACTTGACACCAGCGTTGCCAAAGCCATGCCGGGTGTCTATGGCCTCATGACAGGACAAGATCTCTTGGCTGCCGGCGTCAAACCCATGGCGCGCCCCATGAACTTCAAACGGGCAGATGGCAGCCCCTTGTCTTCCACAACACGCTACCCACTGGCCACGGACACTGTCCGATTTGTGGGTGAACCCATCGTGGCGGTTGTGGCAGACACTGAAGAAAACGCGCGCAATGCTGCCGAGGTCATTGAGATTGACTTTGATCCCTTACAAAGTGCAAGCAATTTAGCCGATGCACTGGCGCCCAATGCCCCTTTGTTCACCGAAGCACCCGACAACCGCGTGGCAGAAACCCGCTATGGCGACATCACGGCCACCCAAGCAGCCTTTGCACAAGCCGCGCATGTGGTCCATTTGGACATTGTGAATCAGCGTGTGGCCGCTCTGGCCATTGAACCCCGAAGCGTGTTGGCCTACCCTGAAAACGGTCGACTGACCATTCGCATGAGCAGTCAAATGCCAACAGGCGTTCGCGCCACAGTTTCAGATTTGATCGGCATTGACACAGAAAAAGTCCGCGTCCTTGTGGGTGATGTGGGCGGTGGCTTTGGCATGAAAACCGGAGCCTATGCAGAAGACGTGGTCACTGCTTTTTGTGCCCACACTTTAGCTCGGCCTGTGAAATGGATTGCCGACCGCAGCGAAGAATTTTTGAGCAGCGCACACGGCCGCGACATTCAAACCAAAGCATCTTTGGCCTTGGCCCTAGACGGCAAAATTTTGGGCTTGCGCATCGAAACTTTGGCCAATGTGGGGGCCTACCCCACCATGACTGGCCTTACCATTCAATTGCTAATCGGTCCTTGGGTACAGAGCAGTGTGTATGACATACAAGCCATTGACTACCATTTCACGGGCGTGATGACCAACACCGCTAGCACGGGCGCTTACCGCGGGGCAGGCAGGCCCGAAGCCATCTTCAACATGGAACGTTTGATGGACGAGGCTGCGCGCGTGAGCGGCATTGACCGCGTGGCACTGCGACGCAAAAATTTCATCAAGCCTGAACAAATGCCCTACAAGAATCCAATGGGCCAGGTGTATGACACAGGCGCCTTTGAGATGATCATGAATGAGGCTTTGGAAAAGGCCGACTGGCAGGGCTTTGCCAACCGAGAAGCCGCCTCCAAGGCCAAAGGCTTGTGGCGGGGTTTGGGCATTGCCACCTTTTTGGAATGGACCGGCGGCAACGCGCTAGAAGAAAACGTGCAGGTCCAAATTTTGGCCGACGGCATGATTGAGGTGGTCTCAGCCGTCAATGCCATGGGTCAGGGCATTGCCACCTCCCTGGCCCAATTGGTGGTCGATGTGTTTGGCGTCGACATTTCGCAAGTTCGCGTCATCTTGGGCGACACCGACCGCGCCAACGGCTTTGGCAGTGCTGGCTCCAGGTCTCTGTTCACGGGTGGTTCGGCCATGCGCGTGGGTGCAGAAAAAACATTGGACAAAGCCCGTGACCTGGCAGGTCAAGCTTTAGAGGCCGCTCCTGCAGATTTAGCCTACCAAGGCGGCACATTCAGCGTCAAAGGAACTGACCTGAAAATTTCACTGGCCGACTTGGCCAAGCGGCAACCTGATGCGCGCATCGAAATGCAATCGAGCACCACCGCCAGCGGCCCCACTTGGCCCAATGGCTGTCACATCTGCGAAATCGAACTCAATCCTGCCACTGGCGAAACCAAGGTGATTTCATACACCTCCATGAACGATGCAGGACGCATTGTGAATCCTATGATTGTGGAGGGTCAACTTGACGGCGGCGCCGTGCAAGGCATGGGTCAAGCCTTGTTAGAGGGCATGGTTTATGACGCGGAAAGCGGTCAATTGCTGACGGGCAGTTTGATGGACTATGCAGCACCCCGCGCCGACATCATGCCGGAAATGTTCCATACATTCACCAACCAAACAGTGCCTAGCACCAATAACGTCTTGGGCGTCAAAGGCGTGGGGGAGTTGGGCACAATTGGTGCAACACCTTGTGTGGTCAATGCTGTGGCTGATGCAATGGCAAGGAATGGGCATGCCGATAAAGCACTCAATATCCAAATGCCGATAACGTCGTTCCGCCTATGGGAACTGCTTCATCCAGCGTGAAAAAATCTCTCTTGATTTACAAAAATTTAAACATACTTTTTGAATTCTGAAAATAGAATGTCCAAATGAATTCAAAATGTAAATCAGCCAGTGCCAGTGCCTACATGCGTTTTTTGCAATTGGCACGGTCAGTGCAACAATTGCCTGATGGACCCCATTTAGACGCCAATGAAAAAACATTGCTCGAAGAAATTGCATTGAGTTGGTTTGAAAATCGCGTCATGACAGTTCGTGAAGCTATTGGCCTCACGCATTTGGGATCACCTGCCACCTTGCACAAGCGCATCACGCGCTTGCGTCAAAAAGATTTGTTGAAGACATTCAACCAGCCCGAAGACAAGCGCGCCAAGTACCTCATTCCTACCGATCAAACCATTGCCATGTTTGGCGACTTCGGTAAGAAAATGAATACGGCCATCACTTCAGCTAGCTAAAAAAAAGTGCACGTTTCATAGATCCCCGTTCAGGGCTCTGCTAAAAATAATTCTTGCAGATCGCTCAAAAAATCGAAGCCCTTTTCAGTTGGCCAAACTTTGGCCAAGTCTCTAGCCAGCAAGCCTTTGGCTTCTGCCTGCGTCAAGGCCTTTTGAATTGATGTCATGGCCAATCCGGTTCGGGCCATGTAATCGGCCAAGCTAAAGCCCTCTTTCAAGCGCAAAGCATTGAGCATGTACTCAAAGGGCAATTCTTCGCGCGAAACTTCTTGATGCTGCGTAGCAGGCTCCCCCTTGAGGGCTTGCGTCATGTAGAGTTGCGGTTCTCGAAAGCGCACCTGCCGTGTAATGCGATGCGCAAAGCTCAACTTGCTGTGGGCGCCAGCACCAATGCCCAAGTAATCGCCAAACTGCCAATAGTTGAGGTTGTGCCAACATTTGTGGCCCGGCTTGGCATAAGCTGACACCTCATACCTTTTCAAACCCTCGGTAGCCGTCATTTCCGTGATCAAGTCCATCATGGCGTAGGCATCGTCGTCCTCGGGTAACACGGGCGGATGTTTGGCAAACAGCGTGTTGGGTTCGATGGTGAGGTGGTAGATGGAAATATGAGGAGGCTTGAAACTCAAAGCCGTTTGAACATCTTGCTTCAAATCGCTCAGTGTTTGACCTGGCAAGGCATACATCAAATCCAGGTTGAAAGTCTCAAACGCAGCATGCGCTTCTTCAATGGCAGCAATGGCCTGATCTCGGTTGTGCACGCGGCCAAGTGCCTTCAAATGCCCGTCATTGAAGCTCTGAACGCCAATCGATAAACGCGTGACACCGGCCGCCCGAAAGGCTTTGAAGCGATCTTTTTCAAAGGTACCCGGATTGGCTTCCAATGTAATTTCAGCTTCTGCCTCCAAAGGTAATCTGGCCCTGATGCCACTGATCAATCGATCGATGCTGCTCGGTGTGAACAAACTGGGCGTGCCCCCGCCAATGAAAATACTGTGAACAGGGCGGCCCCAAACTAAGGGCAAACTGATTTCTAAATCAGCCAACAACGCATCGATGTAGCGTTCTTCTGGCATGGCTTGTGAGTTGTCGCGCCATTCGTGTGAATTGAAATCGCAGTAAGGACATTTTTGAATGCACCACGGCAAATGCACATACAGAGAAAGCGGTGGCAAGGACTGCAACTGCAGCAAGCCAGGGCGCATGGCGTGCACCACGTCAAAGGCTTGTTTCATTCAAAGACCCCAGCGCTCATGCATGAGCGCCACCATGGCTTGCGATGATCGTCCTCTGTGGCTGTTGGCGTTCTTCACCGCCACAGGCAACTGTGCAAAAGTTTTTCCAAACTCAGGCAAAAACAACACGGGGTCAAATCCAAAACCGTTGTCGCCTAAAGGTTCTCTTGCAATGTCAACCACCACACGGCCCACCGCAATCAAAGGCTCAGGGTCGTAGGCACTTCTGACAGCCACCAAAGTGCTCACCATGGCAGCACGTCGGTTTTCAACAGTCGCCATTTGCTCAAGCACCGCCTTCACATTGTTGGCATCTGATTTTTCATGACCAAACTGCGTGCAATAGTAGGCCGTATCCACCCCAGGCAAGCCACCAAACGCATCAATGCACAAGCCAGCATCATCGGCCACAGCGGGCAAGCCACTTTGTTCAGAAGCATGACGTGCTTTGGCCAACGCGTTTTCAACAAATGTTTTGTAGGGTTCTTCGGCTTCCAAAATATTCAACTCAGACTGGCGGATCAATTGCACATTGAGCGCGCCAAACATGGTTTGTAATTCAGCCAATTTACCCGCGTTGTTGGACGCCAAAACCATCTTCATGAAATTAGGCTCCAGCGTGCAAGTGCGTTTGACGCGATTGCTTTTGCAACTGAACCAACTCGGCAATGCCCTTCTCAGCGAAAGCCAACAAACTGTCCATTTCTTTGCGTGTGAAAGCCACGCCTTCTGCTGTGCCCTGCACTTCTACAAAATTGCCTGCGCCCGTCATGACCACGTTCATGTCGGTGTCGCACGAAGAGTCTTCGGTGTAATCCAAATCGAGCAAAGCCGTGCTATCTTTCAGACCCACAGAAATGGCCGCAATTGAATCCAAAATAGGTGACTCTTTCAATTTTCCTTGGTGTATGAGCCAATCTACCGCATCTTGGGCCGCCACAAAGGCACCCGTGATGCTGGCTGTGCGCGTGCCGCCATCGGCCTGCAGCACATCGCAATCGAGGTGAATGGTTCGCTCGCCCAATTTTTTCAAATCAAACACGGCGCGCATGGAGCGGCCAATGAGACGCTGAATTTCTTGGGTGCGGCCGCTTTGTTTGCCACGGGCAGCTTCGCGATCGCCGCGGGTATGTGTTGCCCGTGGGAGCATGCCATATTCAGCGGTAACCCAGCCCTCGCCACTGCCCTTTTTGTGTCCGGGCACTTTCTCTTCTACCGATGCCGTGCACAACACACGGGTATCGCCAAACTCAATCAGCACAGAGCCTTCTGCATGCACTGTATAAGCACGCGTGATTTTGACTGTACGCAATTGGTCGTTTTGTCTGTCATGTGCGCGTTTTGAGGATGTTGAGGTGCTGATCATGGTGAGGCGTAATTTAAGTTTGAGATAATGGGCCATAGGCAAGAGGCAAAGCGGCCAAGCCCCCAACTGATCAGCAGTGTTTGACTGCTGTATCCAAGAAAGAATACATGCCAGTTTACAGTATGACCGGGTATGCCAGCGTGCAGTCCAGCACGCCTGCGGCAGAGGGAAGCACCGATGCCTCAGCTTCACCAACGGTCCGTTTTGGCTTGGAAATCAGATCGGTCAACAGCCGCTTTTTAGATCTGAGCTTTCGCCTGCCCGACGAGCTGCGTCACACAGAACCCGCTCTTCGTGAACACATCGTTCAACACATCAAACGTGGCAAGGTCGAGGTCCGTGCCGTCTACCACAGCAACCAAGATACCGAGCTGACCGATCCAGCCATTGGCACGCTCCAAAAACTCCTGAGTTTGCAAAACAAAATCCAGAGTTGGCTGCCAGGTGCGCGTGATTTAACTGTGTCGGATGTGATCAAACTGGCCTCACACGAAAAATCAGGAACAGGCCTGAACGAAGCTGACCTGATGCCCTTGGCCACACAGGCGGTTAAAGCCCTTAAAGAAGCACGAGCTAGAGAAGGGGCACGTCTGGCCGAAATGTTGCAAGACCGAATTGGCCAGCTAAGCACTTTGGCGGAACAAGCTGCGCCCCTGCTCCCACTTTTGGTCGAACAGCAGCGCCAGCGCTTCATTGACCGCTGGAACGAGGCCATGGCCTTGTCCGAGGGCACCGTGTCATCCGATGTCGCCAAAGACCGCGCCCTGACAGAAGCTACTGCCTTTGCAATTCGCATCGATGTGGCCGAAGAACTCACCCGATTGGCCTCTCATTTGGATGAAATCAGTCGCTTGATCAAAAAGGGCGGTGACATTGGCAAGCGCTTGGACTTTCTCATTCAAGAGCTACACCGAGAGGCCAACACTTTGGGGTCCAAATCAGCCGCCCTAGAGCTCACCAAAATATCGGTCGACATGAAGGTGCTCATCGAGCAAATGCGCGAGCAAGTGCAAAACATCGAATAAGTCGCTTAACTGCGACACCACAAGCCCCATACCCCATTACACTCCTTGCCATGGAATATCCTGGAAACCTCTACGTTGTAGCCGCTCCCAGTGGTGCGGGCAAGTCCAGCCTGGTCAAGGCCCTGATGGAGCTAGATACCCGTGTGTTGCCTTCGGTGTCTCACACCACCCGTTCTCCCCGGGGTCAAGAAAAACACGGCAGAGAGTACTTCTTTGTCTCTCAACAAGAATTTGATGCCATGGTGGCAGGAGATGCCTTTGTGGAGTGGGCCATTGTGCACGGGCACCGGTACGGCACCTCCAAGAAAATGCTTGAAGAGCGCATGGCACAAGGCTCTGACGTCATTTTAGAAATTGATTACCAAGGTGCCATTCAGATTCAAAAGATGTACGCCAATGCCATCCTGATCTTCATTCTCCCCCCCAGCTGGGAAGAATTGCGAAGCCGTTTAGAGCGCCGCGGCGAGGACAGCACCGAAACCATTGAATTGCGCCTGCAAAATGCAGCCATTGAGCTGGCCCAGGTCAAAGAATTCGACTTCGTTATAATCAACGAAGTTTTCGATCGCGCCTTGTTTGACCTCAAGGCCATCGTGCACGCTCAGAGACTGAAATATAGTGCTCAGCACCGAGCCCGTGCCGAAACTTTCGAATCCCTTCATATCACCTGATTTATTTACCGGAGACCGTCATGGCCCGCATTACCGTTGAAGATTGCCTCGAACAGATTCCTAACCGTTTCCAATTGGTATTGGCTGCCACTTACCGCGCACGCATGCTAAGCCAGGGTCATACACCCCGGGTCGAAAGCAAAAACAAGCCTGGCGTCACTGCCTTGCGTGAAATTGCTGCAGGCAAAGTTGGTTTGGAAATGCTCAAAAAAGTGAACTAATTTCTACATCCAGCCAGGCCGTCAAGGCCTAGCCCCCAAAAGCCCCAAAGTTTCAAAACCTGGGGCTTTTTCACAGTCGCGTTACATTTAAGGCATGCGCGCAGCTTTCTCATCCGTTTTTCACAAGTCCGGTAGTACTTCCATACCCGGAAAGCGAGACAACGTTCACAACATCCTGGTTGGCATGCCAAGCGCCAGTGCAGCCAATGCCGCTGCAGCCAGTTTTGCCGCCTTGGTCGCCCAACTCAGCTATCTCTCTGCATCAGACATCGACTTGGTGAGAAAAGCCTATCGATTTGCCGATGAAGCTCACTTGGGCCAACTTCGAAAAGATGGTCAGCCTTACATCACACACCCTATTGCTGTGGCCACGCAGTGCACCGAATGGAAGCTAGATGCTCAAGCATTGATGGCGGCACTCATGCACGATGTCATGGAAGATTGCGATGTCACCAAGTCCGACTTGATTGAAAAGTTCGGCTCCTCCGTGGCTGAATTGGTCGATGGCTTGACCAAGTTGGACAAATTGGAGTTCAACACCCGCGAAGAGAATCAGGCTGAATCATTCCGGAAAATGCTTTTGGCAATGGCCCGAGATGTCCGGGTGATCTTGATCAAGCTGGCCGATCGCACGCACAACATGCGCACCATGGACGACATGCCCCGCGAAAAATGGGCTCGCATTTCTTCAGAAACAATCGAAATTTATGCACCCATTGCACACCGCTTGGGCTTGAATCAAACCTATCGCGAATTGCAAGATTTGTCATTTCGCCACTTAAAGCCTTGGCGCTATGCCATTCTGTCAAAAGCAGTTGCCAAAGCGCGAAATCGAAGACGTGATTTGATTCAAAAAGTTCAAGCCGAACTCGAGTCTACGTTCTCGAAGGCAAAAATCGATGTGCAAATTTCTGGCCGCGAAAAAACGCTCTTTTCCATCTACAAAAAAATGGATGGTAAGCATCTGAGTTTTGCACAGGTGACCGACATCTATGGCTTCAGACTCATTGTGCCTTCGGTCATTGACTGCTATACCGCATTGGGCATTTTGCATCAGATGTACAAGCCCGTCCCTGGCAAATTCAAGGACCACATTGCCATTGGCAAAGTGAACGGCTATCAGTCTTTGCACACCACCTTGGTAGGACCCTCTGGCGTCAACGTTGAATTTCAAATGCGCACCGAGGCCATGAACATGGTGGCCGAGTCTGGTGTTGCTGCGCACTGGTTGTACAAGGACAATTCAACTGGCAGTATGGAAGCCGAACGTTTGGGGACTCAGTGGCTGCAATCACTGCTAGACATCCAAAAAGAAACGCGCGATGCCTCTGAATTTTGGGACCATGTCAAAGTTGATTTGTTTCCCGATGCTGTTTATGTTTTCACACCCAAGAGCCAAATCATGTCGCTGCCGCGCGGTGCCACCGTGGTCG
>Ga0114960_10004529_pt1 | contig 10389 bp, 11 predicted proteins | sample C_130625_MF_Meta_FD_92637 | JGI IMG/M metagenome (GOLD analysis project Ga0114960, IMG submission 92637) | Freshwater microbial communities from Lake Croche, Canada to study carbon cycling - C_130625_MF_MetaG | ecosystem: Environmental > Aquatic > Freshwater > Lake | place: Lake Croche, Canada...
ACTCGTGGCACTGGAGTTTCGAGTGACGTTGAAACAACTATCGTGCCTCAGCTACTTAGCGAAATTGATGGTGTTGAAAGTCTCGATCATGTAATCGTGATAGGCGCTTCAAACCGCGAAGACATGATCGATCCGGCAATTCTGCGCCCTGGGCGTTTAGACGTGAAAATCAAAGTCGATCGACCTAACGAACAAGCCAGCGCGCAGATTTTCGCTAAGTACCTAACAGTGTAAGTGCCTATTCATTCCGACGAAGTCCGGAAACACGGCTCGCTCGAACAGGCAGTGCTAGAGCTGATTCGTGCTATCAATTCTCGGATGTACGAAAATTCAACCGAGAACGAGTTCTTGGAAGTTACTTACACAAACGGCGAAAAAGAGACCCTTTACTTCCACGACTTCAACTCGGGTGCGATGATCGAAAACATTGTTTCTCGGGCGAAGAAATACGCGATCAAAAATGAACTAGCAACTGGTGAGCGGGGAATTTTGACTGAGCACCTAATGCGCGCCGCGTACGACGAGTTACTCGAGAACGAAGATTTGCCAAACACTACAAACCCTGATGATTGGGCAAAAATTTCTGGGCGAAAAGGCCAGCCCATTGTGTACATGCGCACTTTGGTACACACAAAAGATGGTTCTGCAACCAGTCATAGCATTCCACCCGCAAGTTAGTTAACAGGGCAGCCGTGAGCGTACATCGGATTATGGGCATAGAGACCGAATACGGAATCTCGGCGCCAAACAATCCCGGTATCAACCCAACCATTCTTTGTGCCGCTGTGGTGAACGCCTACTCTGATTTCATTTTCCCAAATCGGCAAAAGCCAATGCGCTGGGATTATTACGTTGAATCACCGTTCAATGATGTTCGTGGTTACGAGATCGAGCGTGAGTTAGCAGACCCAGAGTCTTGGACTGATATCGACATCGGCATGCCTAATCTGATGCTGCCTAACGGAGCTCGATTTTATGTAGACCACGCTCATCCTGAATATTCGGGACCAGAAGTCACTAACCCAGCAGATGCGGCGCTGTGGGACCTTGCTGGAGATCGAATACTTAATCAGGCAGCGCAGTTGGCTAGCGAACTCACTGGCACGCTTATCACTATCTACAAGAACAACACTGATGGTAAAGGTGCTAGTTATGGAACTCACGAAAACTACCAAGTAGCTCGTGAGACTCCTTTTGATGATTTCGTTAAACACCTAACTCCATTTTTTGTAACAAGAAATATTTGGGCTGGTTCGGGACGAGTTGGGCTTGGTCAGGAAAGTCGCACTTCAGGTTTCCAGATTTCACAACGCGCCGATTTCTTTGAGGCTCGAGTTGGCCTGGAGACGACAGTAAATCGTCCGATTATTAACACTCGAGATGAGCCCCATGCTGACCCAAACAAGTTTCGACGATTACATGTGATTGTTGGCGATGCCAACATGTCGCCAACAATCACGTTTTTGAAAATGGGCGCAACGGCGTTGGTGCTCTCAATGATTGAGGACTCGGCCATTGATTTTGAGTTCAATTTGGCAGATCCAGTGTTGGAAATGCAGGCTGTTAGTCGTGATTCAGTTTTTGAACATCATCTTCAACTGGCCAATGGCAGTGAGATTTCGGCTATTGCAATTCAGCAGGTGTACCTGACTGCGGCGCAGCAATACATGGCAAACAAACCGCCCGATGCAATGACCGAGCAAGTTTTGGATCTTTGGCAAAAAGTTCTCGCAGCTTTAAAAAATGACCTGGAATCATTAGTGGGAACTGTGGACTGGGTTACAAAGAAAACAGTGCTTGATTCGTATCGTCTGCGTGACGACCTTGGGTGGCAAGATAGCAAACTTAAAGCAATCGATTTGCAGTATTCAGACATCCGAACTGAAAAAGGTCTGGCCTATTTGATGCAGCGAAACTCTAAGACTCCTGAATTTTTTGCAGAACCTGAAATCGCGCACGCGATCGACAATCCACCGACGGACACGCGAGCTTATGTGCGCGGAAAAGCAGTTCGAAACTATGGCGACAGTGTGGTGGGTGCATCGTGGGAATCCCTGATTTTTCAAATTTCTCCTGATGAACCATTGAAGCGAGTCGGACTTCCCGATGCACGAGGTTACGGAGCTATTGAAACTCAAGAACTATTTGCTGTGCCGCGCGAACCTGCGAAATTTATCAGTGACTTTGAACGCCACCTAAAGAAACAGCATTAGTGTTGAGTTAGATCTAGGAGTAAACATGACCGAACAGAATTTTGAGTCTGCTAAATCAAACCAGAATGGCGCTGACGACGGAGCAGATTCTGTAATCACATCCCAGCCTAAGCACGTCAATGTTCCAGACATAACCGGAATCCTTGATCAGATTGATGCTGTGCTTGAAAAGAATTCGGAAGAATTTGTCAGCGGTTTTGTGCAAAAAGGCGGTCAATAATTTTGGCAGCCCAGTTGCCGCGTCGAATTTTTGGTATTGAAACTGAATACGGCATCACATGTTCGATGGAGACACATCGTCGATTAACCCCAGATGAGTTGGCTAAGTATCTATTTGCCGACGTGGTTGATCAGTACCGCAGTAACAATGTGTTTTTACCCAACGGTGGTCGACTCTATTTAGACGTGGGCAGTCATCCCGAATATGCCACGGCTGAATGCGATCGCTTGGCGGACGTTCTTGCCCAAGAAAAAGCTGGAGACATTCTTGTTGCGCAAATGGCTCGAGCCGCCGAGTCAAAATTAGCCAGCGAAGGAATCGTGGGCCGAGTATTTGTTTTCAAGAACAATACAGATTCATCCGGGAATTCCTATGGCTGTCACGAGAATTATTTGATCAACCGCAAACTCGATTACTTAAAACATCTTGATGGACTTTTACCATTCCTGGTAACAAGGCAACTTTTTTGCGGAGCCGGAAAGTTACTGAAGACATCAACTGGCGTTGTCTATGTGATGTCGCAACGTGCTGACCACATGTGGGATGCAGTGTCCAGCGCCACGACAAGATCGCGTCCAATGATTAATACGCGCGATGAACCGCATGCCAATTCTGACAAATTTCGCAGACTTCATGTGATTAGCGGCGATAGCAACATGTCGGAAGTTGCCATGCTACTCAAAGTTGCCACGATGGATTTGGTTCTGGCTGTAATGGAAGCAGGTGCGATTCCTGCGAACATGCGTGTGGAAAATCCCATGAAAGCCATCCGCGACGTTGCGCGGGATTTGTCTGGGAATGCCACGGTTGAACTACAGGGCGGCCAAACACTAACTGCGATTGAAACCCAACGGATCTATTTCGAGTTAGTCAGCAGCAACATTGAACGCTTCGACTGGGAACTTTCTGAATTACACAAACAAGCGCTCGAGTTGTGGGGTGAAATTATCGAATCATTCGAACAAGGCGATCTGTCTGCTTATGATTCGGTTTTAGACTGGCGAATCAAGTTGAAGTTACTCGAAGCGTTTCAACAGGAACAAGGGCTCGAGTTGGCCTCTGCGAAATTGGCACAAGTGGACCTGATGTATCACGAACTTTCATCCGACCGAGGAATTTACAACTTGCTGGTCAAGCAGGACCGAATCAGTCAGGTTGTTTCCGATGATGCAATTGGGACAGCGACAATCTCACCTCCGCAGACAACTAGAGCCAAATTGCGGGGAGATTTTCTGACAGCAGCCCAACTCTCCAACACTTCAATTGCGACAGATTGGATGCACCTGAAAATCAACCTGCCAGTTGAACGTTCGGTAAGTTTGCCTGATCCCTTTAGTGCTCAAGACGTGCGAGTTGCGGAACTCATAAACCAGATGTGAAACCGCGTGGCTACTTCAATCCGTAAATCGGTAACCAATAGGCTTAACTTATGCGCACACGAGTAGCAATAATCGGATTAGTAATAGTTGGGCTTTTAGCAGGTTGCAACAGTCAGTCAGCAACAAAAACTGCGGCTCCTGACTCTGTCACCAGCAACGGAGTAACCGTTTCTGGTGCGTTGAATGTCGCCCCAGGTATCGAGTTTGGCGCTGATGCTAAGCCAGTGACTGATTTAGTCGCCCTAGACATTGTGGCTGGTACTGGCGCGGTTGTGACTCCAACATCAACTGTCACCGCTCATTACACAGGTTACGGAATGAATACGAAGCAGAAATTCGATTCCTCGTGGGACCGCGGCGAGCCAGCCACTTTCCCTATTAGTGGTGTCATAGCAGGTTGGCAGCAGGGTCTACAGGGAATGAAAGTCGGCGGACGCAGACTGCTTATCATCCCCGGCGATTTAGGTTACGGAGCAATGGGAAATTCTGGCATTGAACCGAATGAAACTTTAGTTTTTGTGGTTGATTTAACCGCAGTTACCCAATAGAGAGCAGAAAATAATGACAAATCCTCCGGTAATCGACTTCATCGATGGGGAAGCACCTACTGATTTAGTTATTGAAGACCTTGTCGTTGGCGACGGAGTTGAAGTTGTCGCTGGTCAGACTGTTGAAGTTCATTACCTCGGCGTCGAGTTTGTCTCTGGCGAGCAGTTTGATTCGTCATGGGACCGTAATGAATCCATTGAGTTCCCTCTGCGCGGCCTAATTCAGGGTTGGCAGATTGGCATTCCAGGAATGAAAGTTGGCGGACGTCGCCAGCTGATTATTCCGCCGCATCTTGCCTACGGTCCTGCCGGTGGCGGACACCGCCTTTCCGGTAAAACTCTAGTATTCGTTATTGATCTGTTGGCAGTGAAATAGTCCATGGCCGTCGACAACACTATGCGACAGTTAAATCTGTTGCTTGTGTTAATGAACTCAAAGCGGCCATTGACCCGAAGCGACATTTTCAATCGAGTCAGTGGTTACGCTCCATTCGAGACCGAGAAAGAACTCGAGGCTGCCGGTCGAAAATTTGAGCGAGATAAGACCGACCTCCGTCAATATCTCGTATTCAATGAAGTGTCTCCGAGTGGCGATAAACAAAGTACTTATTCGATTGACCTTGAGCAGTCATTTTTTGCTGAAGTCGATTTGAATGAAGACGAACTAATTTTGATTTCACTTGCCACTGGCGCGTGGCGAGATGCACATCTTGGTCAGTCTGCGGCTGCCGGTGCGCTTATTGCTGGCCCAGAATATCGTGGTGGTTCCAATATTTTCACAGCAATGGGGCGCGATGAACGTTATCTGAAGCCACTTGAACAAGCAATTGTTCAAAAACTCATAATCGAGTTTGAGTATTACAGCCGAAACAGTAACGAAACAAAAGTTCGCAAAGTTGAACCTTGGCGTTTAGTTTTACACCAAGAGCATTGGTATCTATTTGGCTTTGATTATGAGCGTGAAGCTGAACTACTTTTTAGGCTCAGCAGAATCAATGGTGAGATCGTCATAACTAAGAATCCGATTCTCAATCCAAACCCACAGGACACTAACCCCATCGAAATTATCCGGGAATTTCAGCGCACCGAAACCCAGGTTCAGGTAGCAAGAGTTCGAGTCCCGATTGCTGACTGTGCGAACTTGAGACTTCTAGCAAAAGACTTTGACGAGTCACCAGCGGGCGATGTTTTATCGATCGAATACGAAGACGCCTATACACTTTCGCGCGAAATCGCCTTGGTTTGTGATCGAGTAGAAGTTTTAGAGCCTCCGGCTTTGAAAGAGCGGGTCACTAATTTGGTGAATAAAGTGTTAGCGGTGCATCAGTAGTGGCTGTCCAATTTGAAACTGCAGTGCGAATGCTCGCCTACTTAAGAACTAACAGCCCAGTCGAACTAAAAACTGTGGCCGAAGTTTTCGATCTCAAACCTGCGCAGATTCGTAGATACTGCACCCTTTTGAATGAAGCCCGAATTGGTGATTTTTACGGTCAGAACGCAGACGTTGAAATCCAAGATGACGAGGACGGCGTCTGGATCGAGACTCGCGACTCGCTGGGACTTGATAAACAGATGCGATTCACTCCCGATGAATCAATCGCCATTATTGGTGGACTCAAATATCTTGAAGCTATGCCTTTTCTGGTTGAACAAAAGACTGTTGCTGAATTGCTGTTGAAATTGCAGTCGACGTTCGCAACCACTGATTCAATCATCGACATCGGAGTTAACGCGGTAAATCCGCAGATTGTCGCCATGTTGAAAGACGCCGTATCTGCACACACATGTGTTGAAATCGAATACGGCGCCGCAATCGATCAGAAAGTAACTCAGCGAATTATTGAGCCAGTGGCTTTGCAGGCAAACGAGGGAGTGGTGTACGTTCGTGCGTTTTGCCGAAGTAGCGAAGCAATGCGCACATTTAGGGTAGACCGAATCCTTTCAGCGGAGGCGCTAACTGAACCAGGAAATTCTCAGGAGACCGTGAGTTCAGACTTTTCAATCAACAGTCCAAACATTCAGACACGTCTTCGCATGTTGCCGGAAATGTTGGAAAGCTTTGCACCTGAAACTGTTACCGATGTCACGACTGTTGAAAATTTGATTGAGGCAACAGTGAGCGTGACAAATGCTGCTTGGCTTACCAGCCTTGTTTTGGCTAGTGGTGGCGACATTGAGGTGCTCTCGCCTGCGGATCTGCGCGAACAAGTGGTGCACAAGGCTCAGAAATGGTTGCAGGCTTCAGCCGAGATAGACTTAGACCAAAGTAAACAAGGGGAAACATGGGCGATTTATTAGGCAAGGGCGGCTTAGTTCTCATTCTTATTGCCGTTGTGGTTTTTGGTTCCAAGCGGCTGCCAGACGCGGCTCGAAATCTTGGTAAATCGATTCGAATTTTTAAGAACGAACTAGAACCAGAAAAAAAAGACAAACCCACAGACTCTGATTCGTAACGGACTTAAGCAATGGCAAGTACCGTTGAATCTTCAAGCATGACGTTAGGTGAACACCTCAATGAATTGCGCTCGCGAATTGTTAAGTGTGCTGGCGCAATCCTGCTAACAACAGGACTTGTTTGGTCTCAATATGAAGCAGTATTTGGCATTCTGCGGAAACCATTTGATGCCGCTCATGCAGAGCACCCAGAATCAATTCTCGCTTTAACAGGGGTAACGAGCGGCCTCGCGCTACAGCTAAACATTGCTTTAATCGGCGGTCTGATTTTGAGTAGCCCAATTTGGATCTACCAAATTTGGCGATTCGTCGCGCCCGGGCTGCATCGAAAAGAGAAGAAATGGGCGGTAATTTTTACTGGCATCGCAGTGCCCATGTTCTTAGCCGGTTGCTGGCTTGGGTATGCCGTGCTTCCGAGTACGCTCAATACACTCTTCGCTTTCACTCCACCCCAAGTTTCAAATGTGACTAATGTCGACAGTTATATCTCGTTCGCATTGCATCTGACTTTGTTTTTTGGACTCGGATTTCTGTTGCCGGTACTAATTCTCATTCTCAACTTTTTTGGTGTGGCATCTGGCAAGGCTATGCTCCACGGTTGGCGCTGGATAGTCGTCGGTTCATTCTTTTTTGGCGCCATCGCAACACCCAATGGGGATCCATTAGGCATGAGCATCATCGCTTTACCGATCATGGTTTTGTGTTTCAGTGCGATTGGAATCGGTTTATTGAATGATCGCAGAATTGCGGGTAAAACTACCGATGTCTAATTCTCCAGCGCAGCGCTATGCAGCAGCCAAAGCAAGAACTGCAATGCAAAAGACTTTATTAGGCGGTTTCAGGGATTCCTTGAAGTTTGAATTAGACCCGTTTCAAGTAGACGGTTGCACCGCTATCCAGGATGGAAATGGTGTTCTGGTCGCCGCTCCAACAAGTGCTGGCAAAACTATTGTTGGACAATTCGCCGCGTACTTGGCGCTTTCCCAGCAAACAAGATGTTTTTACACCACCCCAATTAAAGCGCTCTCGAATCAAAAATTTAACGAGTTTGTTGAGATTTTTGGTGAAGATTACGTCGGTCTTTTAACCGGCGATAACTCAATCAATGGGGATGCGCCAATTGTTGTCATGACTACCGAAGTGCTGCGCAACATGCTTTACGAAAGTCAGCGCAATCTTGGTGACTTAAGTCATGTTGTTATGGATGAAGTGCACTACCTAGCCGATCGTTCCCGAGGCGCCGTTTGGGAAGAAGTAATAATCCATCTGCCTGAACATGTGCGCGTAGTTGCTCTCTCTGCGACAGTTAGTAATGCCGAAGAGTTCGGTGACTGGCTCTGCACAGTGCGCGGGCACACGCAGATTGTTGTTGAAGAGACGCGCCCGACACCATTGCACCAGTCGGTTATGGTCGGCAATGCACTCTATGAATTATTCAACGACACGGCCAAGACCCAAGTGAACCCCGAGTTAATGCGCTTTGCTCGGAACGAGCGCACAATGCCGCGTACCCGCGGTTCGCGTTTCCACAGTAGATATACGCCTTCCAGGGTTGCGGTAATCGAAAAACTTCAAGAGCAGAATTTACTACCGAGCATCACCTTTATCTTTTCTCGTGCGGCTTGTGACGATGCGGTTCAACAGTGTTTGGCTGCCGGGCTTTCCCTAACAACTCACGAAGAACAACTGGAAGTACGTTCGGTAATCGATAAGCGATTTTCTGAAGTAGCAGTTGAGGAGTTACGTGCTCTTAACTTCCGTAGCTGGGCAGAAGCACTTGAGCGTGGCGTCGCAGCGCATCATGCGGGTATGTTGCCAGTTTTTAAAGAACTAGTCGAAGAGCTATTTCAACGCGGCTTGATCAAAGCAGTATTTGCGACGGAGACTCTGGCTCTAGGCATCAATATGCCGGCGCGAAGTGTGGTGCTGGAAAAACTGACCAAGTGGAATGGCAGCATTCATACTCCGATCACGCCGGGGGAATACACGCAACTCACGGGACGAGCGGGTCGTCGAGGTATTGATTTTGAAGGTCACGCGATTACTGTTTGGCACACAGATTTGGAACCGCAATCATTGGCTGGTTTGGCCAGTGCGCGAACTTATCCACTGAAATCGAGTTTCCGTCCTTCTTACAACATGGCCGTTAACTTGATCGGGAAGTTTGGCACGGTCAAAGCTCGCGAGCTGCTCGAGTCCTCGTTTGCGCAGTTTCAGGCAGACCGTGCGGTCGTTGGAATTGCCACAGAACTCAGACGCACTCAGCAAGCGAGCGCTGATTACTTAGATTCAGCAACTTGTCATCTAGGTGACATTCAGGAATACATGAACTTACGGCAACAGCTTTCGGAACTCGAAAAAGGGACTAAGCGTGACGAGGTACGCCAACGTCGTTTCTCAAACACCAACTTCCTAAACAGTCTGCATCGAGGTGACATTTTTGTGATGTCCAGCGGAAGGCGCGAAGGTGTGCCACATGTGGTTCTGGATGAAGCACAGGACGCGAATGATCCACGTCCGCGTGTCATGTCATTGAATAAACAAGTTAAGCGTGTTGGGGTATTCGACCTAGATGAAGCTCCTCGAGTATTGGGCGCGGTCGCATTGCCGCCAAATTTTGACTCTCGTTCGGTTAAGACTCGCAACTGGCTCGCGGATGAACTCATGAAACATGCTCGATCTGGCAAAGACACTGAGCCAAGAGAGATGTCTGACGGGCGCGCACACATTGAAGTAGAACGGTTGCGCAAAGCACTTCGCGCACACCCATGCCACGGTTGTACAGATCGTGAAGAGCATGTGCGCTGGTTTGACCGTAATCGAGACACTCAACGTTCTATTCGAAAATTAGAGGAACGAGTTGAGCAGAGAACTAGTTCAATTGCTCGAGAATTTGATCGAGTCTGTGCTGTGCTCACTGATTTGGAGTACTTAACTGTTGAAGATGACTTACACCAGGTCACTCCTCGTGGCGAGGTACTTCGCGGTATTTATTCTGATCGCGATTTAGTGGTGGCACACAGTATTGAACAAGGAGTTTGGCAAGGTTTGCCACAAGAGCAGCTCGCCAGTGCAGTGAGCGCACTCGTCTTTGATGCTCGCCGTGATGACGATACGCCGATTCAGTTACCAGAAGGCCAACTTGGCGATGTCCTCCTCGACATGCAACAGATTTGGGGAGAGTTGAAAGATGTTGAAGCGCAAAATCGGATTGATTATTTAGCCGAACTTGATTTCGGATTTATTTGGCCAACTTTGAAATGGGCTAGAGGTCAAGATCTAGCTAGCGTGCTGCGCAATCAAACTTTAGCTGCGGGCGATTTCGTCCGGTGGATTAAGCAAGTGATTGATTTGCTCAAGCAGATTTCTATTGCAAGTCATGACGATGAATTGGCCAACACTGCAAGACAGTGCGCTGCGAGTTTGGAGCGGGGGATTGTGGCGTGGTAACCAGAGGACTTTACTTCGACAGTGCAACTCTTTACTACAGAGCGTTTTTTGCAGTTCCAAGCAGCGTCAGAGCACCGGATGGCACCCCGTCTGGGGCCATTCGTGGCTTCTTGGACATGGTTTCA
>Ga0114960_10004530_pt1 | contig 10389 bp, 7 predicted proteins | sample C_130625_MF_Meta_FD_92637 | JGI IMG/M metagenome (GOLD analysis project Ga0114960, IMG submission 92637) | Freshwater microbial communities from Lake Croche, Canada to study carbon cycling - C_130625_MF_MetaG | ecosystem: Environmental > Aquatic > Freshwater > Lake | place: Lake Croche, Canada...
CGTGTCATCGCTGTCGATTGAAGGGATGATGCGTAATCGCCGAGTACCATCGACATAAGGTCAACCAGCTTCGACTTGCCATTACCTCCCACACCAATCCAGGTTTCATACGTCTGTTCTTTATTGGCGCCTTCGAGACAGGATGCTAGTTTACGCCACATGTACTGACGTAGTTCGACACGAGGAAAGAGTTTTGCCATAAAGTCATCAATCTCAGCGTGAATGATGGCTTGTTCCTTATCTTGTGGATTGTATTCAACATAGTCAATGGGGTCGCAATTCTTGGTCGCATAACGTCCTGCCATAAAGGTGATAAAGTCAGTAGGTTCTGCCTTACGAAAGATAACTTCGTATTCTTTGACGTCATCGTCACTGGCACGAACAGAATGCAAGTCAATCACGCCGTTATTGAAACCGATGAGGTATTGATTAGAATTCAGCTTCAAAGCAAAGTCCTCTTCATAGAAGAGTCCAATACACTCTTTCATCACAGCATCTTTGAAGCCAGAGGTATAAAGACATTGTTCAATCTTGGTCATTTTCTTCATACGCGTTTCTTCAAAGCTGCGTTCATCGTTTCCCAGATTGTTAAGACGATTACGAATCTTCGTACGCGTATCGGAAATGACTTGTGCGACCTCCGTCGTCATTTTGTTTCGAAGATCAATGCCTTGTGGCAACCGTTTCCAACAATTTCCAGTGAATTCAAACCATTCGACTTTCTTTGAATCCACCGAGGCACAATAGTTATTGCTGTACATTTTCTTCATGAGGCGAGCAATGTGGGTATGAGTTGCGTCCACTTCTCTCTCCACAAAGTCCACAAAGCTCTCATTCATGATTTTGCGGTATTTTTTGGGATTGTCCATTTTCGCCCACATGTGAAGGGAACGAATGGTGAAATGACGATCCGAACCAGGACGATTCCATCCGCGTTGCCAGTCGCGTTGTAGTGCAGCGATATTATTTTCACTCGCTTTCATGGATTTGGCACTGAATTCCATCCAGACATCAAACATTTCGAGGGAGGAGTCGATGTGATGAAGGCACCATCCCACTTCTATCCATGTAGCATAAGAGGTTGCTCTTTCTGCAGTCAGGCATTGAAGAGCGAGTTGTTTTGCCATGGAGATGGTATCGCGCTCCAATTGTTCGCAGACATTGTTACTGATAAGGTGAACAACGGGAATATCAAGAGGAGCATCATCAAGTATAGGAAGCATGGATTTCTTTCCTGTGCAGTAGTCCAAACGCGATTTCCATTCTTCCTGTGTTTTCTCTTCGAAGGGGACGCTTTGTAGACGAAGATTGTGGCGAATGGATAAGAGCTCAAGAAGTTGACGAGGTTGATAGACGGATTCGTCTTCTTCGTAGAATGTCTTGGTGCGTGGATCGTACACGTAGACAGATGCGAGATGATAAGCGGGAATGTCAGGTTTGGATTCGCCATAGAAGAACCAGCCGTTCTTTTTTACAATGGCTTCATCAAAGATGTCTTTTTCAGCATTGATGTATCCTGTGTTCTTAAAGGTGGAAGTCAGATTTTGATGTTCAAGAGAGCGATGACGAAGTACTTGTTGATGTTCAGAGGAAAGAATAAGATCGGGGCATTGAATATGAACACCGTCTTTAATGGCACGTTGCAGTGAGTTTACTTTTTTGTCTTCATAGGGCGCAGGGCGCAACGTAATAAAGAATCGGAGGGGTTGATGATCCTCCAAGTCATAAAAGTGGGTAATGTTTGTAACATATTCGCGAACAAAGTCGTGGATGTGAGAGAGTTCAAATTGTCGTTCAATGGCTCTTTCTGCAGGGTATTTGAAATCGAGATCAATCAAGATGGGTGTCTGCCAATCGCATCGACGCTGCTCCACTAGATTGAGGGGGCGGCGCTGCTGCGTAAACAGATATTCGTGGAGTAAGTCGAGAAAAGTTTGGTACTCATCCTCTTTGACCATGAATTTTCCGCGCATCGTTCCCATTCCCGTAAAGGAGCATGGATCACCTTTTTCGATGACTCGGTGCGAGTCAAGAAAGACGCCCAGCGTGGTTTCTAGGAAATTATCAGTGAGTGTCGGCGGCATGTTGTTACGACCTGACATCCCTTTTTGGACCAGTCAAATTTTATTCATACGAAATCACTCAGCTATCTATTGCATAGGATCGATACGACGTCTAGGGATATCCATAAAAGATAGGATAACATGTATGGCAAATCTACAAAAATTGATTTAAATGGTTCTAACAAATAGGAGTAGGAACCATGAAAGAAACTGACTTTTGCCCGACGTGTAAATACTATTTGTATCTAGATCAACAAGAGAAGACGCTCCGACGAATTTGTCGTAATTGTGGATATCAAGATGAAGATCAGCAAGGTGGTCTCATTCTTGAAATTGATCTGAAAGAGAAGACCTCGGAGGGATACAAAATTCTGATGAATGAATTTACAAAGAATGATCCTACCCTTCCTCATGTGAGTACCATTAAATGTCCCAATGTGGGGTGCGAAACGAATACATCTGGAAAGGAAAAGGATGTCATCTATTTGAAGTATGACGCTATTAATATGAAATTTCTTTACATCTGTAACGTATGTAATGCACAGTGGCGATCTAAAGCGTAAGACAAAAAGCGTAAGACAAAAAGCGTAAGACAAAAAGCGTAAGACAATTAAAAATCATGGAGGCACTCGTCCTTCCTCATATTTTTTTATAATATCCATGATGTATTGCTTGGCTTCAAGTAGTTCACGTGCAGTAGGAATGATAAAATCTTCGGAGCCATCGGGACCAGGATCATAACGTAAACAGAATTCTGCAAGAATGTCCTTTTCAATTAGTTTCACATCCAGAACGTGACACTGTAGAACAAGATAGATTTCAGACCCTTTCGTATATTTATGAAGGCGTGTGATTCGTGTATCAGGACACTGAGAGGTCATTCCCACTTTGTATACTTGGCGATTCAATGATTTGAATTCACGAGTGCGAACCAAATAAATGTAGCCGTGCTTTTCATCAATGTTGTAGGTCATCCCTTTCATCACACGACGCTTTTGACCCTGCTGGACGGCAATCGACACTATTTTGGAATCTGGGTCCATGCCTTGTTGAGGGTCCACAATTTCATTTTCCTCGTCGGATGACATTTCTTAGAAAGTATATTTAAAAAGGTGTTGATTCAACACATAATACGATTATCACGAATATTTATGTTTTCATTCTCTATCCGAGAAACAAAACAGAAATAGTATACTTCACGCCTTTTTTACAAAGCCATTCTACCCACGAGCACATAGATGCTCTACTCGAACAGTGGTATTGTCACTCATTGAAAAATGTCTATTACCAATGCAAATATTGACGTTGTTATATTTATTTCCACGTGGAATGGAACTCCTCTCTTTTTTGTATTCTGCATCCCGTTTCAGATAACGGTTCTACTGTACCCCTATGCTCTTCCACCTGTGACGTTTCAGAGATTCCTAAGAGAAAAAACAAACGATACCTGAAATTCAATTATTTTATAAAAAAATAGTTATTATTTTGCTGTATGGACACTACAAATAAAAAAGTCATTCCATGCTGTATCCTTTTATAAAATCGTGACATGATTTGTTTATGGTATTGCTGTAAGGATACGAGGAGGACTACATGCTAACTGCGTTCGTTATTACTATATCGATGCCCGTACATAAATGTTGTATTTTTGTTTGCTGTTCGAACACACATGTAGAGCCTCCTACCCCTTTAGAAGGGAGGACCCTTTAGGCTCTTTCACTATGCAAAGGGCAGAACCATGTTTCGACAATCTTCGCATATCGCTCGTCATCTAGAAGCTTTCTCATGCCCTGATATGGTGTTGTCACTTGAATCGGACCTTTCTGTAGCGCCTTCAACACATTGGGACTCCAACCCGATAGTTCAACAACACCCTCTTGATGCGCCTTCGCATGAAAATCCTTATATTCAGCACGCAAATTCCACACAACAATACGAGGCGCCTTCCAACCTTTACCCTCACCCCAGAGTTTCTCTCCTGCCTCTACAAATTGTGTGCGAATGCTCTCGATCTGAAAGGGTTGACGTGATGGCTGTCCCCGCTCCATAGCCGCTGCATCAAAACCCATATCGGTAAGGACAATCAAATCCTCTGGCTCCTCTCCTACAGGGACACGATGCTTCACCATACGATCCAAAATAGACATACACGCCTTGTAGAAATCAGTGTTGAGTCCTTGTCCCAAATTTTTTGAAATGGACTTTAGTTTCTTTTGTAGTGTCGCACCACTTGTGAAGGCATGCCATTTGGGTTCCGCATCAAAAGTAAGAATATGATTACGAAAGGCGGGATGCGTTAATTCCGAAATGAGAATACCGAGACCTAGTGAAATCAACTTGGGCTGTGCAGATATACGTCCACTAAACCCTTCCATGCTTCCACTAAAATCGCACATTGCCACCGCCCTTCCTAAGCCTCCTTGCTTCTCTGCCTCTTTAAGAATCGAAACCCATTGACCCTCATTGATATCATGTTCATCGGTAGTCGTCAGATAATGAAGCCCTTTCTCAATTAATTCATGGGGCATCACCACATGTGCTCCATGTGCTTTCTTTGTACCTGCACGAAGACCTTCAGTAAACTTCAAAAAGTGTTCGCGACACAACATTCGATCCGAATCAGGATAACGCATCTCTACGCCTTTCTGCTTCTGATTGAAAAATGCCTTCGTATGCATCTTCAAACAGCGTCCAGGAACCGCATCAGGAATAATAGCTGCCCACGTCTTGTCACACATGTTCACCTCTACCGTCTTGATCGCATGATTCATCGCACTCACTTCCTTGCGATACATCATCATTCGTCCCATTTCCGATGTAACAAATGGATACAGTGCTGCAGCAATCTGTGTTGCCATGCCTGGATACGTCTTTGAGTTTTCACGAGGAAGCCACTTAGACAAGAGAGACATCTTTTCATGAGAGTGAGCCGCTAAAAGGATTCGGTCAAACAGAAAGCGTTCCTTGACGACTATCATAATGGATTCGGTGAGATCAGGGATACGACGCATCAGCTCCCACATGTCACGCCAACAACCATACTCGGGAATGTGCTTTATCATGATCCTGGTGGTAAGTGGATCCAGTTCATAGAGTACTTCCACCATATCATAGAACAACTGTTTCTCACCCTTTCCACCACGGATGTCACGCGTCTGAAATGCTATCAAAAATAGATCCAATTGATATTGCGTATCGCTCTCTGCGAACAGTTTGCGAATGGCGTCCTGAAGATACTCCTTGTCAAGACCACGATTCAGCATAGTAAAGAGCGCCACACGCCCATCTTCTACACCTGCATCTGTGTAAACAGATGCACCATTCACACCTACTTTGGTAGCATCTGGAGCTGTCATCGCTTTAAGAAACGACATGATTATATAGGATATATTCATGATGCTTTAGGCGATGAATGATCTAGAAATTAGATAAAATCGCAGCCAAGGCGGGGAGACCGAGCCAACCAGCTGGACCAGCAGAGGTGATATGAAATATTTCTCCATCACTTTTAAGAGTAATACTTACACCTTTATGTTGTGAAACATCTCCTGGAAATGGTGCTGACAAAATATATGGGATGGGTGCAAAATTAATATCATCAATGATACTAACTGTTAATCCAGGTACATTTGCTGTGAATCGATCAAATGGTATATTCTTGAAAAAAATCGTAAACTCTAACCCAGGATAATGGACAGCCGATGAAGAATCAATAATAAAACTTATTATATTAATTGTTTGATTATTTGTATATGAAGCAAATAGACCATCAATGTTAAGTAGATTTCCATTTGTATCAACACCACTTAAATCTACCATGTAAATACCACCTACATATTGAACATTTGGTATTTGTAATGTATATACAGATTGATTTGTAATATTAATAACATTTGGTATGACTGTGTTAAATATGGGGACCAAAGTGGTCATGTTATTATTGCGTTGGGCATATCTTCGTTGAACAGACATATTCTATTTCTATCTATTTATTTTAAATCTAAAAATAGAAACTTAAAAGCGACATCCGTAGTACAAAGAGATGAAGACCGTCCATTTTCTAGTACAGGGTCAATTTGGAAATAATTTTTTTCAATATTTGGCAGGAGAAATCATCAAAAAGATTTATGGATATGATGATGTAAAACCTACATTCTTTATCAATTTGGAATTTAATACGGTCATTGATGATGCGGCGTATAAGAAAATCATGTTGGCGTATATAGCGGGTCGCCCTCTTGAAATCGACACATCCAAGGACATTTTGCTGATGGGATTTTTCCAGCGATCGGAGATTTTGACGTTTGAACGAGATTTCATCAAGAGTCTCTTCAAAGAAGAGAATATGAATAACATTAGCAATCGTATTAAGATTGGAAACATTGTGAAGTACAAATCAAATCACACGATTATCCCAACCAATAATGATCTGACGCTTCATCTTCGCTGTGGAGATTTTTGGGATCAGGATCAAAAGAAATCACAAATCTTTGATCCAGAGGGAATCAAACAAATCATTGCATCCATTCCTCATGAGAAACTATATATTGTACGAAATGTTCCCACTATAGACTGGGAAAAGAAATACTATGAACAATTTGAGTCACTGAACCCGATTTGGATCAATGGATTACTAGGAGATGATTTTGATTTTTTGATGAAATCGCCAAAATTAATTACCAGTGCATCGACCATGTGCTATTTGGCAGCCTATTTTGGAAATGCCATCGAAGTTCATATGCCCTATCATTCTTATTATGGTGGAGAAGAGGGAAATGGTCAACATTTGACAGCATTTGATGATACATGTAAAATGTATTATAGTATTGATTATTGGAGTCCTTAAATAAAAGATTGTAAATCGCTGAGAATACGTACTGGATACGAGTGAAAGGTGTGAATCTTCTCATTTCCCGCCATAAAATAGAGCCATTGTTTTGAATTTTCTCCATCTTTTCTCATAAAATGACATAATTTCGCACCTGGTTCTTCGATCCATGATTCAAATAAATGCCTTAACGTAGGAGGTAACACAGCGTGATAATCAATATAGAGAAATGCCAAAAATAAATATAAATCACGTCCGTCTTTTGGACATGGATCACTTTTAGGATACACGGTACTAAGAGACATATCAGCAATATGTGTCTTAATCGATCCCAAACAAGAAAATCCAAAATCAATGAGGGTCAAGGAATAGCGTGAAGAAATCTCAATGATTTCATGTTCAATGGTTAGAACTTTGCGACGCGGTTCATGCTCTACAATAAGGAAATTGCTAGGTTTTAAATCACGATGGTTAATACCTACACGATTATTAAGATGCCATACCATCGCACTGAGTTGAAGAAGACAATCAATTAATACATTGGATAATTGGTTGATAGGTACCTGTTTTAAGTATAGATGCAATGTACAGGCATGTTGAATCGGTTCCATAGCAAAACAAATGGATTCGTCACGAAGACGGAAAATATGAAGAACACGTGGAGCACCTGTCGGAAATCCAATGGCTTCGATATGTTCCCCTACCAATTTTTGAATGCATGCTTCTTGAAGTAGACTTCTACCTGGAATAATAGGTCGCTTTACATAAACCTCCATCGTAACGGTTGGCGTTTTGTACAAAGCAAGATCAATGTATCCAAAGGAACCATGTGACACATTTTTAAGACAAGTGATAGTAACAGATGGTAAATCCACATAAATCATTTGATTTAAAATGGATTGACTACTTGGAAGAGAAATAGTAGATAACCAATCGCTTTTACGAAGGCATCCTTTTATCGAAATACCAACAGATTCCAAGGACACTTGTGCATCACATGATTTTTGATTACACATAGAATCACACACAACCTAGTATAGTATACGATTATTCACAGCCAGGCATCAAGGATGTAATGATCTTCCATGCTTTTGTATGACGATATTTCTGAGGTTCCGCTAATAAATAGGCAGTGAGCTCTCGTGGATGTTCATAGGCGCTTGATGGTAAATCGGGAAATTCCATTGCCAAGGAGGCAGGAATGTTTTTTGCATGATATTTCTGTTCGACATGATAAAACCATATTTCTACCTGTCCCAATACTGGATTAGAAATATCTGTAAACATAGGAAGAGGAACCCATTTATTCTGATACACCCATAATGGACTATCAATCGTATCTGGATTATAGCGGCGGTTCTCCTCAAGAGAAGGTGGAAGTCTTCCTGCCCATTCTTTCCAACCCAACTCGGCAAAAATAGACTTCCAAGTGGACTGAAAATTGCGTTGATGGACATGCCATAGTTCATGAGTCAAGGTGCTCATTGATTCCAAATGTTTGAGATGAGGGACACAAATCATATTGTAGGGACGTGTATGAGGCATTCCACCATCTGCCGAATACATCAATGGAATAATATGGATGGAGCCCAAATCCGTCCGTAAACGTAAGGGAAGCGCTGGAATTGCATCTTGTAACCATTGTTGATAATGTTGTCCGTCATCAAAGGAGACATGATTGGCTGCATAGGTAGATGATTGTCGTGCTTTTGAATTTGCTCTGTTATCACGGCACTCGGCAAGATATAAATCACGTTGTTCTGCTTGCTGTAATAGTCGATTGGCTTCTTCTTTGTTCAGAACAAATTGAAAAGAAAGTGATGGTGTAGAGGGAGCATGACCCATTCTATTCTACTATTGTTATTATCATTTAAATCCAAATTCATAAAAAATAGGATATTGTTCTATTTATGGGGCTACTATGGCGCTTATGGTGTTGCGCTTATTATCTCCTCTTTCTTTTTCTTGGCAGCTGCTCTTTCCTTTTTCTTCATACTATCTACAAGGAAGGAATCGTAGAGGAAACTACTCATGGTGGTTTGTGTTACTTTTTTTGTTGCTGTTACTGTTGTTGCTGTTACTGTTGCTGTTGCTGTTGCTGCTACTGCCGCTGTTATTACTGCAGTCGAACGAGTCGTAACTCCTGGTCTTGTTAAAGGTGTAATGATGACATTTCCTCCAAACATATGATGTATCGCGCTTCGTGTACTTGTTACATGAAATCGCTGCAAACAATCATGAAAGAGGAGTTCCGCCGCCTTTCCTTCACGAAACGTCAGATATCGATCCAAGTCTGTTTCCAATGAAGGACATCCTTTCATCATTTCCCTGGTATAGCCTGGCACTTGCTCCAATAGCAAACCAAACGCCTGCGAAATTGGATTCTGTAATTGATGCTCAATATAATGCTGATAATCGGGTAATAGCCCATGTTCCTTGATAAAGAGCGGAGTCTCAATTCGTTCTCCTTGCAACTTCGATGCCTGTTGTCCAGCTTTCGCACTAATGTAAACATATCCAATTCGGTCTCCTGCAGCAGGGGCATTACCAGGGTCTCTCTCTGTAATTCGGTCAGCAAGTGCCTTGTGAGCAATTCGACTAGGGTCAGCGTAGTCAGCTCGTAATGATTTCGTAACAGTAAGCTGTCCCAGAGATACTTTGCCTTCCACCAATTCAAGACATTTCTCCTTTACGAACCGAAAGGCACCGACTACATCTCGTTTGTCCAGTAGCATTTTCATGGCACCGCCAAAGATGGTTTTGACAATAGGGGCATTATCACGACGTTTTAACGCAATGCCCATATACTTGTGAACATATTCATCTGGATTGCTCTCATACATGTTTCCAGCATAACGCTTCTTGGAAAACATCAGAAGAGGGTCGAAACATTTGTCAAACTCAAAATCGTGTGGAGGTGCAAGGGTCTTTGTAATAAAGGCACCTGCTTCATCCGTCATTTCAATGGTAGCGACGCGTGCCTCGCGCCCCTCCAATCTCTCGCCCGTTTCTGGGTTTCGCGGATTAAACTCGACAAAGAGCGAATCCGTATTATGCACAATAAGTGCACCTGGTCCCACGCCAAAGTGATGATTTTCTGTTTCCAAATCATACACATAGATATCGCCAGGATGCGGTAATTCGCGATATTTTTTAATGGCGTCTGCTGATTTTCGCTGTATTTTCTTTGTCATGGTATAGCGAAAGATAAGCTCTTTTGATGCCCGTTCGTTAATGGAAATATGATATCCAAGACGTCGTGCCAGAAGATACATACCTGCACCAATCTCCTTCCCTTTTTGGTCAAACCGTGTATATCCATGGACATCTTTGTCTCCATCTCCTGCATAGAATCCATTCCAGAACGATTGAATAATGGGAAGAGGCGCAGTAAGGATGACATCTGGAATTTTCTTTTCACGGTGAGAATTGTAAAACAGTTCACGATATTCAATCGCAATCTTTGTTATATTTCCAACAGGTACGAGTTTATAGACA
>Ga0114960_10004531_pt1 | contig 10388 bp, 9 predicted proteins | sample C_130625_MF_Meta_FD_92637 | JGI IMG/M metagenome (GOLD analysis project Ga0114960, IMG submission 92637) | Freshwater microbial communities from Lake Croche, Canada to study carbon cycling - C_130625_MF_MetaG | ecosystem: Environmental > Aquatic > Freshwater > Lake | place: Lake Croche, Canada...
GACTGAGTCAGGCCCCATGATGATGCGCGGATGACGGGCTGGGTTCAGCCAGGTAAGCAGCGCCGCCATGTGTGTCTTTGAAACACTCACGCAGCCGGCCGTTGGAAGCGAAACACCGTTAACCACCTTCTTCACGTGCAAGAAGATGCCGCCACCGGCCTTTACGTTCACTGCTGCAGCCGCATGCGGATGCCCGTTGCGAAGCGACATCACCGGACGGTTGAAGCCGATCACCACTGCGTAGCGATATTGCTGATAGGCGATGGCATGCAGAACTTCTTGATTTTTCCACTCGCCCGACGTTTGAAACGTGTTGTAGGTCTTCGGATCACTTCGGTCGTACACCCACCGATCACCGTTTTGCACAACTCGGTAGCCGACCTTCGTACCGCGCGGGGCTGCGCCGTTGCCAAAGGCTAGGCCAAGACTGAACGAACCGGCCGGCGTTGTCTGCGATCCTTGCACGCGCGTGCTTGCTCGTACGAAGCCGTTTGCGCCAAGGTTGGCCGAAAAATTGCTTAGGCCCGGCGCTGCGCGCCAACCGCTTGACGTGAGCTCATATGCCGAGAGAGTTGCCTTCCAACCGTGCGGATTCGACACCACGATGATCTGTTGGGCATCGGAAACTCCGACGAGATTGGCAATGTAACGGTCAACGGAAGAAGCGTGGTTTAACGACGGAGCCAGACCAACGCCTGTCGCAGAATTCGCGGTCAAAGTGGCTGCGGCGAGCACAACCGGAATTAACAGAGCAAGGCGACGCATCTGCCAATTCTCTCAGGCGCGATATGCCTGCCACGCATCGGACATACGCGCTGACTGTCCGGCCGTGAACTGGTACATGCACGAGTCGGGCGTGTAGCCCATGAGATTGTTCACTGGATCGGTTCCGGGTGCCGAACACGAATCCTTAGTAACACAACTGTATTGGGCGAACGCCTGCGCTGATGTATCGCTGACGTAGTCGCCAAATCCACCGCAACCGCCTTGGAACACGTGGTACAAACCAAGCCAGTGGCCCGCCTCGTGCACTGCGGTGTCACCTTGGTTGTAGCCCGAGAGGCTGCCATTTGGCATCGTGGCAAAGTCAACGACAACACCATCGAGAGTGGTATTCGAACGGGCCGATGCGGGCATCGTCGAGTAGCCCAAAGAGCCGCCGGGAACGCTGATCGAGTAGAGGTTGAGCGCATTCAACCCGCCGCGGCGAAGTGAACGCTTCATGGCAGATTCGGCACTACTGCCCTGCGCGGCGTTAAACCACGAGGAGTTAGTGGAGTAATCAAGGGCCGCGAGGTAGAACCGGAAGGGTGTGCGAGCGTACGTGTGTACCTCGTTGAGAGTGTTGATCTGCTCGGTGACCTGCGTACTAGTCAGGCTGCCCTGCGAACTGGCGCTACCCGACCGAATCACGTGGAAGTACACCGGAATGCGCACCGAACCATTGCTCAGCAATGTGGGGGCCACTTGGCCACTCATTCGCACGAGACCGCGACCTGTGACTGCCTTAACGGCGAGACGCGTTTGCAGATCTGCTTGCTGAGCTGCCGCCTGAGCGTCGGTGAGGTCGCCGCCATCGTTAATTCCACGAACCACATCACGCTGCAATGTGACCGGCTGCGCGCACACGGCCGAGGCCGCTGTGGCACTTGAGGTAACCGCCGGAACGACCAACAGCGCGCCCACTGCGGCAGTGCACAGGGCACCCACAGCAACCCGAATGCGGCGTGAGCCGATCGAGTGAGCGGAGGAAGTCGTCGTCACGTCACCTATTTCACTATTCACAGGAAGGGCGGGTCAAATTGGGGGGTGCTGCTAGTACTCCAGATGGGTGATGCGGTTCACGCTAGGTAGACGGCCCAGCGAGCCCGGGAGTTCCCTAAGCCCGCCACGAGCCAGAAAGTCGTAGGGTGTTCGCATGCAGAACACTGGTGCGCCAGACGTACGGGCGCTCGACGTCGACGGGGTGGGCGCCGTTGCCGTGGGCACTGTGCTGTGGGCAATCGCGCTCGCGGTCACTTTGGTCATGCGAGATCGCCTTGTCGCGGCCGGAACGGATTGGTGGATCTGGGTGTGTGTTAGCGGATTTGCGCTGGGCCTGATCGGCCTTCCGTATGTGATTCGGCGCCGAACTGCCTACAGATCAGTCGGTGCAGGCTCTTCCTCCGACGACTCAGCAGCGACCGACTCTTGAACTTCGACGGTCGCCTCGCGCTCTATTTCGTCAAATCCGACCTCATCGATCAAAATTTCGACCACATCAGGCGAGGCCGGTTCGGCGATAACTTCCGAATGAGCTCCGCAGCCGTGGTCGAATGACACCACTCGGCCATCTGAAGGCGACATGGGCTGAGCACACACACCAAACGCTTGCCCCAAATGACCAGCAATCGGCATCAGCCATCCGCAACTCAGGCAGCGGTCAACCGCGGCTCGAGCAACTGCCGAGTTGGGCCCGCCTTCACCGCTGTGCCACCGATCAGCGGCATCCTCTCGGCCAAGCGTTGACAGAACGCGCGCCCGACCAAGACCAATCTGCCACTGCAACGGATGCAGCACGTGATCGGCGATCAACGATTCGGGATCATCGGCGGCGGTGAACCCTGCCGTGAGACGCGGATCATCAACTGAGGTCGGAAACACATCGCCCGCGCCAAGATCTCCCGGTTGAACTCGCTCGCTCCAGGGCTGCCACGGCGGTACCGAGAGGGCACCTGCTGACGGTTCGAGCCACACTTCATCAACGGTTACCTGATCAGAATCTGCAACTCGCGAGAGCGAAACCGCCCACACCCAGCCAACATAGCCAGGATGCTCTGACACAAACCGATGAACCGCCCCAATTCCTACAACATCGTCGGCAACGGGGTACACACCTTCGTGCACGCCAACGTGAGCAGGCTCAGCGGCAACCTCGGTGGCCGCCGCACGAGCCAGATCGATAGCGCCCGCGCATGTGGGATCAATCTGCGCAGACTCAGCGATGGGGGTCATTGTCATCAGACGTCGAGATCGTCTGCGACAGCACGAAGCACCTGGGCAACCTTGCGAGCCTTGTCATCCTTGGGGTAGCGACCGCGTCGCAAATCGTTTCCGGTGTCGTCGAGAAGTGCAATCAAGGTTTCGACAATGACGGCCATGTCGTCGGCGGGCTTACGCTGCGCCTTAACGACCGACGGCGGCTGCTCAAGAATTACCACCGAAAGGGCCTGCTTGCCCTTCTTGCCATCGACCACACCAAATTCAACGCGAGATCCGGTTCGCAACGCTTCGACTCCAGCCGGCAACACCGAGGCGTGCACGTATACATCCTCGCCCTCTTCTGAGGTGAGGAAGCCGAAGCCTTTGTCTGCGTTGTAGAACCTAACCTTGCCGGTGGGCACCGTAATCACTCCTGCGCTACGAGGGAAGTTATTTTTCGAGCAAACACAGGGTATCGGGCCGGGCAACCCCCGGTGCGAGTTGGGGTCAAGGCGCCCCTTGCCGTAGCGTCGTGCGGATGGCCAATACCCCGCCCACCTCGCGGCGGTCGCCCGAGCGACCGACTGCAACGGTGGCACGCTCATTGGCCGACCATCTGCGCCAGCAAGATGATGATCAAATCGCGTTGCTCTTATCGCTGCGGCCCGACCTTGTGCATCCGGTGCCCCCCGATCTCACAGCCCTCGTCTCGCGAGCCAGTACGTCGGTTTCGACCGCTCGGGCCCTTGATCGACTTGATACCTGGACCCTTCAGGTCGCCGAAGTGTTGGCCGCCCTGCCCGACCCCACTAGCGCCGACACCGTCGCCGCAGCCCTTCCAGTCGCGCGTGAGTCAGTGGATCAGGCGCTCAGGGCATTGCGCGACCGGGCACTGGTGTGGGGAGACGACGGCGAACTGCACCTCGTTCGGGCCGTGCGCGAAGCAGTCGGGTCATGGCCATGTGGTTTGTATGCCGCCGGCCTTAGCTCACTCACGCCCAAGCAAGTGCTGGGCCTGATCGACGATGCCCCAGCCGACGCGGCGGCCGTGATCGAACAACTTCTGTGGGGGCCCCCGATCGGCTCGGTGCCCTCAGCCGATCGAGCGGTGACACCAGAAACTGCTCGCACGCCGATCGAGTGGTTGCTCGCACGAAAACTCCTGGTTCCGATCGATTCTTCAACCGTGGCCTTGCCCCGCGAAGTTGCTCTTGCCATTCGCGGCGGTGACTACCTTCGTGAGGCAATGCCACAGCCGCCGACACCCGCCAATGCCCAAACTCAGCAGTTGGCCGCAATCGATCGAACCGCCGGACAGAGTGCCTTCACGTTCGTGCGATGGGTTGAAGATCTGCTTGAACAGTGGTCAGTCGCCGCGCCAAATGAAATGCGATCAGGTGGCTTAGCTGTTCGTGATTTAGCGGCAGCGGCGACTCTGATCGACACCGACGAACAAGCATGCGCTCTTGTCATTGAACTCGCCCACGCGGCAGGCTTGCTGTCATCTGATGAAGAGGAAAAACCCGCCTGGCTGCCCACGCAGGGATACGACCTGTGGTTAACACTTTCAATCGCAGAACGCTGGGCGACCTTAGCCACCACATGGCTCACGATGCCGCGAATTCCGGCGCTGATCGGCCAACGCGACGAACGCGAAGGTCGCATCAACGCCCTGAGTTCTGCCATCGAACGACCTGATGCGCCCGACGTGCGCCGGCTGGCCCTCGAAGTGATCGCATCGGCACCTTCCGGATCAGCAGTTTCGGTCGACGACATTCGTGCCGACCTTGAATGGAAGCGGCCAAGGCGCACCACACGGGTGCGCGACGTGGTTATCAGTTCGACAGTCGCTGAAGCTGAACTGCTCGGGGTTACCGGTCTCGGAGCTCTCTCGACTGCCGGTCGGCTGCTGCTAGATCCGACGCTGGCTGCCAAACCAGGCCGAACTCGACGTACCACCCCGACAACCTCAGCCCTATCCGAAGCGATCGAACCTCACCTGCCAACCCCACTTGACCATGTGTTACTTCAAGCAGACCTCACGGTTGTTGCACCTGGCCCCTTGGAATCGACACTCGCCCGTGAAGTCGGTCTGCTCGCCGACATTGAAAGCACCGGCGGAGCAACGGTGTATCGGCTCAGCGCCGACAGTTTGCGACGAGCCTTCGACGCGGGTCGCACCGCTCACGACGTATTGGCGTTCTTCGAATCACGTTCGCGTACGCCCGTGCCCCAGCCACTGACCTATCTGATTGAGGATGTCGCGCGCCGTCACGGAGTAGTTCGCGTCGGTTCGGCACAGTCGTATGTGCGGTGCGACGACGACACAGCAATCAGCGCAATCTTGGCCGACAAGAAGGCCGCTAGTTTGCGCCCCTTTCGGCTCGCCCCGGGAGTTCTCGCATTGCAGGTGACCATCGACGAGGCGCTTCCGGTTTTGCGCTCACTTGGCTTGGCACCCGCGGCCGAAGCACCCGACGGCACCGTGGTGATTCGGCGCCCCGATTCGCGTCGCTCGCCGATGCGCCATCGTGTGCTACCCGTGACCACCGAACCAAGCGCGCCCGACAAACTTTTGGTGACTGCCGCCGTGAAAGCTCTTCGGGCCGGCGATCGCATCGCAACCGGAACAGGTCGCACAGTCGGACCCGAGCGCCTTGGCCGCATTCCGACCTCATCAACCTCAGACACGATGGCAGCAGTTCGCGCCGCCATAGAGCAGCAGCGATCACTGTGGATTGGTTACGCCGACACCGATGGGCGGGCAACCGAACGCATCATTGATCCGATCGACGTCAATCGCGGTTTTCTCAATGCCTACGACCATCGATACGAAGAAGTACGCCAGTTTGCCCTCGCGCGCATTACCGGGGTGGCCGACTACGAGCCCGAAAGCAGTACGTAGCCACCAGCTGCATCAATTCCGGCCACAGTGAAGCCATCAGCGAGGGCCGACATCAACTGATCACGCACCGACAACCGCCAACCAAGCGCCTCGTCGGCATCGGCCCGACGCATCGACACGATGTCTTCGGGTAGCTCAACCACTCGGGCACCCTCGGGCACCACGTCGAACGGTGCGAGTTCACCATCGGCGGCACGTCGAGCTCGGTCACCTCCAACTTTCCACCAGGCCATCAAGCGGTCAGTGCGGTCACCGACGTTGATCTCATCTTCCATCTGTCCGTAGAAATCGGGCAGGTACTCCTTGATCTCTGCGCCGAGTTTGACCAGGTTGAACCTGGCATTGCGACGCACGAGCGGATCGAAGGTCCAGGCGATTACCGAAATGTCGTGACGCAGAGCCCAATCGCGCTGATGCTGCTTGAGCGCAGTTCCGACATGTCGATCACGCCACTGGGGCACGGCCGCCGCCATATGCGAGTGCAAATGCAGTTCGCGTTCGCCATCGAGCTCTTCATGCCTACCAAGAAAACCAAGTGCTGCGCCGACCGCGGGGCCATGCGGATCATCAATGGCAAAGGCCCCCGAGATATAGCACTGCGAGTGCTCAAGGGCGCGAAGCAGATTCATTTCCATCGTGGTGCCGCCACCGGGCAGCGGCCAAGTGGAGTCAAAAACCACCCGAGCCCGTTGCAGATCATCGATCGAGTGCAGCGAGCGCACCACAACCCCAGCGCGGTCGGCCGCCCGCGCGGCAGCCAACGCGGCGTGTTGCTGAAGCGGCAGCGAGTCAGGTGACAAAGGGGTCATGGGCCTACGGTATATCTGTGGCCCTTCCACTCACTCCCGACTTCCTTGATGCTCTGCATGGGTCGCATGCAGACATGATCGACGACACTCGCCGACTCGTCGAAGTTGAATCACCGTCGAGTGACCCCATTGCCTGCGGTGCAGCCGTTGCCGAGGCGGTGCGGATTTTTTCAGAACGTGTGCCCGGCACAGCGGTGATCGATTCCCCTGAGGGTCGACCCGTACTGCGCTGGGGATCACCAACTCCTCGGGTACTTCTGCTCGGGCACCTCGACACTGTCTGGCCACACGGAACTCTGAACGACATTCCGTGGTCGGTGACAACCGACGATCGCGGAACCGTGCTGCGCGGGCCCGGCGTTTTCGATATGAAGGCCGGAGTGGTGCAGACGATTTACGCGCTCAGCCACGTGCTTGGGCAACTGCCCGACGCCGACGTGGGCGTGCTTCTGACCACTGATGAAAAGATCGGATCGGCAAGTTCGCGAACGGCAATTGAGTTGTCGTGTGCCCGCGCCGAGGCCGTATTCGTCACCGAGCCCGCAGTTGGCGAACTATTCAAGTCAGCCCGCAAGGGCACCTCGTGGTACGAACTCGTCGTGCATGGCAAAGCGGCCCACGCTGGCCTTGATCCGGCCACCGGCATCAATTCATTACTCGCGATGGCACGCCTCGCACTCGCGATAAGTGAACTCGGAAGTACGGCTTTCGACACCACGGTGACGCCCACGCTCGGCAGTGCCGGAACCACGGCTAACACCGTGCCAGATCACGCCACACTGTCGATCGACGTGCGTGCGTGGTCACCGGATGAGCAGAATCGAGTCGACGAAGACATTCGACGAATCGCACAGGATGACTCACTTCTGCGCGGAGCCACCGTTGAGGTCAAGGGTGGCCCCAGCCGACCCGCCATGCCCGAGTCGTCGTCGTTGGGCCTCATCGCCCGTCTCGATGCACTCTGCCCGCAGTTGGGTCTGACCTTTCCTGGTGCACGCGCGGTTGGCGGGGCTAGTGATGGCAACTTCACCGCCGCCCTCGGCGTCAATACCCTCGATGGTCTTGGTGCCGTTGGTGGCGGGGCACACGCCAACAGCGAATGGGTTCTGGCCGATGCCATGCCCGAGCGCGCGGCACTGCTGGCAGCACTCATTCTCGATGTTTTGTCGGAGGGCTGAGATGCACCTGACACCTACCGAACGCGATCGATTGCTGCTGTTTTCGGCCGCCGAACTCGCGCGGGCCCGACGCGCACGAGGCTTGTTGCTCAACGTTCCTGAGGCAATCGCAATCATCGCCGATACCGCGGCAGAGGTTGCCCGCGATGGCGGGCGGCTGGCCGACGCAATCAACGCGGGGCGTGCTGCACTCTCGTCAGAAGACGTGCTGCCCGGTGTAACCGACGTTGTCGACGTGGTGAAAGTTGAAGCAGTGTTCGACGACGGAACTCGACTGATCGTGATTCCGCAGCCATTCGGCCCGATTCAGCCATCGTCGGCACACGCCGTCGGAGCGATTCTGCTCGATGATGAAGATGCCGTGATGCCAGAGCCAACCGACACAATCACCGTGAGTGTTACCAACACCGCCGATGTGCCGATCAGCGTCACCAGCCACTTTCACTTCTTCGAAAGTAATCCTCGCCTGCGCTTTGATCGCGGCGCCGCCTACGGTCGGCACCTGGCAATTCCGGCCGGTTCATCGGTGCGCTTTGATCCAGACTCCACAACCGAGGTTTCATTGACACCCATCGGTGGTGACCGAGTAATCATCGGCTTCTCCGGTCTGGTCGACGGCCCTCTTGATCAACCCGGAATGCGCGAAGCGGCCCTCGAACGCGCTGCCGCCACCGGTTTTCTCACCACCGGAGATGCACAGTGAAGCGACGCGATTACGTGGGCGTTCACGGCCCAACCACAGGTGACCGCGTAGTACTTGGCGACACCGGCCTGGTGATCGAAGTTGAGAGCGACTCACAACGAATTGGCGACGAGTTCATCATGGGCTTCGGTAAGACGGCTCGCGACGGAATTCACTTGCGAGCGGTGCCCATTTCTGGAAGTTGCGATCTGGTGGTGTCAAACGTTGTCGTTATCGACGCCGTGCTCGGCATTCGCAAAGTATCGATCGGCATCACCGACGGACGAATCAGCGCGATTGGTCGGGCAGGCAACCCCGACACCCTCGACCACGTTGACGTGATTGTCGGAAACAGCACTGCAGTCATCAATGGCGAAGGCCTGATTGCCACCGCGGGCGCTATCGACACCCACGTGCACTTGATGTCGCCACGAATTATGGAGGCAGCTCTGGCCTCTGGTGTCACCACGATCATTGGGCAAGAGTTCGGACCCGTGTGGGGCGTGGGTGTTAACTCACCGTGGGCACTGCGTACAGCCTTTGCCTCGTTTGATGCCTGGCCGGTGAACATCGGGTTCCTCGGTCGGGGTTCGTCGTCAACAGCTTCACCCCTCGTTGAGGCGCTGGTCGAAGGTGGCGTGTGCGGTTTCAAGGTGCATGAAGACACCGGCGCTCACGCGCGAGCGCTCGATATGGCACTTCAGGTCGCCGACGAGTACGACGTTCAGGTGGCACTTCACACCGACGGCTTGAACGAGAACTTGTCAGTGGCCGACACGTTGGCGGTCATCGGTGGTCGAACGATTCACGCATTTCATATTGAAGGATGCGGCGGCGGACACGTTCCGAATGTGCTCAGTCTTGCCGGAGTCAACAACATCATTGGGTCGTCGACCAACCCAACCCTGCCGTTCGGTCGCGACGCAGTTGCCGAACACTTCCACATGATCATGGCCAGTCACGCGCTCAAAGATGATCTGCCTTCAGATGTGGCCATGGCCCGCGACCGCATTCGCGCCTCAACAATGGGTGCCGAAGACGTGCTACACGATCTTGGCATCATTCCGATCACCTCATCAGATGCCATGGGAATGGGCCGGGCCGGTGAAACGGTGCGCCGAACCTTTGCTCTCGCCGGCAAGATGAAGGGTGAAAGAGGCGCAGAAAATGAACGCAACGACAACGATCGGGTGTTGCGATACATCGCCAAACTCACCACAAACCCCGCCATTGCACATGGCCTGAGCCATGAAATCGGGTCATTGAGCATCGGCCTCATGGCCGACATTGTGCTGTGGGATCCGCGCCGATTCGGTGCCTCACCAGCCTTGGTACTCAAGGCCGGATTCCCGGCTTACGGAGTAACCGGCGACCCCAACGCCACAATCGAGGCCGCCGAGCCGGCAATCCTTGGCCCACAATTCGGTGGCTTCGGTGGCGCACCGGCTGACATCTCCGTGGCCTTCGTTTCCGCAGCATCCATTGGTGCGGGTGCAGATCGACTTCCGACTCGACGCCGCCGGGTTGCCGTGCGAAACACGCGCGGCATCGGCCTGAGCAACATGCTGCTCAATTCACGAACGGCCGCCGTGACCGTCGATTCGCGAAGTGGTGCTGTTGCGGTCGATGGTGAACCAACGTCGTCGCAGCCTGCTGAATCGGTGTCGCTCAGCCGGCTCTATCACCTCTAGTTCAGCGGATCGATCAGATCAACGAGCGTTTGCACCGACGTTGCGAGGTCGTCGATTCCTGACAGCACCACATCGGCGTGTTCAGGTGCCTCATAGCTTTGCCCCACACCGGTCAGATTAGGTAGCGAGCCATCAGCCGCCTTGGCATACAAACCCTTCAAA
>Ga0114960_10004533_pt1 | contig 10386 bp, 20 predicted proteins | sample C_130625_MF_Meta_FD_92637 | JGI IMG/M metagenome (GOLD analysis project Ga0114960, IMG submission 92637) | Freshwater microbial communities from Lake Croche, Canada to study carbon cycling - C_130625_MF_MetaG | ecosystem: Environmental > Aquatic > Freshwater > Lake | place: Lake Croche, Canada...
CACCAACAACCAATTTTATATTTACAATGCCGGATGGAAAAAAGTCGCACTGACTTAGTGCGGGATGACCCGACCTAACGTAATGTTGGACTGTGCGCGGATGTCTTTATTCGCCCACGTCCAACATTCGCCTGTGGCATCCTGAAAGCATACCCAAAGAAGGTTATGCTCAATGCCGTAGTCAATCAGCGTATGCGCCATTGCATTCCCTTTAGGCGTAATCACGGGAATGGGCGGATTTAGCTGCAGCATATCTTACGGGCGCGGCGTGCCGTTGGCGTGCCATTCCTTGACCTTGCCAATATACCGGCAATTAAGAATGATATTTCCAACACTATCAAACTTTGTAAAAATCACTTTATCCCGGTAAAACTCTTCGACAATCAAAAAGTCATTGTCAAGCAGAATCTCCAAAAAGGCTTCTAAAGAAGAGCAATCGTATTCGGCATATACTTGATGCACCAAAGTCCCGGCACGAGCAGGCATATTCATGGTAATTAGTAGTCGCATTTTAATCCCCAAAGTAAAAGCAAAGGGGGGTTGTTACACCCCCCTCTCTTATACTACCCAAAATCGTCTTCGTCTACCGCTGCTTTTGCCGGTGCCGGCGCTACGGGCGGTGCGGCTCGGGTCGATCCCGTTGACGGTGGCGACGACGCAGCAACCGGAGCCGCCACAGGTGCCGCAACGGCAACCTGGGGCAAGTCTTCGGGGCGCGCAACCCAACCTACGATCTGGAATGTTGGCGCGTAGTTTGTCGCCTTCATCGTAGCGCCGCTGGGCTGCTTGATGTTGCTGGTGATCTGCACCGGCTCACCAAGAACCACCACAGGCAACTTACCGACGTTATCGACAATGCCGGTATCGTAGTCGTCCACCAACTTACCGAAAGCCTCCACGACTGATTGCGCAGCCGATGAAAACTCCCGAACATCGCCGCCGCAATCCTTGTTCAACCGCAAACGAACGCGGATGCCTTTCTTAAACTTGCCGTCCGGCTTCGCAGGTTCCGGTTGGGAGTTGTGAGCGAGGGCAAAGCGAGGCGCAACGCCAGCTTCGCTAAACTCGATAAAGCCATGCTCGAAGTTATCGATGTCAAACACCGCCTTGAAGGCGCGTGTGATGTTGACGTTGTCGGCGCTTCCGTCGATGTTTTTGTCGGCGCGGAAAACGTGCCCGCCGCGCGCATCGTATTTGATGAACGGGAGGAAAGTGTTTTGTGGTGCAGAATTAAAAAAAGCGCGAGCCATTTTAGTTACCTTTGACAGTTTACCATTACGCCGACATTGAGGCTGCCGGCATGCCTTCTTAGACCCCCCAAACCTTGAACACTTCTTGCCTAACGACAGGGTCGCTAAAGTAGAAGCTGTCAACGTCTGGAAAGACGAGCGACGCCAATTCCATTGGATCGTCGCTGCGTTCGAGAAACCGTTGGATGGTCAATGCCGTTTGATGCAGCGAACGCAGATGCCCCTGGACATCCTCTAGCAAATACGTCGCTGCCTTCTTAGGCGTTACATACGTCATCCTCGGGCTGATATTGTTGCCGCGCGCTGCAGCGTATAGCGACACCTGACGCGCGTGATTAGTCTTAATCGAAGACGATAGTGTGTGAGCCGTTTTGAGGTCGGTTAAGACCCCATGTTGCCCCCATTCAAAGTCAAAATACCCAATAAAGGGCACTGGCAACCCTTCAAATTGGTATTCGATCTTGCCTTGCGCATCGGTAGGCTTACCGTAAGGCAGAAGCTCTTTTAAGCCCTGCTTTACCATGCCTGGGATGCCCGCACGCTCCTTTTCGACCTTATGCTCAGGCAGAAACCTGCACAGCGTGGCGAACTGTTCCAGGGCCTTAGAAACGCATGCGTCTAAACTCCCGCCTTCAATCAACCCGTATGCAATGCCGGTTTCAGTTGATGTCCCGCGATGGGCTGCTGCACCCACCGGCTGACGGCGCTTCAAAACCTTTTCCAGCACAAACATTGCCGGCGAACCCACAAACAAGTTGCAGGTTGACGGCGACAGATGCGGGATACCGTGGCGTTCGAAACCGTTCACTTAGACGCCTGGATTGTATCCAGCACGCTAGGACCGGCAGGCTTGGCAAACTCAACTTCTCCATTCACCGCGCGAGCGATGACATCCATGCACGATTGAATACCGATCTTCCCAACGTTTTTAAAACCCTTCAACGTTGAAATTGGCATGCCAGCGACATCGCCAAGCGTGATGTTGTCGGATTTAAAATGCTTGCGCAATTCGGAAATCAGCGCCGGTTTAATCGGCGTCTTTTTGATCGGGATGGACTGCCAGCCTAGTGTTGTATTTTCTTTCACGATAAACTCCTATAAATTACATAGCTATTCTTAGACCGGATACAAAGCCGGCGCAAGGCCACAAGTCGCTTACTCTACCTGATTCTGTCGGTTTATTTGGATTGATATACCCTGCGCACCCGGCGCACTCTTTTTCGCCGGTGCTCGACGATCGGAGGATGTTGGTGTTCACGGTAGAAACCCTAGGGTCGGATGCCCTACATGACCTGTCCGGCGAAACACGAACCATGCGTAAGCCATTTTTCCTCCTGTGGGTTTGATGTTGCTACCGCCTGGCGGCATCGACTGGCGACCAGAATGCACCCATACGTGGTGCAGCGGAGCTTCTGCGAAGAACTTGCCGCGCTCCTTACCTTCAAGCCACGCTAGGCGCTGCAACACCACCACCTTGCCCGATACCAGTTCCAGGCCGCGCCGCACGAAGTCCACCGCGAGGGAGAATGGCGGGTTGGTGACGATGTTGTGCGTGGCGTTTACAATAGTTACATAATTGTCAAGAAAGTCGTGTATCGCATATTTACCAGAACAACGATCAACGACGTCTGACCCGCATGCCTCACCCCCGCGTGCGATGATTCGAGAAGGGATATTCCCCCTTCCGCACGCGGGATCCCAGGTCATACCTTCAAGCGGCTCGGCGTCGAGGAACCTATCAACGCACTCCGGGGTTTCAGTGTACCACTCGTAATCGACCGGCGCGTAGCCGCTCAATCGCGCCTTCCCTTGCTGTATCACGCCCCCAGCCTCGCCAGAGTATCAAACGCGACGGTAGCAATCTCCCGTTCGCGCGTGTAGGTCTTGGCGTGGTCCGTGGCGTCGCAGGCGCAGATGGCCATACTCATCCGGCAAATCGCGTAGGCGACGGCGCGGATCGTACGATCGCGCCCCAGCGCCACGCGCTCGGTCATGGCACGCTTCCCTCGGCGTCCTGGCGCGCAAGCATCGCGTCAAGCTCCGCCCGGTTGTGTGGGCCGCAGCGCAAAGCCGCTTCGTCCTTACCGCCCTGCATTGCCTCGTCGGCGGTGACATACCCCGCGCCGGTGCCGATCACGTTGTCGTCGGGATATGTGATCTTCCAGCGCCAACGCTCCTCGGTCTGGCCATTGAACGGCACGGTCACGGTGTAAAAATCGGCTGCCAGCACTCCCACTCCCGGTATGTTGGCGATCTTTCGGACGATAGTCATTGCTCTAACTCCTTGATGTGTGGTCTAAGGGGTCTGACGCCCATGGCGTCGATTCCTCCTTGTTTGGTGAAACTTACCCCGCCAATGCAAAGTATCGCAGGGCGGGGTCTTTTTGTTGGGCGCTCATCCAGGATGTTTCTATCGCTTCGAATGACTCGCTTGTATCGCCTGTTTCAGTCCCCCAGGATGGCTCGCTCCACTACTCTGTTTCAATCCTGATCATTGGCTCGCTCGACATGTGGGTTTCAATCGTCGATCATGGCTCGATCATGGTTTCTGTCTCTGTCAGTTCTTCTGGCTCGATCTGAAGCGTTGTTTCTGTCGCGCTGGCTGGCTCGCTCGCCGACATTGATTCGGTCGTGAGTGTTGGCTCGCTCTCCCTATATGTTTCCGTCAATCTCCCTAGCTAAAGTTCGGCGGCGGAATGTAGTGCGCGTGCCCCATGTGAACCATCACGTAGGGCTTGGGTGGGGCCTCGTTGAACGCCAGAACCCAGCCCACATGCTGATAGTGGGACAGGAACAGCTTGACGGCATACCGCTTCGCGCGTGCATGGATGTGTGCAGGCGGCAGTTTGCCTTCCTCGTAGTATTTTCGCGCCTGGGTGTCTGCACCGAACTTCTTGGCGAGTAGCGCGGCGGCGGCAAGCGGGGCGAACTCTCCTGCGTCATTCTTGGCAATCTCGGACGCCTTCCGCGCCGCGTAAATCTTGCCGTAGAAGTCATTTTCGTTGTTGCTGACCTTGACAAAACTCTCACCGATCTTCCAGCACAAAGTTTTGAGCGTGGCGTTCCATGGGCGTTTCTTGCCCTTTTCCCATTTCACATCAGGGTTAAGGCCGGCGAAATTCCAGATATGCCCGGCAGTCGGGGCCTTCTCAATATCAATATGCGCCAGCAGTCCGGCTGCAATCACGGGACCGATCCCGACAATCGAGCGCGCCCATTCACCCAACGGATGCGACGCGCTGTAGGCATCCAACGCGCGCTTGATCTGACCCTCTAGCGTCGTTGATTGATCCGACAGCCACGACAGCACGCTATGCGGCTCGGCGCTCTTCTCCATCGCGCGGACCTGACCATTGGCGCGGATGCGCTCGTCTTGCATGCCGTAGTAAGTATCGACAAGGAAGCGGGCTTCCTGATTGCTAAGCGTAACTGCGGCAGATTTCACGTCACGCGCAAGGCGCTGAATACTTTCAAGCTGTTCCATTGTTGTTCTCTTCTTATGTATGTGTGTTGTATTTTTACAGGGAGTTACCGCCCAAACAAAACCCGTAAACGGGCACGAAAGCTACGCGGGCGGCGATGCAGATATAGCTCGGCCTCCTGGTCCTTGATGACGTAACCGGCATGCTCCAGCGCCGCGCACATCGCAACCAACCCGTCTAGCGGAGAAGCAGCCAACCGACCGTATTCCCCATCACGCACCGCGCCCTTAAGGTGGTGCGCGACGGACAAAATCAAGTCTGATGTCGCGCCTTCCGCGCGTGCATTGTATTTTTGTGCAGCGCTCTTTGAGTAGGCATATGTTTGCGTCATGTTTCCCTCTGCATTATGATTTAAGAAATAAACCATATTCTAAGAATGCGCGCAACCCCTAATCTTCAACAACTTCCAAAATTCTATCTTCGCTTGTCGCCAGCCGCAACCGCACGATACGCGGGATCACCAAGCAATCAGCTTCATCGGTATCACCAGTTAGATAAAACGGCTTCACGTCCGCAGAATTGTCGCCACTCTTCGGATAGAGCGTCATAAATAACTCCCCAAGATGTTCATTGGATTTAGCGTATCCAATAGTATAAAAACCTATCGGCAAAGCACCTTTTGTCGAATGGCAGTATATTTTCCCACTTTTGCTAAATTCATCTGTAGAAACATCAAATATCCAAGACATTATTACCCCTCCACTACTACAAGAACTTTATCTTTAGATGATGCAATTGCTGCCCTTACTATACGAGGCAGAATAATGCAGCCATGACTGGCGGTGTGGTTCATCTGTTGATTGTCGCCATGGATTAAGAACCCCGACCGGCCAAACGTGTCGGTATTTTGATCCGGCTCCAAACGCATGGAAACGGGACCGCATCCCGAATGCGTGAAAGCGTCGCCAATATTGTAGGTGCCAACCGGGATCGGACCCAGGTTCGGCATATTTTCATCGGCATGATTGTTTAATCCGTCGTCAATGCCCGAATAACCCAAGCCCACAATTTCACCATCATGCGACAGAGCGCCAGACAATTGAGTATAAACCCAGGTCATGCGTCAATTCCTTGTGAGTAGTGGAGCGGGAAAGCTTCTATTAGCACGGCGGCGGCAATCGGGTGAAACGGTTTCAACGGCTCCGAACCAGCTTGCGACCGCAGATAGGCCGGAGAGTTTTTGTCAGGCCCCCTCTCTACGATGGGTGGGGCGTTATCGTATAGACCCAATTTCCTGGCGCGAGCCATCACGCTATCGACCGATTTATGCAAATGCCTGCCGATGGATTTCCAGCCCACTATTGGTCGCATACGGATTAAATCAGCATCTTGCTTGGGCGTCCATCGTGTCAGGCGCGCATCATCTTGCGGCCTAAACGGCAAACCGGCGCGCACCCGGTAAGCGCGTAAACTCTTTTCCTTGATGCCGATTTCGGCTTCAATCGCGACCCAGGACGCGCCAGCGTGATAGAGCGTGGCGAATTTAACGACGTTGTCGGGCGTCATACGAGGCCCGCCGTTCATGTGATATGGCATGTTGCGCTCCCTTTATGCTGTATGTTCTGGCCACGTTGACCGCGTTGCAATGTCGCTGCTGACCCACGGCTCTAGCCCCAGGCGGGCGGCGCATTGCGGTGAGCAAAACCCCGACGCGCTATCTTTATGGACTACATACAACATCGTTGGCGTTTCACCACATACGACGCAAGCCAGTTTTGTTATTCCATTCATTTTGTTATGCCTTTCATTTTTTCAAACGTCCGCAACCCGCCCATGCCGAGCATCCCAAACATAAGCTGCCACAGCGTGTCATCCATCGTCGGCAAAATAATGTCGGGGCGGTGCGCAAAAATTAGAACCGTCGAAAGCAACGGACGAGCAAGATACTGGAACGCCAACGCCGACGCGCAAACCCAGCCGATAGCAGGACGCCAGCCGGCGACAAACATAGACGCGCTAGCCGCCTCTGTCGCATTAACCTGCGTCTGCTGACCGTCCCAAGCCTGTAAGGATGCCCTTAATGCATCCTCCGCCGCCTGCTTTTGACCAGGATCGGGAATGAACTTGTTAATGATTTGAAGACCAGCACCAATCGCGTCATCTATACCGAATGCCATATTAAACCCTCCATGGAAATTAACCGTATCATCCGGTATGGGGAATGTCACTAGGCAATTTCATCTCAATCAACATTCCGCACTAAATTATTTTGCAAATTATGTGTTGCATTCCACGGCGGGGCGTGGGACAAGGATGAACGGACACCGAAACACAGAGGATCACATCATGACCAAGCAGATCGAACTCAAAGCAGCCTCCGACGCCTGGGCGCGTGCCAACCTTATCGCTGGCCGCGCTGAGACACGGATGATCGACGCAATCGCGGCACGCAACACCACTGGCGACCGCGCAGAGGCCGCCAACGCCATCGCAGAATATCGCGTCTTGCACGCCGCATACCTTGCGGCGCATGCCGAGTTTTTTTGCGCTTTGCGGGGAGCACGGGGATGAAATACAAAAAACTCCCTGCCGGCCTCGATATGGATCAGATTATTGAAGCCATTGAAGAAGACCGTATGGCGGGATTCTGCCTCGCGTGCGGATGCGAACAAGACAACATCGTCGAACCCGATGCAGTCGAATATAAGTGCGACGACTGCGGCGAGCGGGCGGTTTTTGGTGCCGAAGAAATCCTTATGATGCTGGGAGAATTTTAATGAACGTCAACGACATTCACCGCGCCATGCAGAAGCTCCAGACCGAAGACCTCGTCGATATGGCCGAAAGCGCGGCGCTAAAGGTGCGCGCGGGAAGCCCCGATACCTTGGCATTGTCAATTCAGATTGATATGGCGCTGCTGGTCCTCATGGACCGCCTCCCGGCTGACGTGTTCGCAGGAATCTGCCACGATTGCGACATTGACACCGATACCAGTCAGGCACATCACTAAACTCGCAAAAACAGGGAATTAAGATTATGACCCCCGAAGAAATCCTTAAAACCGCTTCCGACATTGCAGAAGGCAAACGCGACGCAAACGGCGCGGAAAACAGTTTCAGTTTTATCGCTGACCTTTGGACGGTTTACTTGCGCGAGGCTTCCGGCATGGAAGCCACCCTCCTCCCGAGCGATGTCGCTCAAATGATGGTATTGTTGAAAGTCGCGCGCTCTGTTTGCGGCTCGCCTCACCCCGATCACTACGTTGACCAAGCCGGTTACTCCGCATGGGCTGGGTATCTCCGCAATACGGGAGAAACCCAAGCCGACGCCATGCTGACCCAAATGGCAGCGGCGGCGGAAAAACGCGGATCGGCGGCTGCCTGGGGATGCAGCGCAAAAAGCGATTAATAAGTCTCGTTGACATCACACTGCAGCGCGTGCTTGCCTGTAAGGCATCCACCAAATAGGTAAAAAGATGATTATTTTGGGCGTTGACCCTGGGAAGAACGGCGCTCTCGCGCTGTATGACAGCGTAGCCGATTCGTGCTTCGTCTACGATATGCCGTGCGTTGCCGGCGAAGTTAACCCGGCCCTCATCGCTGAAATCATCCGCGCCAACGCAAGACCCGATCACGCCTACGTAGAGCTTGTCCACGCCATGCCTAAAAATGGTGCCGTGAGCATGTTCTCCTTCGGCATGTCATACGGGATGGTTCGCGGCGTTATCGCCACCCTTGGCATTCCCATCAGCCTCGTAACGCCTACAACGTGGAAACGGCACTACAAGCTAACCGCAGAGAAAGAAGAAGCGCGTTGGATGGCAATAAATCTTTGGCCTGGATCGACTAATTTCAGTCGAAAGAAAGACGACGGAAGAGCGGAAGCCGCATTGATTGCTAAATACGGGGCGTCAATACTTAAATAGTCCATTCGAATACTAAACTCCGAATAATGTGAGATTGATATGTTTGATATGGACTTTGCAATCCCAAGCGATTGGGCAGAGATGTATCACGGCTATGGCCTGCAAGTGGTCCCGGCGTTGCATCCCAATTCGGGCGGTCAGTGGAAGCGCCCGGCAATCAAGTGGCGCGAGCATGAAAACGACCTTGTCGATGGCGATACCGTCGTAAGCTGGTTCCCGCGCACCTCAAACGGGCAGATGGGGATCGTCACCGGCAAGTGCTCCGGCGTCTTCGTCCTCGATCTTGACACCCACAAAGGCCCCGAGGCACTGGCGTGGTGGCGCGGATTGCTGGCGCTAGAAAACAACGACCTCGATCTTGAAACCGCTATCGTCACCACTGGCGGAGGCGGTAAGCAGCTATATTTCCGCACGCCTGACTTCTGGACGCCGCCCACCAATAAGACCGCCATTCGCGCTGACGTGCGCGCCCAGGGTGGGTTCGTGATGGCACCCCCGTCGATGCATGAGAGCGGCACCGCATATGTATGGGATGAAGGTTGCGCGCCCTGGGAGGTAGACATCCTTGAAGCGCCGCAGTGGCTTTGCGACGCCATAGACAAGTTGATCGGAGGCACCAGCGAAGAACGCGGCACCCAGGTTGAACGCATCCCAGGCCCCGCCAACAACGCAGGCGGGATCGTGGAAAACTTCTTTGGTAAGGTTCTGGATGGGCGTGAGCAGCTTGCCCCTAAAATGATTTGGGCGGCGGTGCTGGATTGGTGGCGCGAGTGCCCAATCAAGCCACCACCAAATGAGTCGGCGGAGAAGTGCCGCGAAGTTTATCAACGTTACGAACGCAAAGCCAAGCCGCGCCTCTACGACCCAGCCACGCCTAGATCGATCCTTTTAGAGCGTGAGGGGCGCGGCCATACGATGTTTGAGGAAAAGTGGCACCGCGCCATTGCCCAATGGCACGACCGCGTTGCCGAGGCGGCGGAAAAAACACCGCCACAAAAAACAATTCCACACGAGGATTATGACCCCGTTACGGGTGAAATTCACGGAGATATTGTAGAAGTCGAGGTTGAGGAGGAGCCTGACTTAAAACACCTACTTGCCATTGAAGCTTGGGCAATTCGCGACATTCCCGAGCCGGATCGCATCCTTGGGGATTTCTTAACAACCACTGTCAGAGGCTTTCTGGTCGGTCGCACGGGGTTGGGTAAAACGCTGCTCGGTATCGCCATAGCGGCGGCGGCGGCGTCTGGCAGCGATTTCCTGACATGGAAAGCCTACCGCCCCGTGAGGGTGCTATACGTTGACGGCGAAATGCCAGCGGAGCTTATCAAGCCGCGCGCTATCGATGCCATGCGTCGCTTGGGGGCTGCCAGCATTCCAGCCGGCAATCTCATGATCTTCGGGCGCGACATTGAAGCAGAGGCGCGGCAGGTGTGCCCGGCATTGCCACCCTTCGCGCCCCTCAATACCGATGCCGGCAGGGCGTTCCTGATGGCCTTAATCTAGGCCGTTGGTGGCGTTGACCTTATCATTTTTGATAACGTGATGTCGCTCCTGGAAGGCGACCAGAAGGACGAATTGGCATGGTCGGCAGTGCTGGACCTCGTATCGCAACTGACCGTGATGCGGATCGGGCAATTATGGCTTGACCACACCGGCCACAACAATGACCGCCAATATGGGTCAAGCACCAAGGCTTGGAGGTTCGACGCCGTAGGCGTGATGGCACCCATTAAGGAGGATGACCAGACCGAGGATGACGGTCCTGGCGGCGCTACCGGGTTTACGC
>Ga0114960_10004535_pt1 | contig 10382 bp, 6 predicted proteins | sample C_130625_MF_Meta_FD_92637 | JGI IMG/M metagenome (GOLD analysis project Ga0114960, IMG submission 92637) | Freshwater microbial communities from Lake Croche, Canada to study carbon cycling - C_130625_MF_MetaG | ecosystem: Environmental > Aquatic > Freshwater > Lake | place: Lake Croche, Canada...
CCAGAAACACTGGGGTCAATACTTTCAAATAAAACAACTTTGTTTTTACAAGCGCTCGTACAAAATAAAACTAAGGCAGCAGCCATCCAATAAGTAATACTAGCTCGCATTTTGATCATAAATCAGGTTTTCAATAAGCATAAAGATACCAAAAAAAAAGAGATAAGGTTTCCCTTATCTCTTTCAAAATTAAATATTAATTTTTAATTATTAATACCCAGGATTTTGTTTTAATCTAACTTTTCCACCAGTATTTAAGTTGTCAATTTCACCTTGTGGAATTGGCATGTACTCATGTTTACCGGCTTTGAAAGTAGCCCCTTTTTTCAAAGGTCTTAATACTTCTCTAGCGATGTAAGTATTGATGGTTGAAGCAGCAATACCCCATCTAACTAAGTCGAAGAAGCGATGTCCTTCCATGGCTAATTCTAATCTTCTTTCCATACGTACAGCTGCTACCGCAGTTGCTTTGTCGGGGAAGGTAGCATAAGTGCCAACTTTATAAGCATCAGCATCTACACCAGCAGCAAAAGAAGCAGTTGCAGCATTGTAGGCAGCTGGTTTCATAGCAGCTGTCATTTGAACCTTAGATGAATTTGCAGCTCTTGTACGAATTTGGTTTACATAAGTGGTAGCAGCAGCTAAGTCACCTGCATCAGCAGCACACTCAGCAGCCCATAAGATTACATCTGCAAAACGAATAATGTTTACATTGTTCGCAACCAGTTCAGATGGCCCCCAATAAGCACTACCTACGTCTGTGAATGAGCCTTTTTGAGATTCAGCATAAACATTTTTAAGTGGGCTAAAAATACCGTCATTGTCCGGATTTCTAATCCAATCAGCACCTGGATGTGCACCCCAGTCTAAATAAGGGATACCTGGTCTACCCATGGTCCAGTCGATCCTTGGATCCAAATTACCAACATATTTAGTGCCTTTTTGAGCACTAACATTGTTTCCTAGGAAATAAGTAGTAAGTAATGGCAAACCATTTGCATCTGTTTTGAAAGCATTGGCTAAGTCTTGAGAAGGATTGTAAAATCCGCAACAAGCCCCTGGACCTCCTGTATAAGGGAAGTTCAAGATATCACCATAGTTACCATTTGGATCTCCACCCCAATCTACTGAAGAACCGTCTTGAACTGAAGTTTGCGCAGCAAATACAGATTCAGCACTGTTCTTTTGAGCAGGGTTAAAGTTAGAGAAGTAGTTTACATTCAAAGCATATTTTGCTCCGCCTGCAGTTTTACCATTGGCAATAACGTCTTTCAAAATTGGATAAGCGTCCGCTAATTTATTTTGGAACATTAAAGCTTTTGCTTTCATGGCTTTAGCAGCCCAAACGTTAGCACGACCTATTTCAGACCAAGAATCTGGTAATCCAGCTACAGCAGCATCTAAATCAGCCATGATACCAGGCCATGCATCTACGGTATTGGTCACCTCTAAATTAGTTGGATTTACTTTCTCATCGGCATAAACAATATTACCGAAGATTTTTTTCAAGTCCATGTGGAAATAAGCTCTTAAAAAACGTGCTTGCGCAAGTATTTTTGTTCCTTTATCTGCACTAATCGTAGTGGTTGCTTTTAAGGTATTGATCACGTCATTGCAACGTTGTATACCCGCATAGTTCATTTTCCATTTTTGAGGAATGGCACCATTGGTAGGCAACAAATTGTCTCCCCATGTTTCCATTGGAGCAGCATCTGCTACGTCTGTTGGATCTGATCCTTTGTAAGCATCATCACCAGTAACACCTCCAAAGATCCAGTTAGAAGCACCAGAGGCGAAACCATCTCCAGATGCACCTTCACCGTCTACTAAAGAGTAGGCACCGATTAATAAGCCTTGTACACCAGCTTCACTGGCAACAACATTGGTTGCTAAAGTACCAATTGGTGGCTTGTCTAAGAAACTTTTACTACAAGCTGCGACACATATCATTAGAAATATGCCAGCTGTAAGTTTAATTTGGTTATTTATTTTTTTCATATGCTATAATTAATTTTTTATTTAAAAGTTAATATTAAGACCTACAATGAATGATGGAGTATGAGGATAGTTTCCTTGATCAATTCCAAAACCCACTGTATTGCCAATATCACTACTTTGTAATTCAGGATCCAATCCTTTGTACTTCGTAAGCGTCAATAAATTTGCAGCTTGTAAATAAACCCTCATGCGATCCATTCCGTATTTATTCAACATAGCTGGATTCATTGTGTAACCAACCTGTACTTGTTTGACACGTAAGTAAGAACCATCGCTGATAAAGTAACTGTTAGCTACTAAGTCAGTAGAGAACGATCCTGTAGTCATCAACTTAGGAATAGTTGTATTTGTTCTAGATGGTGTCCAAGAATTTAGAGCTACTTCTCTTCTAAGACCTCCTTTAAAGAAATCAGGGAAGTCTGTAAAGATTTTAGTGTAGTCAAAGATATCATTTCCTTGAGAACCAAATAAGAAGGCTGATACATCAAATTGCTTATAAGTAAATGCCAAGTTAAATCCATAAGTAAACGCTGGATTTGGATTTCCTATATAAGTTCTGTCTTTGTCATCAATTTTCTTATCTCCATTAACATCTGCATATTTGAATGTACCTGCAGTAGCACCTGGTTGATTCCATGCGGTTGCAGCTGCATCATTTTGGAACAAGCCTAAAACTTGATAGCCAAAGAAGGCACCTACTGGATGACCTACTTCGTTACGAGTTGGAACGATATTTCTTAATTGAGGACCATTGAAGAAATCTAAACCTGGAGTTAAAGCAGCAATCTTATTGTTGTAAGAGGTAATCATACCTGTTACATCCAATTTCATGTCTTTATTGATTTTGTAATGGTAAGTTAAGTTCAAATCAATACCAGTATTTTGCATGTCACCGATATTTACTTTAGGTAAATTTGCGTCACCTGTGAAAATAACGTCAGCAGCAACACCAGACTGAGGGAACAACAATCCACTTACTTTCTTTTGATAGTAGTCCGCACTAATTTCTAAAGTATTATTTAGTAAAGATGCATCAAAACCTACGTTAGAAATGATGTCACCTTCCCAAGTTGTAGCAGTGTTACCAATATTACTTCTAAAGAAACCAGAAGTTGGTACATTACTACTACCATCAATCGCGTAGAAAGATCTACCCGCACGTGATGCATACAAGTTGTATGGGTTGGTTGGATCTACGTTAGAAGTAGAACCCATCTTCGCATAACTCGCACGAATTTTTAAATCGTTCAAGAAAGAGAATCTTTGCATGAATTTCTCTTGAGAAATTCTCCATGCAGCAGAAACCCCTGGGAATAAACCTGTTCTTTGGCTAGGATCAAACAAAGATGAAGCATCTTGTCTCAAACTACCATTCAAGATATATTTTCCATCATAAGAATATTCTACTTTAGAAATCCAAGAACTTAAGGCATTCTTATAAGCAGAACCTGAGTTAGATTGTCCGGTTGGTGAACCTGAGTTCAAGGTCCAGAAATCAGGGTTCTCAGAGAAGTAGTTACTTCTACCAGCAGACAAAGATCTACCAGAATAATAAACATCTTCCTTACCCGCCAAAACAGTTAAACTGTGTTTGCCCCAAACATTAGAGTAGTTTAAGGTATTGGTATAAGTCCAAGCAGTATTATAACCAGCACCCTCATTGAATGAGTTAGCACCAGTATTACCTTCTGCGTCCATGTAACGTACATAGTTGAAATAGTAGTAGTAATTGTTGTTCATGCTACCACCAAAATTGGTACGAATGGTTAAGTTTTTCGCTAAATCTGCTTCAGCATAAATATTACCAGTCAAAGTCCAATCATTTCCAACGTTGTCTTTAGTTTGATAGATGGAAAAATAGGGGTTTTGAGCATTACCTAAATCTTGAGATTTAGTTCCTGCAAAATTACCCGCTACATCGCGTACTGGAATCATCACATCTTCACGGTAAGCCGTTGTAAATGGACTACCCTCAGATTGGTTAGAAAACTTAGGGTTCTTTTTGTATACAAAAGATAAGTTTTCACCTATTCGTATACGATCCTTGATAGTGAACTGTGTATTTGCTCTTAAATTATAACGCTCTAAGTATTGAAACTGAGCGATACCTTCTTGGTTCAAATAACCTAAAGAGAAATAATAAGAGTTTTTATCTGAAGCAGCACTTACAGAAATATTGTGGCTTTTTACAGCTGCATCACGAGTGATCTCTTTATACCAGTTGGTTCCAGCTTTATTGGCTCTAGTAATCTGGTTAGAGTTTTTGTCATATTTAGTTAAGTCAACAGTTCCAGTTACACCATAAGGAGTAATGAAATCAGGAACTACAGGGGTTGCACCACTTCCATATTGTTTACTATTTGGATTAGCGATACCTGAATTCTTTTGTTGTTGCCAAGTAGCAGCTCCTACTTGAGAAGGGTTTGCCATATCAAAACCAGTACCAGCAGAAGTCATACCATAATAAGTATCATAGCTAACTTTTGCTTTACCAACCTTACCTTTTCTTGTGGTTACAATGATGGCACCGTTAGATCCAGCCACACCATAGATAGCGGCAGAGGCATCTTTTAATACTTGGATAGACTCGATATCGTTCATGTTGATATCTGTAAGGCTACCTCTCACTCCATCAATGATGATCAATGGGGAGTTGTTACCAAATCCAGAAATACCACGAATACGGATATCACTAGCAGCACCTGGTTGACCAGAAGAAATTACTGTCAAACCTGAGGCGCGACCTTGTAATGCTTCTTCTCCAGTACCTGCTGGTTGTTGTTTCATGTCTTTTACATTAATCACAGACACAGAACCAGCGATGTCCTTTTTCTTCTGAGCGGTATAACCGGTGATCACCACCTCGTTAAGACTAGAAGTTGTTTCTTTTAAAGAAACATTCACTGAACTTGTGTTTCCAATTTCAACCTGTTGGTCTTCATAGCCAACATTAGAAACAATCAAGGTTTTTCTTCCTGCTGGAACGACTATTGTAAAGTCTCCATTAGAAGAAGTAGATGTTGCGACATTTGTACCTTTGATCAAAATAGAAGCTCCAACAAGGGGTTTTTTGTCTGAGTCTGTTACTTTACCAGTAACACTCTTTTGTCCAAAAACCGTTGCTGTAAGCAAGAACAGGATAAAGGATAACGCAAATTTCTTTGAAGTTAGTTTGTTCATCATAAGCATGTTTTGTTTTTTATGCAATCGTTATAGAAAAGTTTACTAAATTTAATACAGAATTAACTTACCAACCAAAAAAAAGTTAAAAAAATTATAAATAATATGTTAATTAGTTGATTTTCAATTATTTGAATCAGCCAAAAAAAGCCATTTTTTATTTAAAAAAAGGCTTTTTGTAGCACATGGAACTTCTTTGTTAACTATTTGCTTTAACAATTCAATAAATAAGCATTTAGCACTTTCAAAAAAAATTGGTGTTTTTTGTTAGTTTGTTCTCCTGAATCAATAATAACGACTCAGTACTTTAAAGTCTTTATTCATTTTTACTTTCATCATGCCCATGGTGTCTATAGCCTTTGTCAATGTTTTGTCGGCCTTATCACTTTTCATGTGCACATAAAATTCACAGATATAAAAACCAGCATCTTGAAAATAAACTACAGAATCCACGTCATAATGCATTTTATTCAATGCCTTTGGATTTTTGTTTAAATGAGTAGCCATACTTTCTTTTAGTTTTTGGTCTACTGACATAGGTGCTGAAGGTGCTTTGCAAGCAAAAAGTAGCAAGACTAGGCTGGTTAAAATAAAAATTTTCATCGCGATAAATATAAATTGTTTTATAAAATAATTTCTTTGTGTGATTTTTCTTCGTCTATCTAGTTAACTTCATACTAAATTAAATTCCTTTATGCAATTACCTAAAATTAGTTTAAATTTTACAAATCTGTTTACAATCAAAACAAGTTTGTTTTCATTCATATGTCCATAAAAATAATTAAAAAAGGAATCGCCGATACCATTCAAGATCAAGGCAGGTATGGTTTTCAGCATTTAGGCATACAAGCCAATGGATGCATGGATTATTTATCCGCGCAATTAGGGAATGCCATTGTGCAGAACCCGCTCGATCATCCAGTGCTTGAATTGTATTTTCCAGCAAGTAGTTTTTGTTTTACAAGTAGTTATACCATTTGTATTACTGGTGCTAATTTTGTACCAGTGCTCAATGACAAAAGTATTGAACTCAATAAAGCCATTCAAGTAGAGGAAAACGATGTACTAAAATTTTTAAAACCCATCGAAGGCAATTTTGCCTACTTGGCCATTCAAGGAAAAATAAATGCACCAATATGGCTAGAGAGTCAAAGTTATTTCTCCACTACGCTTCAAAAAGATATTGAATTTGAAATTATCCCAAATGTTGTCAAAAATTTATCAAGGCATTGCATCGATGCAGATTTTTTTTACACTGTTAGTGCTCATGTTTTTTCAGCTACGCCTATTAGATTTATTCCAGGACCAGCATGGAATGATTTAACTGCCGATGCCATTCATAAAATACTAACACAATCTTTTCATACCAGTTTGCAAACCAATCGAATGGGTTATTTATTGAAAGGCCCTTTGCTCGAATTGGCAAAACCCAATCAATATTTATCTTCAGCGGTGACCAGGGGCACTTTACAACTGCTACCCAATGGTTCCCTCATGGTTTTGATGGCCGATCACCAAACCATTGGTGGTTATGCGAATTTGGGTCAAATTATTTTGGTAGATTTACCAAGGTTTGCTCAATTAAAAAATGGCTCCGCCTTTCATTTTAGTTTAACCAATGTCAACACCGCACATCAACTATACCAACAAATTCAAAAAGGGTTTATTCATAGACCTGAATTGTGATATGGGCGAAGGCATGGGCAATGAAGCCCAGCTGATGCCTTTAATGAGTAGTGCCAATATTTCCTGCGGTTACCATGCAGGCAATACCGATTCCATCAAAAAAACAATTGAACTTGCTTTGAAACACAATGTTGCTATAGGTGCCCATCCTGGCTATGATGATAAAATTAATTTTGGCAGGGTTTCACAAATGGTTTCTTTATTAGAAATGACCGAACTTATTGCAGAGCAAATGTATGTGTTTGAAAGAATTGCCTTACCCATGGGCGCTCGCTTGCATCATGTAAAATTGCATGGTGCTTTGTACAATGATTGTGCGAAAGATGCCGCACTGAGTAAAATATTTATTCAAACCATTCAAGCCATTGATCCGGATTTAATTATTTATGGATTAAGCGGAAGTCATACCATCACCCAAGCAAAAATTTTGGGACAACCTTTTGCCAATGAAGTTTTTGCGGATAGAACCTATCAACAAGACGGCTCCTTGACCCCAAGATATTTAGAACATGCCATGATTGAGGATGCCGAGGAAGCTTGTGCGCAAGTACTTAAAATAATTTTTGATCAAAAAGTGGATACTGCCCATGGTACCCCTATCGATATCGAAGCCAATACTGTTTGCGTGCATGGAGATGGGCCACAAGTAGTCGAAATTGCCACTGCCTTGCATCAAAGTTTGAAAAATAATGCCATCGCCATTCAACATGTCTAAAAATAGCAGTCCCTTAAAATCGATGACTGGCCTAAGTTTAGGCGCTGCTTTTTTAATGGCCAATTCATCCATTGGTCCTGGATTTTTAACACAGACTTCTTTTTATACTGAACAACTCATTACCAGTTTTGGTTTTGTTATTTTACTTTCCATTATTTTAGATTTTGGTGCACAAATAAACATTTGGCGGGCCATTACCTTAAGTGGTATGCGTGCGCAAGAAATAGCCAATGAACTATTTCCTGGATTGGGCCATTTACTTTCTTTATTAGTAGTACTAGGCGGCTTTGCTTTTAACATTGGCAATATTGCAGGCTGTGGATTGGCCTTGAATATTTTAACAGGCATATCCTTTGCCAAAGGCGCCATCTTAAGTGGCATCGTGGCCATTGTTATTTTTTGGGTAGATGAAATTGGAAAAGTATTGGATCAACTCACTAAAATTTTAGGCATCTTAAAAATTGGATTGACCTTACTCATAGTATACGCAGCACATCCCCCAATTTTAGCAGCAGTGCATCATACCTTTATTCCAGAAAAAATTTCTTTGTTGGCCATTGTAACCATTGTAGGCGGAACCGTAGGCGGTTACATTACTTTTTCAGGCGCACACCGTTTAATTGATGCAGGTATTTCAGGTACTGAACACATCAAGTTTGTTACTAAAAGTGCTACCACAGGTATTTTAATTTCTTCCTTAATGCGCTTTATTTTATTTCTTGCAGCAGTGGGTGTGGTAAGCCAAGGTATCCATTTAGATAAAAACAATCCAGCTGCCACTGTATTTGAATCGGCGGGTGGAAGATGGGGCTTGTTTATTTTTGGCATTGTACTTTGGAGTGCAGCCATTTCATCGGTGATTGGTGCTTCTTATACTTCTTATAGTTTTATTAAAAACTTGAAAATAAAAATTTTACAAAACGAACGCAAATGCATTACGGCGTTTATTGTTATATCTACCAGTATTTTTGTTTTCTTAGGTAAGCCTAAAGAATTGTTATTGATGGCGGGACTCGTGAATGGATTTATATTGCCCTTTGCATTATCCATTATGCTCATCGCAGGAAGAAGATTACCCATTTTGAAACAGTACAAATATCCTATCTGGATTGAAGCCATGGGCTGGATGGTCGTAGTGATGATGGGCACAATGAGTGTATTGGCCTTGACCCAACAATTAAAATAAGGACAAGAAAGTATTTGCTAATTTTTATCTGAACTACCCTGCTCTAGCATTTCCAATTTATTTTCCTTGGGCTTGAATCCAAAATTATAGCGCAAAGAAATACCCCATCTTCTTGAATCGGTTTCCCTATACCCCACTGCATTTTGTGAGCCTTGATGCAATTCGAAATTATTCTTGTTGGTAAATAAAAAATCGTTGTAACTGGCGGTGATGACTAATTTTTTCTTTAAAAATTGTCTATTGATAGAGGTATTCAGCGAGCCAAAATCGGATAACTCATAAAATTGCTGTTGGCCTTTGATTCTCCAAAAACCATTAAAAGTAAGTGTAGATAATCCATCAATTTTATAAGATTGAAAAGAAAAGATAGACCAAGTACCTCTGTTAAAAGCAATGGGCTTGCCCTCGTAAAAGCCAGTGTACTCATTGCTATTGTACTGAGTACCTACTACAGCAAAATATTTCTTGCCTGGTGGTATGACACCAATGATTCTAAAATAAGTTTCTCTACTTTTTCCCAAATTATCATAAGTACGGTAACTCACTTGTTTGTTGGTGGGCGATTGATACACCACACTCGTAAATATATCCGTAGTTTCATTGACGCCATAAGCAAACAAAGGCTTGTCGTCCACACTAATATTGGCTTCGTAGTTGGTCGTAAATTGAGGCTTAAGTCTTGGATTACCTATTTCGTATAAAAATGGGTCTACATATTTTGCAAAAGGATTTAAATAATCGTAGGATGGCCTGCTGATAGATTTTCGGTAGACTAAAAATCCACGCAGTTCATAATTCATGATCATGATAATCTTTCTACTCAAATACACATAAGGAAATGCGTCCACCCTATTCAAAGAAAATGTAGTATCCTTTGGAATTAATTGATGCCCCTGCATGATGGTTTGCTCCAACCTCGAGCCAAGTTTTAAAATCACTGGACCCCAGGTTTTAGAAGCTTGCAGATACCCCGCATTGATTTGCTCGGTATAATTGAAACTACTGGTACGAAAAGGATCTGCTAAGGTTTTTCCTAAAATTGTTTTGGTATAATCGGAATGATTGTTAAAATTTAACAAGGAAGTTTTAATTCCTGATTCTACTACTAACCCTAAAGCCTTTTTCTTAAAATCAGATTGATATGTAAAATAATTTCTATCATTGCCATAATTGCCGTTACCTCCGGTATTTGAATTATTACTCACCAATACATTGTTATAGTTTTGATCGGTATTACTGTTTGAATAATTAAAAGCAAGGTCATTGATCCATTCACCACCCAGCGTATCTAATTTTAATTTTACCCTAAAAGATTGATTGATAAAATTATTCGTGCCTTTATTGTTGACATAGGATTGTAAATTTCCACTGTTTTGATTGGTAGAGATTTGATGTAAGAAAGATTCACTATGGGTAGTATTGTCAAATTTATTCTGACTCATTCTTCCATCATAATTTAAGTCCCATTTTTCTTTGAGTGTTTTGCCAAAACCATAACCCATATTGATAGAAGTATTGGGCGAGACTGCAGTAGCCAACTGCCTTAATACAGAATCTGGAGTGATGGTTCTGTCGGTATTGGTAATGGTATAGCCATTGTTGTTGCCATACTGCGCA
>Ga0114960_10004536_pt1 | contig 10380 bp, 7 predicted proteins | sample C_130625_MF_Meta_FD_92637 | JGI IMG/M metagenome (GOLD analysis project Ga0114960, IMG submission 92637) | Freshwater microbial communities from Lake Croche, Canada to study carbon cycling - C_130625_MF_MetaG | ecosystem: Environmental > Aquatic > Freshwater > Lake | place: Lake Croche, Canada...
AGAAAATGCCAAGAACAATGTTGAGGTATACCATTGAAAAAATGTCGGACGAAAAAAGAAAAAGATTTATGAAACCGTAATTACCTGAATTGAAAAATAGAAAGTCCGGCTTAAACCGGACTTTCTATCAATATCTTTATTTAGAAAGGGCAAATTCTAAATTACTTGCTAATGATACTTCAGATCCAACTGTAGCACCGCCAGCTTCGGTTAATACATTCCATTTTAAACCATACTCTAAACTGTTAATTTTTCCTGCTACTTTAAATCCTGCTTTTGTATTACCATAAGCATCTTTACCCGTACCACCATAGGTTACATCAAATATGATTTTTTTAGTCACATCTCTAATAGTTAAATCTCCAATAAGCACATATCTATTAGCCAATTTCTTTTTAAAGGAAGTTCCTTTGAATATCATTTTTGGATATTTTTCTGCATTAAAGAAGTCGTCTGATTTTAAATGATCATCACGCATAGAATTATCAGTATTAATACTATTCACGTCAATAGAAAAATCAATGACTGCATCAGAGAAATCATCTTTTGTTGTAGCTATACTTCCATCATATACTTTAAAGCTGCCTTCAACTTCAGAAATGACTAAATGGGGAACTGAGAATCTAACAGAAGAATGTATGTTATCAACTTTCCATAATTTCTTCTCTTGAGCCTTTGATTGAATAGCAAAGAAGCATATGGCAACAGCCAATATTAATTTCATTGAATTACTTTTCATAATAAAACATAATTTATAGGTTTAAAATAAAGGACTGTATATTTACTATATAAAAGTAATTTGTTACCTTTTGGTAAGTAGCTATTAAAAAATGAGATGCCTAGATTAAAAAACGATAAGCTCTGTCAAACAAAACTCCTGGCATCTAGAGATGCATTGTCTGTCATTCAAGGCAAATGGAGAATTCCTATTGTTATATCACTTACTTATGGAAAAAAAAGATTTGGCGATATTCAAAAAGACATTGCAGACATTTCACCTAAAATGTTGTCGCAAGAATTAAAATCATTAGAGGAAAATAAAATCGTATCACGGAAATTGCATGATAGCATGCCGGTTAGTGTTGAATATTCATTAACACCTTTAGGTTTATCCTTGCAAAGTCTATTGCAGGAGCTATTGCAATGGGGATTGCATTTTAGATCGGAATTGATTGAGAAAAAACGGTAATTTTAAAAAGTCTAGTTAACAATAGGTCGTATTATAGATTTAATTTTAAAAAATGAATAATAGAGAGCTTTTTCAATCGCAAGGATATTTAGTTCTTGAAAATTTTAATACTGCTGAAGTATGCGATTTCCTGATTCAACAAGGAGAACTGCTTGCTAATAATTTTAATTTTGAAGGACATCCTTCTGTTTTTCAAACAACTGAACAAGCCAAAACCACTGATGACTATTTTTTAAACTCCGGCGATAAAATATCTTTCTTTTTTGAAAAAGAAGCCTTTGATCAGCAAGGAAAACTCAAAACAGATCTATTTCATTCTCTAAATAAAATTGGGCATGGCCTGCACGACCTGGATCCTGTTTACAGCCAATTTTCTCGTTCTCTTCAAATGAAGTCAATAGGAGAAGAATTAGGATTGCATGATCATGTAATTATTCAAAGCATGCATATTTTAAAACATGCTAAAATTGGGGGTGTCGTTGATGTTCATCAAGATGCTTCTTTTCTATATACTGAACCTCATTCCTGTATTGGATTTTGGTTTGCTTTAGAAGATGCTACCATACAAAATGGTTGTTTATGGGCAAAGCCTGGAGGTCATCAAACCACCCTTCGTTCTTGGTTTAGAAAAAAACCTAACGGCGGAACAGAAATGCATATGCTGGATGATGCCGCTTATTCTATGGAAGGTATGATTCCGTTAGAAGTGAAAAAAGGAACCTGTATAATTTTACATGGGTTACTGCCTCATTATAGCCTTCCTAATACAAGTGGTAAATCAAGACAGGCATACGCAATTCATACCATTGATAAAAATGCAAACTATCCCGCAGAAAATTGGCTACAGCGAAATGTGAATGAGTTGAAAGGATTTAATTAACTAAGCCATAATTTCGCATAAAATAAAACGACATTGTCAGCAAAAGTTTATTTACTAACTCCTCCATTTACTCAGCTCAATACTCCTTATCCGGCAACGGCTTATTTAAAAGGATTTTTAAACACTAAAAATATTTCTTCTTATCAAAGTGATATAGGTATCGAAGTTATTCTAGAAATTTTCTGTAAAAGTGGCCTAAAAAAAATATTTTCATTGTGCGCAGACTTTAATGAAGAAGGTGGAAGGGATTTGTCTGACAATGCAAAAAGGATTATTTCTTTAAAAGAGGATTATATTAATACCATTGATGTAACTATTTCTTTTTTACAAGGAAAGCTAGCCACAATGGCATACCACATTTCAAAAAGAAATTTTTTGCCTGAAGCAAGCCGCTTTGCACAATTGGATGACCTGGCTTGGGCATTTGGAACGATGGGCGTACATGACAAAGCCAAGCATTTGGCAACCATGTATTTAGAAGATATTAGTGATCTTATAAAAGAATGCATCGACGATAATTTTGGTTTTAGCAGATACGCCGAAAAATTAGGTAGAAGCGCTAATAGCTTTGATGAAATACACAATTCATTACAACAGCCTTATACATTTATCGATGAGATATTGTTGGCTATTTTACATAAAAAAATTAAAGAACTGAATCCTATTCTAGTAGGTATTTCTGTTCCATTTCCCGGAAATCTATATGCGGCATTTCGTTGCGCACAATATATTAAGAAAGAATTCCCTCATATTAAAACTGCTATGGGTGGAGGATTTCCGAATACTGAATTGAGAAGTTTAAAAGATGAAAGAGTGTTTAATTATTTTGATTTCATTTCACTTGATGATGGTGAAGCGCCTCTAGAAAATTTAATCAGTTATATAAATGGAGAAATAAAAGAAGAAGGACTCAAAAGGACTTTTTTAATTGAAAATAAACAGGTTGTGTTTAGTAATAACGCATCTTGTAAAGATTACAAACAAGGTCAGGTAGGAACTCCAGATTATAGTGATTTATTGTTGGATAAATATATTCAGGCAATTGAAATAGTTAATCCCATGCATAGCTTATGGAGTAATGGAAGATGGAATAAACTAACGATGGCGCATGGCTGCTACTGGGGAAAATGTACTTTTTGCGATATTAGTTTGGATTACATTAAAAACTATGAGCCTCTAACAGCTTCTATATTGTGCGATAGAATGGAAGAAATGATTGCCCAAACAGGGGAAAGAGGTTTTCATTTTGTTGATGAAGCAGCACCTCCCTCTTTAATGAGATCTTTAGCTATTGAAATTATACGCAGAAAACTTGTGGTGAGCTGGTGGACAAATATTAGGTTCGAAAAGGCTTTCACAAAAGATCTTTGTTATTTGCTTAGAGAAAGTGGTTGTATAGGCGTTTCCGGCGGATTGGAAGTAGCCAGCGATAGATTACTTAAGCTTATCAATAAAGGCGTTACCGTAGAGCAAGTTGCTATTGTAAATAGAAATTTTACAGAAGCAGGAATAATGGTTCACGCTTATTTAATGTATGGGTATGCTACGCAAACAGCTCAGGAGACAATAAATAGCTTAGAAATTGTACGCCAAATGTTTAAATCCGGAATATTAAAATCTGCTTTTTGGCATTTGTTTACCATGACAGCTCATAGCCCAATTGGAATAAATCCTGCAGAATATGGGGTAAAAAAAGCCCAAGATATTCCTATCACTTTTGCAGATAATGACATTGCACACATTGATTCTACCGGCATTGATCATAATGATTTTACAGAAGGCTTAAAAAAGTCTTTGTTTAACTATATGCAAGATATTGGGATTGATGAGCCATTGCATAAATGGTTTTCTATAAAAATTCCCAAACCCAATATCGATAATAATTACATTACTAACATTTTATCTAGTGATGAAATGATAACGTACAAGCCTACCTCTAAACTTATTTTTATTGGAAGTATTCCTTCTATTGAAATTGTTTCAAAATCAAAAAAAGGAAGCACTTGGGAGCTAGCCTCTTTAACTTTTACAACAAAAAAATCAGCCATAAATTTTAAGGTAGAAAAGGATAAGGGAATATGGTTGCAACAGTTGTTGACTAATTTGGCTGATTTAAATGAAAATAAATTAACCATGCAGGAGGTTAAAAATAGTTATGAGGCTGCCGGACTAGAAGACTTTGAGCTTTTTTGGGATAACAAGCCAGTCAATCAATTATACAAATCAGGCTTGTTTTTATATTGATAAATTTTTAATTGTAGAAATACAGTTAATACCCCATTTTATTTTTCTTAACTTCGTTTTAATTTCAAGGAATTGCCAAGTAAAAAAATAAATATTGTACCCGATTCAACTGTTGCTGAATATATTGAAGTAATTGGTGCTCGCGAACACAATCTTAAAAACATTGATATTCAGATTCCTAAAAACAAGCTCGTTGTTTTTACAGGGGTAAGTGGCAGTGGTAAATCCTCTCTCGCTTTCGATACAATTTATAATGAAGGTCAGCGTCGTTATATGGAAAGTTTTTCCGCCTATGCACGTCAGTTTGTTGGCGATATGGAAAGACCTGATGTAGATAAAATTACTGGACTATCGCCAGTAATTTCTATCGAACAAAAAACAACAAATAAAAATCCTAGAAGTACGGTTGGTACAATCACTGAAATTTATGATTTCCTTCGACTTCTATATGCAAGAGTAGGAGATGCCTATAGTTATAACACCGGAAAGAAAATGGCGAAATTCAGTGAAGAAGAAATCGTGCATTCTATTTTTGAAAAATATAAAGGAAAGAAAGTTAGTTTATTAGCTCCATTGATTCGTGGAAGAAAAGGGCATTACCGTGAGCTTTTTGAAGATGTCCGAAAAAAAGGATTCTTAAAAGTTCGGGTAGATGGTGAAATTCTTGATCTGGTCCCTAGGATGCAATTAGATCGATATAAAATTCATGATATTGAAGTAGTTGTTGACAGAATGCCAGTTGCTGAAGACATGAAAGTGAGGTTAAGCCAAAGTGTACAGAAAACCCTTCAGTTGGGAAAAGATTTATTGTTTTTATTGATTAATGACAGTAATAAAGTTGAACAATATAGTAAGCAACTAATGTGCGTTGATTCTGGTATAAGTTACGAGGAGCCATCGCCAAATGCATTTTCATTTAATTCTCCATATGGCGCATGCCCTACTTGCAAAGGATTAGGTACTGTTTACCAGATTGACATGGAAACGATTATTCCAGATAATTCAAAGTCTGTAAATGATGGTGGCATTGTTCCTTTAGGAGAAGAAAGGGAAGCACAGGCTTTTAAACAAGTTCAACAACTGGCGAAAAAGCACAAAATCAATCTGGCTAAACCATTGAAAGAACTTTCTGTATCGTCACTTAATTTGCTATTGTATGGCACAACAGATGTGGATGCTAGCAATATGTACGATGTTGATTTAAATGACACAGAAGAAGCATCGCCTGTTTATGCTGAAGAATATGAAGGCGCTATAACAATGATTAAACGATGGTTTGTTTCCACTACCACCACTGAAGCAATTAGAGAATGGGCTGAAAAGTTTATGACATTAAAGACTTGCGAATCCTGTAAAGGAACGCGGTTAAAAAAAGAAAGTTTGTGGTTTAAGGTAGATGAAAAAAATATTGCAGAATTAAGTGAAATGAATTTAGGTAAACTTGAACAATGGTTTGCAGGCGTTGAAAAAAGATTAAGCAAGAAACAAAATAGTATTGCAAAAGATATCTTAAAAGAAATTAGGGAAAGACTACAATTTTTATTAAATGTAGGATTGAATTATTTAACATTATATAGGCCTTCAAAAAGTTTAAGTGGAGGAGAATATCAACGAATTAGGTTGGCTACTCAAATTGGATCTCAGCTACAGGGGATTACTTATGTACTTGATGAACCTAGTATCGGCTTGCATCAAAGAGACAATCAGCGATTGATTTTGGCTTTACGTAATTTAAGAGATATTGGAAATAGTGTTTTAGTGGTGGAGCATGATAAAGATATTATGTTGGCTGCAGACTATTTAGTAGACATTGGTCCTAAAGCGGGTATACATGGTGGTAGAATAGTATCACAAGGCACTCCGTCGGAAGTTATTAAATCTAATTCTGATACTGCTCAATATTTAAGTGGAAAGAAAAGCATTCCAATACCAAAGGAGCGAAGGAAAGGCAATGGTCTTCAACTTGAATTAAAAGGCGCAAAAGGACATAACTTAAAAGACGTTTCAGTTAACTTTCCTTTGGGGAAATTAATATTGGTAACGGGTGTAAGTGGAAGTGGAAAATCAACATTGATTAATGAAACATTGTACCCCATTTTAAATCAGTATTGTTATCATTCAAAAACAAACCCCTTGCCCTACAAATCTATAAAGGGCTTAGAGCATATTGATAAAGTAATAGAAATTGATCAGAGCCCTATTGGACGAACACCTAGAAGTAATCCAGCAACTTATTGTGGTTTTTTTACTGACATCAGAACCTTGTTTTCATTGGTGCCGGAAGCAAAAATAAGAGGATATACTGCAGGGAGATTTTCTTTTAATGTAAAGAGTGGAAGGTGTGAAGTTTGCGAAGGTGGCGGGATGCGCGTTATTGAAATGAATTTCTTGCCTGATGTGATGGTACATTGTGAAAAGTGTAATGGAAAAAGATATAACCGGGAAACATTGGAAATAAGGTATAAAGGAAAATCGATTTCCGATGTGTTGAATATGACTGTTGAAGAAGCGGTAGAATTTTTCAAAGCGGTTCCTTTTATTTTTCGAAAAATAAAAGTGTTGCAAGAGGTTGGATTAGGGTATATCACATTGGGTCAGAGTGCTGTAACATTAAGTGGAGGAGAGGCTCAGCGTGTTAAATTAGCTACAGAATTAGCGAAAAAAGATACGGGTAAAACATTTTATATTTTAGACGAGCCTAGTACAGGATTGCATTTTCAGGACATTCATCAATTATTACAGGTGCTTAATAAGTTAGTAGATCGAGGTAATACCGTTTTGGTAATAGAACACAATCTTGATATGATAAAAGTAGCAGATCATATAATTGACATAGGCCCTGAGGGAGGTGATGGAGGAGGAAGGGTTTTGTTTGAAGGCGTTCCAGAAAAAATGATTGGTGTAAAAGATAGCTTCACTGCTCAGTATGTACAAGATGAGCTTGCTGTTTAATTTAATAAATCAGCCAAGTAATAGTGGGTTATTTTTTTATTTTAAATAGCATTTCTACATGTCGTATTCCGTCTTCCATGTATTCATTTCCGGCTACTGCAAATCCTAAAGAGGTATAAAATTTAATCAGGTAGCATTGGGCGCCAATTCTGATGTCATTTACTTCAAATTGTTTTATTGTTTTTTCAATTGATTCTTTCATTAATTCATTTCCAATTCCATTTCTTCTTATAGATGAATGAGTGACAACTCTTCCAATACTTGCTTCATGAAAAGAAACACCGGGTGGAAGTATTCTTGAATAGGCGACAAGTTTCTCATTTATATACCCAAGAAGGTGCCATGCATGTTGATCTTTATTGTCTGTATCGAGGTAAATGCAATTTTGTTCGACTACAAACACTTCATTTCTAAGGGTAAGAATATTGTATAATTCTGCAGATGTTAGTGCTGAAAATTGCTTGTATTCCCATTTTATATTTTCCATAAATTTTAAAAATTTAATAACCGTAAATATCTTTCCATCTACTTTTTAAAAAACTCCTCATTTCTTCTTCTCTTGCATTTTTTTGAGGGGAATAAAATCTTGTACCGGTAATAGATTCGGGTAAGAATTCTTGAATCACAAAATTATTATCAAACTGATGTGCGTATTTATAATCCTTACCATAGTCCATTTGTTTCATCATTTTAGTGGGCGCATTTCTTAAGTGTAAAGGAATAGGAAGGTTTCCTTTTGTTTTTACAACCTGCAAGGCTTCTTCAATTGCCATATAAGATGCATTGCTTTTTATCGAAGATGCAAGGTAAATTGCGCATTGTGATAGAATTATCCTGCTTTCAGGGTAGCCAATTATATTCACTGCTTGAAAAGTATTGTTTGCCAATAGCAATGCATTAGGATTCGCATTTCCAATATCTTCACTAGCAAAAATGATCATTCTTCTGGCAATAAATTTAACATCTTCCCCTCCTTCAATCATTCTGGCAAGCCAATATACTGCTGCGTTAGGGTCGCTGCCTCGCATACTTTTGATGAAAGCCGAAATAATGTCATAATGCTGTTCACCTTTTTTATCATAAAGGGCAATTTTATTTTGAGCTATTTTCATTACAGCCTCATCAGTAATAATTTTGGTATCGCCCATGTTATCGCAAACAATTTCCAGTAAGTTCAACAGCTTTCTAGCATCCCCATCAGCTATTCGAATAAGCGATTCTGTTTCTTTTAATTCGATTTTCTTTTTAGATAAATAGGTGTCCTTTAAGAGTGCAGTATTTAATAATGCTATTAAGTCATCCTGCTGTAATGATTTTAAAACATAAACCTGGCATCTACTCAATAAGGCACTATTGACTTCAAAAGATGGATTTTCGGTAGTAGCACCAATGAGTGTAATAATACCTTTTTCAACAGCTCCTAATAATGCGTCTTGCTGACTTTTATTAAAACGATGTATTTCATCAATGAAGAGGATAACACCATCTTTATTTTTTGCTTCTTCAATAACTTCACGAATTTCTTTTACGCCTGCGGAAATTGCACTTAAGGTGTAAAAGGGCTTTTGCAATGTATTGGCAATAATGCCTGCAATAGTAGTTTTTCCAACACCGGGAGGTCCCCAAAAAATAATAGAAGGGATTTTTTTATTTTCAATGGCTGTTCGTAGAATACTTCCTTTACCTGTAAGGTGAGATTGACCAACAAGTTCTTCTAAAGTTTGTGGCCTAAGTCTTTCAGCTAAGGGTAAGTTCATAACGATTATTTATGTTATGCCTTTAAATCCAATTTAATCTGCAATTCATCAAATTGTTTATCATCAATGGAAGAGGGGGAATCTATCATCACATCTCTGCCACTGTTGTTTTTTGGAAAGGCGATGAAATCGCGAATGCTTTCACTGCCTCCTAAAATTGCGCACAATCTGTCAAAACCAAATGCGATTCCGCCATGAGGAGGAGCGCCATATTCAAAGGCACCTAAGAGAAATCCAAATTTATGTTTTTGTTCCTGATCATCCATGCCTAATGCGGCGAACATTTTCTGTTGTAATTCTTTTTGAAAAATTCTGATACTTCCCCCGCCAATTTCATTTCCATTTAATACCATGTCATAGGCATTTGCTTTTATATTCGCGTATGGATGTTTTAAATATTCAGATGGGTTATCAATAACAGGATTATTGTTGATCATTATTTCAATGTCGGAAGGTTTAGGGGACGTGAAAGGATGGTGCCTAGCTACCCAACGATTGTCTTCTTCAGCGTATTCAAACAATGGAAAATCAAGTACCCATAATAATTTAAATTCGTCTACTTTGCGCAAGCCTAATTGTTGTCCAAGGTATAACCTTAATTCACTGGCTGCTTTTCTTGTTTTTTCTTCAGCCCCTGCTAGTACCAGAATTAAATCACCTGCTCTTGCATTAGTGGCATCAGCAATTGCTTTTAATTTGTCTTCTGTATAAAATTTATCTATACTGCTTTTGAAAGTGCCATCTGTATTGCATTTTATATATACTAACCCTTTCATTCCAATTTGCGGTCGTTTAACCCATTCAGTTAGTTCGTCAGTTTGTTTACGGGTATATTCGCAACATGCAGGAACGGCAATTGAAATAACGGTCTCTGCTTCTTCAAATACTTTAAAATCAACACCATTGATTAGTGAAGAAATATCTTTTTGACTAGAGAATGTGTGTGCAGGAAATTTTAAGTTACACAATTGCATACCAAAACGAATATCCGGCTTATCATTTCCATATACCCACATGGCATGTTCCCAGGTTATTCTTTCAATTTGGTGGGTATAATCAATATTTTTTACATCTTTAAAAATTCGCTTAATGAGATTTTCAAACATTTGTAAGATATCTTCTTGTTCTACAAATGCCATTTCGCAATCTATCTGCGTAAATTCCGGCTGCCTATCGGCACGAAGATCTTCATCTCTGAAGCATTTCACAATTTGGTAGTAACGATCATAGCCACTTATCATTAATAATTGCTTAAATGTTTGTGGTGATTGAGGAAGTGCATAAAATTGCCCAGGATTCATCCTGCTAGGTACTACAAAATCTCTGGCTCCTTCGGGTGTTGATTTTATAAGGAAAGG
>Ga0114960_10004538_pt1 | contig 10378 bp, 11 predicted proteins | sample C_130625_MF_Meta_FD_92637 | JGI IMG/M metagenome (GOLD analysis project Ga0114960, IMG submission 92637) | Freshwater microbial communities from Lake Croche, Canada to study carbon cycling - C_130625_MF_MetaG | ecosystem: Environmental > Aquatic > Freshwater > Lake | place: Lake Croche, Canada...
TAACAGCGAAAACCTCGTCGGCTTCGCCGCGGGTGCTGACGCTATCGCCGTGGCTTCGGGTCTGCCTTACAGCGAAATCCCTGGCTTCGATATGGCCGTCGCTACCGACGACCAGAGCGGCCTCTCCATCCAGATCCTTATGGGTCAGGAACAGAGCGGCTACTACAACGTCACCGCCACGCTGCTCTTCGGTGCCGCTGTCGGTCGCGCCACCAGCCTCGTCCGCCTCAAGTCCGCCTAATCGGCTGACTGACGGTCCAAAACAGGCCCCCAGCAATGGGGGTCTTTTTTTTGCCTAAGTCCGCAAGGGTATGAGTTTATACTCGGAGTTCCTACAGGATGCTAAGGACATTGTGGCCGACCTCGGTATCGACGGGCGAACCTATGATTCGTCTTTGACCTTCAAGGCCATGCTCTCCGACCCGGTGATGAATCAAGTCCTCGAAGCAGGGGGGTTCAACACCCAGACCATGCACACGGTAAGGCTCCCCGCCGTAACGGCCTCTTGGAGCCTCCCAGATGGGTCTATTGGGGCATCAGGTGCCACCCTGTCGGGCACTTCCCCCGTCGCCGCTTTTGCTATTGGTAAGAAAGTCGTGGTCGGGGGCCGCAATCTTCGCATCTCCTCGCGGACCCATAAACCAGAGTCTGCGTGGATTACCCTCTCGGTCATCGAGGACACCCAGTAAGGCCATGCCCCTTGGCACCGCTTCCAAGGAGCAGTTGTTTAAGGCTCTTGACGAGTTCGCCACAGACATAGGCCAGACGGTCGAATCTGTGGCTATCAGCGTGGCCGCCTATATGTGCCTCGACTCGATGCGCTTCACCCCTCCCCTGGCTCCAGGTGGCGGGGGTGGTGAAACAAAGCAGGCCGAATTGACCGGAGCCCGCGCTGTGGCTCGCGACATCAATTCCCTATTTGTAGCGGCCAACGATCGCAAGCGCGCCCCCGCAGCCATGTTGCTGATGCGGATGCAGTCCTCGGCAAAAATGCGGGACATGGGTTCATTCATCAAAGCCCACGACGAGGCCAAGCAGGTCGGCCTGCAGCTCGAGGTCGCGGTCGGCAATAAAATCGTCCAAGACGGTGACTCCATCCGAGCTTATAAGAAAGCCTGCAATTACTTTAACCAGACAAACGTCAAGGCCACTGAATACGGACCAATAGTGACAACCAATTTACGGGAAGTTCATGATGCTGCAAAACGCCAAAGTAACGGTAAAACAAGACTATCACGCGGCACTGGGGATTCTCGAGGCAAGTATCTCGTGGAAAGCGTAAGCGTCTTAAATGCCTACATCAAAGAGCGTCAGCTGCAGGTCGGACGGATGAAGTCGGGCTGGTGGAATCTGCTGATGGCACTCCCCCTCTCAAAAAACAAAAAAGGAAACCCATCGCTTGCCAGCAAGACCGTGTCCGGCTACGTCAAACGCTTTCCTGGCTCACCGTCCTCGTTCACCAAAACCACCACGAAAGACGGCACGGATATGACAATCGCAAACATGAACGGCGACAACGACAATATGGCTACGAAGTTCGGCGTCCCTGGCATCGTTTACAATCAAGCCATCGTGCGCATGGAGGCCCATCTGCGAAATGAAGCCATCGCCAATATCCGCAAGTTCAATGGGGGCTGATTGCCAGCCTGAGCAACTTTATGGGAACCAAGAGTATCCGCCACATCGTCGAGGCCTGTCTGCAAACCTACCTTTCAGCTGAGGCCGGGCTGGCTGGTGTCGCTATCTATACCGGAGACTCCCTTGATGAAAATGTGCTCCCAAAGGTCATCGCCCTGTGCGACTCGGCCAGAGCCCCTGGCGACCTCCCCGAAGGCCTTGGCAATTATCTCTGCTCGGTGCGTCTATCGGTCTTCTCAAATGCCGACGATACGACCCTCGCAGATCACCGTTCCCGCTGTGCGACCATTGACGGTCTAATGTCCAACCGTACAGCCCTGCAGGCTGTGTTCACGGCCTCGGAAGACGCGTCGATGTATGACATTACTCTCGGGAGCGAAGACGAAGGCGTTCAGGAGCGTTCATGGGCGACCTCATTCAGTTATCACATCCTAGCGGTACTGCCCGCGTAAGGTTGCCAGACCCCGCAAAATCAAATGGCCGCTATCAACCAAGGAACGATCTGCCTCTATGGCGTCGCTGGAACTGTTACCAACCTTTACGTGCAGTCCTACACTGTCTCGTCCTCGTTTAATAACATGGACTACGTGCAGGACGAAGCTGGCCTGACGAAGACGGCCCGCATGGATGACCGCAAGTCAGAGTTATCCATCGAAGGCATCTGCAAAACTGGCACGGTTCCCATCCTAGGCGTTAGCCTCTCTTTCACCGTGGCCGCTTCGAGCGCCTACCCTGATGGTAGCGCCTCGACCTCTTATGTTGGCTACGTCACGAAGGTCGAAGAAAAGGGCGGCAACAAAGAGTTCGTTAAAGTTAGCGTCAGCGTCGAAGGTTTCGAGTCCATCACTCCTGCCTAATTGACCAACGGCCAACAGGGGTGACAATGACCCCCGATGGATACACGTTTCGTCAACAGTTTTACCGTTCCGGCCCGAGTCAAATACTTGGGTCGGTCCGTTTATCCCTTTTGCCTAAAGCACCGTCTAGGTCTGATGGCATTGGGTTCGCCCCTTGTGACCGATGGTGAGCCCGTCAAGCCCGTGGACCTAATCATCGCGGCGCAGCTGTGTTCCGAAGATATGATCGGAGACTTCTCCTGGCGTGACCGTCTTTGGGCGTGGCGGATGGGTCGGGACAGGGCACTATTTACGGACGCTGTGCAGACCTTCCAAGGCCTCGTCGGCATGGATGACTGGCCCAAGTTCTGGGAGCAAACTACCAAAGCAAAGGCCAGCGGGGCGGGCATTCCTTGGGTGCTTTCGATTGTGGCGAATCTTATCGCCAACGGCATCGAGGAGCAAAGGGCATGGGAGATGCCGGAGCGTCAGGCTATCTGGATGAATACGGCTTTCGCCGTCCTGAAAGGCTCTGACATCAGCATCCTAACCTCCGAGGAGGAGAAGTTCATGGAAGAAACACGAGCCGCCGAGGATGCCGCCAAGGCAAAGGAAAGCGAATAACATGGCCGAAAGAACACTAGCATACAGCGTCAAGGGCACGACCAACGCGGAGCAGGTCGCTAACCAGACAAAGAAATCTCTCGGGACCATCGATATGGCCGTGGAGAAATTCAAATATAAATTGAGCCATGTCGGTAATCAGATCGGAAAGTCCCTGTTCCATATGTTCGGTCCCCTGGCTGTCGCCGGAGCGGCTGTCGGCTTTGTAATGAATAAGTTCGAAGAGGCCGCGGCCCGTATCAAGGACGCCGTGGACTTTGGAGGCTCTTTGGAGAAGAACGCCCGCGAGGCTGGCGTGACCATCGAGATGTATCAGCGCATGAAACAGGCCGCCGAGGCTGTAGGCTTCTCCCAGGAGGAGATTAATAACGCTTTCAAAAAGTCTCGTCAAATTATTATTGGTGCGAAGGACGAGCACTCTAAGTATTTCCAAATCCTCAAGGCCCTTGGATTCGCCAAGGATGACATCATCGCCGGAAATATCAAAGAGGAGGAAGTCCTCTCTCGCGTAGCCGCCGCCGTCAGTTCGACTACGGACCCCATTGAGAAAATGCGTATTGCTACTTCAGCCTATGGCTCGGACGCCGAGAAACTCGTGCAAATCCTTGAGCGCTGGAAGGCCGTGCAGGAAGCTCTTTCGTCTTCCAAACCAATCACCGACCCGGTGGCTAAAATCCTAAAAGAAAAGCAAACTAAGGAAGGCGATGAAGCGGCCCGTGAAAAAGCCCGATTGATGGAGCAACAGGCCGCACAATTTGCTTTAGATAAAGGTAACCTATCGCCATCCGTTCAGGCCGCCGTTAATAAAGCACGAATACAAAATGACATATTTACTGCTGGGGCCGGTGGTGCTGGTGGAACTTCTACGCCACTATCAAACGCTTTGCTTGCCAACTTCCCAGAAGTTCAAGCCGCTATCTTCGCTGATCAACAGGCCAGAATGGACGCCGAGAAGGCCAAGGCCGAAGCCGAAGGAAAGAGCAATGAAGCGGGACGCACCGCCGCATCTGAACTCGGCAAGATTGGCGACAAGACCGCCTCAGCCGCCTCTCAGGCCTTCAAGTCTCCCGAAGGCTTCTCCAATGTCATCGGGGTAGGCGCTAACCCGGTCATCGAGGCCATGTCCAAACAACTAGAGGCCCAGCTCGAAGCTAACCGTATCCTTGAACAGATCGCGGCTGGCGTGCCTTCCAGTAACTCCGGCGATTTTACCAAGGGCGGCACCTATCACGGCGACCTCTCCGACTAACCAATTTTAACCCTACCTTAAAATGTCCTATAAAAATCAAGGAGACCCATTAACGGATTACGTCCTACAACCTGGCTGGACGGTTAACATCGATTCCTATGGCCTAGCCACGGCCACCTGTGTCTTCAAGGTTAACGGCTCCGTCGATAAGGCCACCCCGCTAGTCGTCGGCCAAGCGCTACCAGATGCAGCATTTTCATTCATGAAGGCTCACAAGTCTTCATCGAAATATGACCGTTCGAACATCTCCACGGTGACGATTGACTATGTGGGCATCTGGGGTGGAGAAACCGAGACCATACCGCAGCTCTTCTCTGCCTCCTCATTATCTTCGGATAACATCACGACCCACGAGAACTTCTTCACGCACGCCGCCGATTACAGTGAAGTCATCTCTGGGACAGGATTCACGCCTGATACTATGCCGGGCATTGGGCCTGTCGTTAAACAGTTAAAATCGGACGGCTCTGGACCTTACCCAGTGCCATGTCACCTGACGAATAACGGCGCCGCTTTTGAAACTGCTACGGGTGGCCGTTTTATCGGTTTTGTAGATCCAGAGTTCACGGCATTCTACGGTAAGACGAACTACCTAACCCCTACGGCTAACTTCACGGGAATCGTCTACACGACCAACCCCGCCTTAGTGTCTACCTTCGTCGACAAAATGGGCTGGTCTTCGTCTACCCCTGACTGGGCCGGCAATCTTCCGCAACTTGTCCCTGACTACATGGGCTCAGAATTCTCGGGCGAAAGAGGCTCGCAACTTCTCCTGTCTCAGGCCTCCGTTGAAGTCTTCGCAGCTGATGTCTACAAAGTCAGTTTCGAGGTTAAGTTTTCTCGCGAAGGCTGGCACCCGGCTGTCTACAAAGACGTTTCTCCTGGCGCATGAGTGGCATCCAACAAGGCACGGGCCACGGGTTTAACTCGAATGGCAAATCTTTCACCATCAATGTAGACCAGCCGTGGGTTGATTACTGCGATGTGACGACTCCGCCCCCCGACCCGCTCCGCCCGATTCAGTTCCAAATAGATGTCACTAATCTAGCGCCTACACCGGCTGATCCACCAGAGTGGTTTTTGACGGTTGTCCCTGGCGCAGTTATGACGGCCCCGATTGGGACCAGTACCTGCATCAACGCCGAATGGATTGACGAGATTGACGCTCGATGTGATCCAGTGGGCGGAGGCATCGAAGACCCAGAGAGTCCTACGGCGGTGTTTCTATTCAGAATTACCACTGACGGAACAAGCGAGTTCATCCTGTGGGTAGGACCAGAGGGTGACTATACTCCGGGCTGTCCAGTATCGCTCCCCGATAATATTGCCCCAGGGGGCGCTTACACGGCTCAGGCTCAACGCGTCGGTGATGCTACTTTATCGGGAGGCGTTTGGACTATCAATCAAGTGTTGCAGGGAACGATTACCTTCCCCGATTACATTGATAACTCACACCCATTCAAGGTGCGCTTGAAGGGATCAATCCCACTTTCAGGCCCCGTTAAATACACCGTAGATACAGGTGCAGTAAATAACTCAATCCCGACTAATATGACTGACGATGTTGAGGTAGACATCAGCCACGATAATTACATCTTCATTCAGACATACGTGGGCGCGGGAACACCCGGCATCTTTCCTGATCCAGATGCCTTGACCATTGAGGTAGATAGCACGCCTTCCGTAGACTCAAGTACCTCAGCCTCGGTGGCCATCGCTAAGATTGATAGCGGTACAGGGAAAGTCCATCAGCTCGTAACTGGGTCGCTCTGGGGCAGTCGCATTTCGTACGGTATTTACTACAAATATTACTGGGCCCGAATCTAATGGCCGAGGATGCTTTAACGTGGGCCAAACTGTTTATCGCTGTTGGCGCTAATAGTAGCGTTTCACCAATTATCTCGCCTTACGCTCATTCGGATAATCGGGAGTATGTCTTACAAGCATCTGGAGACCCTGTCAGTTGGTTTATTTCAGCTTCTGGCACCCCAATGCTATCTGACGCGGGAACATACTTTTTTTATCCCGGTGTAATCATCGCCTTCGACCACCAAGACCCCGTTACGCTGGATGACTATTATCGGCTATATATAGACGGTCGGGGCTTCATAGATGACATCAGGCCTCAAGCCATTGGCGAGTTGGTCACGCTTGACGATGACGATGCCACCACCGTGGCCATTGACTCAGACTCTTTTGTGGGTCTTTACGATTCAGGCACCGGTACCCTTTTCCAGATGGGCAACGATTCAAGCGCCCTAGGGGCCCATATCGTAAGCATTGGTAAGATGATGGCCGTAACCTAGGCCATTTATTGACCTTTTGAACACCCACTTTGCCCCCCTCGGCATAGGTATGGCGACAACGGCGACATTCAAACGGGGCACCACCTTCGCGGCAACGATAGTCTACACCCCAGACGCAGGGGGTCCGGCTAACCTGTTGGGCACGGGCATTACCTCGGACATCATCGACTCAGGCGGGACGACCTACCACCTCGACGAAGTGACCGCCGTTGATGGAATGTCATTCAACCTCTACTTCCCTACCGCCACCTCCGAGTGGTCTACGGGCACGGCTCGCTGGGACATTAAGTTCAACTACGCTGGGGCCATCTTCTACTCCGAGACCCTGCGCCTGAACATCATCGACGAAGTTACGCACTGATATGTCCGTCACGATCCAGTCCTCCTCCTTTGGGACGCTGACGGTAAACGTAGACTTCACGGATACGACTCTCAGCTGCACGGTCCTAACGCCCGCCCCTGCCACCCTTACCCTGGCTCTCGGCGTTCCCGGCCCTCAAGGCATCCCCGGCCCGACTGGCCCTTCGGGTGCTGGCATCATCCCTGGCGGTACAACTGGGCAGGTGCTGTCCAAGGTAGACGCTACCGACTATAATACCCAATGGTCCGACCCTGCTGTTTTCACGGGTGGCGAGGTTGCTAACCCGATCACGATGCACGACGGGTTGGTCGACAGCGAAATGTCGGCATCGTTCTTCGGCGTTGAACTGACGTCTGACACTTCGCAAAACGCCTCGCTGTCCTACACCGGGCTGAATGTTCAGATTTCCGGGTCGGCGATGAATGTCACGGCCACGGGGATAACCTTCCCGGACTCGACCGTCCAGACAACGGCGGCTAATCCGTTCAATGGCGGGACGATTGCCAACAGCATTACTTGGGACGGTGGAATTAATACCCAGCAAACCGAAATTGGTCTTACAGGTTTTTCATACAACAATTATGATTTTAATTCTTCGGTAATAATCGATGACAATCAAAGTGGTATTCGTGTATCAAATTATGGTGGAGGTGCAGTGGGAACTTCTATCAAGCAAGACGGAATCACCTTCCCAGACTCAACGGTTCAGACCACGGCGGCCTCGCTAACGGGCTACGCCACGGAGTCATTCGTTACTTCGCAGGGTTACATCACGCAGACAACGGCAGACGGTCTTTACTACCCGCTGTCCACCAACCCCTCGGGTTACCTTACAGACGCCACTTCGGACGGACAGACCTATGGCCGGAACAATGGATCGTGGGTAACGGTTAACGGATACACGGGTGGCCCGCTGGCGAGTGATTCCACTTGGACGGTTGGTAATCAAACTACTACGGCAGGCGCTGGCGCTGTCTCGATTTTCAATACCGATGGCCGTAACGTCGTGACGGATATCGACCACCTATCTATCACGGACGCCGTCAGCAATTCGGTTAGTGTTTCTCCTGCGGGCATTACGTTCACGAATACAACGACGTGGGCTGGCATCGTTTTCCCGGACGCTACGACCCAGACCACGGCCTACACGGGCGGTGGCCCATTCCTCCCGCTGTCCGGAGGCACGATGACAGGGGCAATTGTCTTTGACGGCACTTCCGGCCAATACATCAACAAGGGAAACTTTGATACCTCCCGTGGCGGCAACTACGGTATCAGCCTGGTCTGCTCCATTGGCTACGAATTCAACTGGCAGGCGGGTTGGTTGAGAACTACGGAACAAGGCTCGACGACCCCTCGCCCGCTTTATTTAGACAGCGGAGCTGGCACGACCTTGCGCTCTTGGAACTCTGGAGACAATACCGGCATCGAGGTATCGCACACGGCAATCACCTTCCCGGACGCTAGCACCCAGACGGTGGCCTTCCCTGGCTTCGCTGGATACGCTCCCCTTGCTTCCCCAGCGCTTACAGGAACCCCAACGGCCCCGACTGCCACTCTGGGCGATGACTCCACGCAGATCGCAACCACGGCCTTTGTCCAAGACGCCGTCATCTCTGGGTCGGCCCACGCTGAAACGCTCCAAGCCACGGTTCGTAATAACACCGGGTCGACGCTGGCCTCGTTCACGGTGGTCTACATTTCAGGCGCAGTAGGCAATAAGGCCGCCGTAGCCAAGGCCCAGGCTAACTCTGAAGCGACCTCCTCCGGTACCTTCGCCGTAACGGAGTCCAGCATCGCCAACAACGCCAACGGCATCGTCATCTCGGCTGGCGTCCTGTCCAACGTGGACACCTCGGCCTTCACGGACGGGGATAAACTCTACCTATCCTCCACGGTGGCGGGCGGGGTTACTACTACGAAGCCTTCAGCGCCGAATCATCTGGTGTACGTTGGCGTTGTCACTCGCTCGCACCCGACGCTAGGGACGGTCTCGGTACGCATCCAGAACGGCTACGAGCTGGAACAACTGCATAACGTCGCCATCGCCTCGGTGGCCGACAAAGACCTGCTGGCCTACGAGTCTTCGACGACCCTCTGGAAAAACAAGTCTTTCTCAACGCTCGGACTGGCCACGCTCTCCGGCCCAACCTTTACGGGAGTGCCTGCCGCGCCGACTGCTAGCGTATCGACAAACACCACCCAGTTGGCCACCACGGCCTTTGTGGTCGGTCAAGTAGGCACCGCTACCCCCTTGGTCAACGGGACGGCGGCTGTGGGGACTTCGCGCCTCTACGCTCGACAGGATCACGTTCACGGGACGGATACCAGCAGGGCGGCGGTAGACTCTCAAGCCTTCACGGGTACGCCTTCATTACCTACTGGCACGACTGCTACGACCCAAACCGCCGGTGATAACACGACCAAGTTAGCCACCACGGCGTTCGTCACGGCTGGATTAAGCGCGCGCGATCCAAGTGTTACCGATGTCCTAAACCCGAACTCATCTACTAAAGTTTTGACGCTTGATAAGGTCGGCCTTGCATTGGCTAGCCCGAACTTCATCTCACTTGCGCATATCACATATACTCAAGTTTCTGGAAGCGGAGCAGTAACAGCCGGATCTGGTGGAACATTTTGTAGAGAAACTTATTTGAACTCTTTAGCCACAGGTCGTGCATCGTTTAATTATGGCATTCCGAATACCCCATCCACTTATATTTCAAATTATACAGATAGCAGTAAGATTGATTGGTCAAAGCCAGTTAGATTAAGCGGAAGTCATAAGTTTGGAACAACCTCATATGAAGGTGATGCCAATACCTATACGCGCATAACTTTGGGCGGTAGCACTACTGCCACAACTGGTGATATGACTATCGCCGGAATCGGAATTAAAAAAGTGGGTGGAACTGCTTCTAAAATCTTTTTAACCGTTCATAATGGAACAACGCTTACCAATGTCGACTCTGGAATCGCTCCCTCTATTACGAATGGTATAAATTGGGTTATTGATTCAGATGGTGCAGGAAATGTTTCTTTATACATCAATAATTCACTAGCCGCTACGACCTCCGCAGGACCAACTTCACTTTCCATAACTGCTGGAAACCTTTATCGGGAACAAGTCGAAGCAACTGCTACCCCAACGGTTAAAGCTTTGCTATTAGGTTCTGGCGGATGGATTTATATAAACCGATGAAATACTCCGTCTCTTATATTGGCATGCCATCGCTGGGCGACCCTATGGGTCTGGTTTCTGCGGTATTCCCTCAGTATCAAACTGAAACCCTTGCAGGTCGTGCATCAATGGAGGGAAGTGGTTACTGTGCTTTTGTCACCTTCGACACCCCGCAAACCCCCA
>Ga0114960_10004544_pt1 | contig 10373 bp, 8 predicted proteins | sample C_130625_MF_Meta_FD_92637 | JGI IMG/M metagenome (GOLD analysis project Ga0114960, IMG submission 92637) | Freshwater microbial communities from Lake Croche, Canada to study carbon cycling - C_130625_MF_MetaG | ecosystem: Environmental > Aquatic > Freshwater > Lake | place: Lake Croche, Canada...
AGGAAATTTTTTTGTATGTCAAGATTTGTCGAATACTTATTTACCATGCGTAACTAATCCAATTATTAATGGTGGAAAAATTTCCAAGACACATATTTCAGATATTAGTAAGGGATACCCATTTTCATATCCATATTATCCTTATAATCCATACAATCCATACAATCCTTACTATCCTTATTATCCTCCTTACTACAGAAACGGCGAAAAATTAAAACTTGACTCAAATACTTTAAATAAAAAAGCACCTGATTCAACCAGAGATTTCCCATTTTATCCTTATTATCCTTATTATCCTTATTATCCTGATTTTCTAGGAGATGATGATTGTTATTATAGAGATATTAATATATCAGATATTAGTTTCGTTCCAAATCCTCATATGCCACCCCATCCAATAGTTCATCCTCCAATGGTTCCTAGACATTTAATTAAATACGCTGAGCCAGGAACACATATTCATATTCATAAACCTTAATGAATCAAAAAATTGATTCAATAATAATGATAAAAATTATATAAAATAATACATATATAGTTTATAATCATGAATCCTACAATTTCTAATATTTCTGAAATCGGTGATGTCTATAAGTTTACGTTAAGTAATATTAACGTAAGTTTAGCAAATGCTATTCGTAGAACAATTCTTTCAGATATTCCAACTCTAGTCTTTTATACAGAAACTTATAATGATAATCAATGCAATATTATTGTAAATACTACGCGTTTACATAACGAGATCTTAAAACAACGTTTAAGTTGCATTCCAATTCATGAAAAAGATTTGAATATTCTTCCAGGAGCATACGTACTTGATCTGGATATTAAGAATGAAACCGAAAATAAAATTATTGTTACGACAGAACATTTTCGAATCCGCAATAAAACAAATGGTAATTATTTATCGAAGGATGAAACGAAACGTATTTTCCCACCAAATTCAAAAACCCAATGTTTTATTGATTTTGCAAGAGTTCGTCCTAAGATTTCAGATAATATTCCTGGTGAACATATAAAATTGGTTGCTGAGTTTTCAGTTCATACTGCTAAGGATAATAGCATGTTTAATGTTGTTTCTAAATGTGCTTATGGAAATACTCCAGATATGAAAAAGGTCGATGAAGTTTGGGAAGAACATTCTCAAAAGTTGATCGCTGATAAATTATCAGAAGAGGAAATCGAGTTTGAAAAGAAGAACTTTTATTTGTTGGATGCTCAACGCCATTATTTAAATGATAGTTTTGATTTTATCATCCAAACAGTGGGTGTTTATGAAAATCGCGAAATAGTTAAAAAGGCATGTCAAATTTTGCATGATAAGCTTATAAATATGATTCAACTTATTGATTCTGATGGTATACCCATAAATAACAGCGAAACAACCATGGATAATAGTTTTGATATTATACTGGAGAATGAAGATTATACACTAGGTATGGTTTTGCAATATGTTCTTTATGAGAAATATTTTATGAATGAAAAGATCTTTACCTATTGTGGTTTCAAGAAGTTTCATCCTCATAATATGGATAGTACACTTAGGGTGTCTTACTCAAAGAGTGCAGATAAACGTATGGTTGCACAGCATTTAAGGTTTGCTTGCATTGATGCGGGTAATGCGTTCAAAAAGGTACATGATATGTTTTAAAGATAATATTGGTTTAGTATATATTATCATTCAAAAAATTGAATGAATATATCCTTTTTTATATTTCTCAACTGGTTTGCGTGCTCTTCAAAAATGTTTTGTTGGAAAGTTTTGAAAAAAGGTGGTAGCTGTTTTAAAAGTTCAATAAATAATGGGAACGTAAAGTCATACAATGAAATAGTAGAAAAGAATTTTGATGAATACTTATATCATGTTGAATATAAAGATACGAAACGTTTTATACCACCTATTCATAATGGTAAGGTTATAAAAGTATACGATGGTGATACAATTACGATTGCTTCAAAAATACCAAACTCCAATTTACCATTATATCGTTTTTCAGTTCGACTTCGTAGAATAGATTCTGCAGAAATTAAAGGTATAACAAATATTGAAAAAAATTTTGCAATTAAAGCAAGAGATGCTTTGCATGAATTGATTTATGGTAAAATAGTAACACTTAAAAATGTAGGAATAGAGAAGTATGGGCGCATATTAGCAGATGTTTATTTGGATGATTTAGATATAAGCCAATGGATGTTAGATAATAATTATGCGGTTCCTTATGATGGGGGGAAGAAATTGCGACCAGTTGAATGGGATAACGAACTTTAATGTTCTTTTATATTCCTTTTTAAATAATATTTAAAAAATTGAATTAAATATTATTTTTTATAACATATATAAAGCTACCATGGAGAAACGTTTGAATAAGAAAATCGAAATATATATTACTGAGTTTAAGGATAGTATTCGTTCAAAAATTACAGATTTGGAGTTTGAAGATAAATCGAAGTTGAATGAATTGCTAGAGTTTGTTTATGATTATGAAAGACTATCCATAATTAAGGATGATCTTGTTAAACGCAAGAGAATCAAGAATTCTATTCCTGTAAATAATCGATGCAATGCTAAACGTGCAAATGGTGAACAATGTACTAGACGTAGAAAGAATAAATGTGAGTTCTGCGGAACACATGTAAAGGGAACGCCTCATGGATTTTTCCAAATAGATGAAACCATAGATAACTCTATACAAAAGATGGAAGTAGTAGCAGAAGAGGTTTGTGGAATTGTTTATTATATTGATAAATATAACAATGTATACAAAACTGAAGATATTCTTGAAGGAAAACAAAACCCTGCTATTATTGCAAAGTGTATAAAACATAATGGCGTAGTTACTATTCCGGAACTAGGATTGGTTTAGGAAGATATCTTATTTAATTTAAGAACAAGTGTTTCTTTTACTTCTTCTTCTCTATTATCTAAAATGAAACTGTTTGTTTCAGATGCTTTTAATAAATCTCCTTTATAGAATTTAGCTAATATATCAAGCAATGTTTTTTTTGTTATTGGTTTTTTAATATTTTTTTTATTATAGCATATTTGACCATTACTTATATCGAAATTATCAATTTCATTTTTCTTCATAACATCAATTAATGTTGTAGATATTGTTTTCTTATCATTTTTTCTCTGCGCAATTTCTTTTTGTAATTTTCTTATGTCATTATCTAATTTAACCCATTCTTTGATTGTTTTTATTAATTGATCCTTTGTTTCCATTTTATATATATAAATTATATTTTTTATATTTATTATTTAGTATTTTTTTAACTCTGAAAATATATACAAACTATATAAATGAATATGCAATTTGTGAATCCAAAAATGCAGCGTTATAATTCTATTAATCCACAATCACAAAATTCTTTTACTATATTTACTAGAAAAAACAATTATTCGCCTATGACTAATAATCAAATGAACCATGATAATAAACCACAGCAAACTGAATCAACTTCTCAAAATAATCCTAAAAAAATAAAATGGGGTCCTCCAACATGGTATTTATTTCACACTCTTGCTGAAAAGGTAAATGAAAATAATTTTGCATATATTAGAAATGATCTTGTTAATAATATAATTGCTATATGTAAAAATTTGCCTTGCCCAAAGTGCGCATCTCATGCTTCAGAGTACATGAGTAAAATAAATGTAAACTCCATAAGAACGAAGAATGATCTAAAAAACATGTTATTTATTTTCCACAATGAAGTGAATTCTAGAACAGGAACACCACAATTTTCTTATGAAGAATTAAATGATAAATACTCTAAAGCTATTGTTATGAATATTATTCAAACTTTTTTTATATTTTTTCAAGATAAATCTTTTAATGTAAGTTCAATTACAAACAACATGCATCGAGCAAGACTCATCGAATCGCTCAAAAATTGGTTTTTGCAGAATATACAGTTTTTTGATCCTTAATGTTATTTAACATGTAATAACATTAATTTTTTGCAGTGGAAAAGTTTTTTGATATTAATTGGCCATTTTTATAAACAGCGCATTTAAAAGTTGATTCTGATGGCGCGCTACAAATTTCTTTATTGTTTACGTCAGCAAAATATTGTAGATTTTTACTGTTTGTTAATGAAATTATATATGCCCATAACCAACCAAATCCAGATGCTATTAAAAGTGATGCAGCTAATTGCCATATTGTGTAACAAGAATTTCTTATATTCCATACCATATCAAATATTATGAGTAGTGGAAAGAATATGATGGTAGGTATATTTTGATAGACAAAATTATATTTATCATTTCCAGTGTTGATAATAGTGTATAACAAATAGAAAAATGTATAACCAAATACAGCTTGTCCTAATGGTAATTTTGATATCTCGCCTGTTTGGTTAAGCGTTATCATAGTGCAAATTCCGTTTTTTATACTAGTGTCCGGAATACTTGTTGCTACATTTCCTATGAATATTACTGTAAAACATGAAAATAATAAACCAACTAAATAAACAAGTCCTTTAAAATCTTGGTTAAATATTGATGCAAGGGAAAAAAAAGATACAAGTATAAACGGCGCTAAACGTAAAAATAAATAGGTAAATGTTATTATGTTTAATTCCATAATTTTAAAATAAGTTTTATATTATACTTGGAGAATAGTTTTTCATGTTTTCTTATTTTAGTAACTTAATTGGTAGTGTCTTTTTTTCCTACAGTACATTTAAAAGTAGGGGCTGCAGGGGCAGTACATGTTTCTTTATTATTTATACCTGAAATATAGAGTAGATTTTTTCTGTTGGTAGTTGAGATTAAATATGCCCAAATAAATCCAATAATTGATCCAATTAATAAAGATGCCTCCATTTGCCATATTGTATAACACATGTTTCTGACACTCCATATTATATCAAAAAGTATAAGTAAAACAAAAAAGATTATGGTATTAATATTTTGTTTAAAATAATTAAATTTAATAATTGGAAATAATAAATATGCAAACGTATAACCAAAAACAGCTTGACCAAAAGGTAATCTCGATAATTCACCAGTTTGGTTTATTGTAATCATATTACATATCTCTGGTTTATTGGATAGACTTGTTAATGGCAAAATATTTCCTACTATTATATTGACAAAACACGCAAATAATAAACCAACTAAATAGACTAGTCCTTTAAAATCTTGATTAAATATAGACATTAAAGAAAAGAAGCTTGCTAATACAAATGGAGCCACTCTTAAAAACAAATAGGTAAATGGTAATATATTTATGTTTGTATTACGATTTGGTATCATATTACTAAATTATGCTTTATATTATAATTAGAGAATAGTTTCAAATAAATACGTAATCGAAAACTTCATTAATATTGGAAACCTCTATGAAATTTATATTTTCATACTTTAATTTCTTTTCATGTTTCTTCTTCCATTCGTAGTAATCCTTATTATTTGACTTTGGAAATAAAAATGTTTTTATTCCAGATTTAATACCCCCCATAATTTTTATTTCTAGACCACCTATAGCAGTTACTTCACCGTTTAGACTTATTTCACCAGTTATTGCTACATTATTCTTTATTAATCTTTTATTAAGTAAACTATAAATAGCTATTGTTATTGCAGTTCCAGCAGATGGACCATCTTTTGATATGCTTCCTTCGGGACAATGAATATGCAATCCTTGACATTTTGTTTCATCAAATTGTTTTAACCATTCCTTTTTCACAGCGTCTGATGTTAAATTCCATGCTAGTGTTTTCGCAACATTCATGCTTTCCTTCATAACGTCACCTTGGAGCCCTGTTAATTTTAAGTCTAAAAATGTTGATGATGGATAAAATAGGGTTTGTATTGGAATAATTCCCCCACACCCCAATGCGTTTGCCCAAAGTCCGTTTATTATACCAATTTCAGGGGTTTGATGTATTTTCTTCTCAATTATTTTATTGTACTTAGTCAAAAATTTATTTTCCAAATTTTCTTTAGTTATAACTATTGGTATTTCATAAATTTTTTCGGATGAGAATTTTAATATGTTTAAGTTAATTTCACCAAACAAATCAAATAACAGTTCTTTTAATTTTCTTACACCAGGTTCTATAGTATAAGTTTCAATAATATATTCTATTATTTCATCGGACAATTCGACAATGTTTTCAAATCCCATTTTTTTATTAATTTCTGGTAGTATGTATTTTCTTACGATAACCATCTTATCATCTATTGATAAGTTATCAAATTTTATACGGTGTATTCGATCTAATAAGACGCGATCTATTTGTTCTGGATCATTGTACGAAAAAATAAAAAGAGCCTTGGATAGGTCCAAATCTATACCTGAGAAATATTTATCTTGGAAAACATCGTTTTGTGTAGAATCGATTAGATGTGTAAATAATCCAATGATGTCTTTTCCATTTTCAGTTTTACTTACTTTATCCAATTCATCTACATAAATTATAGGGTTCATACATTTTGATTCCATCAAAATATCTACAATCTTACCCCATGTTGCATTAACATATGTATAACTATATCCTTCAATTGATCCACCAGTGGTTGACCCACCTAATGCGATAAAAGAGAATGGCCTTGAATTGCCGTTTTCATCTTTTAAACAATTTGATATACCTTTTTTTGCTAATGAAGTTTTTCCTATTCCAGGCGATCCTTCAAAACCAAAACAATATCCGGTTTGTTCGCCATTCATCCATTGTGCAATTATTTTCATTATTTGATTCTTTGCATGAAAGTGGCTGTATATAGATTCATCTAATATATCCATAATAGATTTCATAGTAATTTCGATTTGTGAAATATTTGTAGATAGTGATTTTATTTCATTTTTAGTTTTTGTCAATGATATTGGATTCGATACACATATTTTATCGAAAAGTTCAGAAACAAATACATCATTTGTTTTATTTTCATTTATATAATTTAAAATGTTCTTAATATTGTTTTCTTTTGTACTGTTTGTAAGAGCATATTTTTTTTCCCTTTTAGATTTTTTATGTAAATTTATAAATTGAAGGGTTTGAATAAGTTCTTTATTTGTATTTGATTCTATGTATTTCTCAATAATATTTACTATATTTTTATTAATGGATAAATTAATAATGCTTATGTAATTTATTATTTCAATATTAGAATATTTTTCTTTTTTCGGTATCTTAAATTCAGAAAATAGTTGTTCAACAATAGATACTGTTCGAATAAACCACCTATTTAGATCCTTAGTTTTTTTTAGAATGGGTTCTTCCCTATAAATTCCAAATGGAATTTTTATTAATCCTTCCAAATATTGTTTTGCTTTTGTACTTAATTCGTCTGGTTTACCTTTTATTTCTTTTAATTTTGCCATAGCTTTTTCCTTTACAATTTCTCCTGCTTTTAATAAATATATTTGTTGTTCTAATGTTATTCGATGAATATCATACTTTTGCATCATATCATTTGTATTCTTAATAGTATACTTCACAATATCTTTAAAGTAATTTTTTATATTCCAAGGTAAACTATCATATATGTGAGTTTGTTCATTATTGTCTGTTGAATCATTAGTGTTTGCTATAATTAAATCATAAAGAAGATAACTTATATATTGTATTTCATCATCGTTATTGTAAATTAATAAGTTTATAATCATATTTCTTTGTGAATAAATATCCAAATCTAAGAATTTTTTAATAGTAACGTCTATTTTTGATTGTTTTATTGAATTAACCTCAGTAAATACCGCTATCATTTTTTTTTTAATATCTTCATTTCCATAAATTAGAATGTCTTTTAAAGAAAATGTATCGAGAATTCTTAAGATTATATTCTTTGAAGTTTCCTCATAATCTCTCGAAATTGTTTTAATTTCATTTAATCTTTTTTCGATATATTTGTTCGTAAAACATGCAATATGTATATCTTCAATAATTCCATTTACTATTAGTGTTTTTCTAGCTTTTTCATTTTGTATTACAACTTGTATACCAAATATTTTTTGATAGAAAGATTTTGTTGTTTTTTCATTGTCAAAACATTCAAACATATTTGCATCTTCGATTTGTATATGTTCTTCTGTAATTTTATCTATGCAAATTTCAGAATTTAACGCAATATCTATTTTCTGAGGTTTCCAATGTACTATTTTATATCCTACAGGTTGGAGATGTTTTTTAATGATATCATATTTATCTTTAATTATTTCATTTTCAATCTTCATGTTTTTAAATTCTGTTCCAAAACTAATAAATAATAGATCATCTACATTTTTCGTTCCAAAACCACATATTATCATAGACAATTTATCAATTACTTTTTGCAATGAATCAATAATTTTATCATTTAATTTATTATTACTATTTATATGTAACTGTTCAGATATGCTAGTTGTTTTTTCATATAGTTCTATTAATACGGAAATAGATAAAGTTGCATCATTATTGCTAAATATTTCTAATTCCTTGTTTTTTTTAATAGATAAAATCGTATTTCGGATTATTTCTTGTATGTATTTTATTTTATCTTGAATAAATGAGTAAAACTCAGTTGAATCTGCTGTTTTTGTTTCATTTTTTATTTTCAAAGAGTTTTTTGTTTCACTCTTTCTCTCATTCATTGATTATGGTATACATTAATGTACTATAAATAATGCGTTTAATATGCAGTAAATATTTCTATGTTAAAATTGTAATTAATAAAGTACTTTTCCATTATTAGTATATTTTCAACCATAATTAATAAATAAAAGAATATAAAATTATTTATAGTTAATAATTATAGACGAAATGGGTATACCAAGCTATTTTTCTCATATTATTAAGAATTATTCAAACATTGTACGTAGTTTGAATTATTTCATTAGTAAGAATTTGCTGTTCCATCATTTGTATATGGACTGCAATTCTATTATTTACGATTCAGTTTATGGATTAGAAGCTTTGATTCAGAATGGCGACATTCCCTATCCAGAAAATTTCGAAGACGCCGTTATAAATTCGGTAATTGATAAAATTGTTTTTTATATTCAATTAATTAAACCTGCTCATACTGTTTTTATTGCGTTTGATGGCGTAGCACCTTTTGCTAAAATGGAGCAACAGCGAACACGCCGTTATAAAACATGGTTCATGAAAAATACAGAATTTGGCTCGGATAAGAAATCATCTATTTGGAATACTTCGGCTATTACGCCAGGAACAGATTTTATGAATAAATTATCTAGGCGTATAAATCACGAATTTAAACATAGTGAATTGAAGTATCGTATAAAAAAAATGATCGTATCTTGTTCAGATGAACAAGGTGAAGGTGAGCATAAACTGTATGAACATATGCGCTGCAATGATATATTTAGTGATAATGTTGCTGTTTATGGTTTGGATGCCGATTTAATTATGCTTTCTATCTTCCATTTAAAATATTGTAATAATATTTTTGTGTTTCGCGAAACTCCAGAGTTCTTGAAGAATTCTCTTCCAGTTCAAGCGATTGACCAAACCAATCCTAAGATTCCACATTTCTTAGATATTCGACATCTTTCAACAAGTATATTATCTGAAATGAAGTGTAAATATTTGGATACAAATAGAATTCACGATTATGTATTCCTATGTTTCTTTTTAGGGAATGACTTTTTACCACATTTTCCTGCCATGAATATTCGAACTCATGGAATTCAAGGATTATTAGACATCTATCGTCTTTGTATTGGAAATTCACCTGATAAGTTTCTTATTTCTAAGAATACTGGATCAATAGTTTGGAGGAACGTTGGATTATTTGTTAATGAAGTAGCTAAGCGTGAGCATGAATTTTTGATAAATGAGTATTTTGTTCGTGATAAGTTGGATAAACGCCGATATTTGGAAACCACCCCTTTAGAACGTGAAGAAATTCTATTGAATACTCCAGTTATTTATAGGGCTGATGAGAAATATATTTGTCCAAGCGAGCCAAATTGGGAGAAACGTTATTATAAAACCCTTTTTCATAGTAATCTTAAGGCAGATTGTATTAAAAATATTTGTATTAATTATTTGGAAGGGTTGGAATGGGTATATAAATATTACACAAATGCTTGTCCAGATTGGCGTTGGAAATATAAGTATCATTATCCACCATTGTTTTCTGATTTGTGTAAATTTATTCCCCATTTTGAAACGGATTTTGTTAAAACAGGAGTTACTAAATCATTTTCGCCATATACTCAATTGGCTTATGTGTTGCCAAGTAGTAATCTTGATCTGTTGCCGAAGAATATATCTGAGTTTTTGAAGACGAATTATGCAGAATTATATCCTGTTGAATATTGTTTTCAATGGGCATTTTGCAGATACTTTTGGGAATCGCACCCCATATTACCTGAGATTCCAAGTTCACTTTTAGAACAATGGGATATTCAGTTCCG
>Ga0114960_10004545_pt1 | contig 10372 bp, 9 predicted proteins | sample C_130625_MF_Meta_FD_92637 | JGI IMG/M metagenome (GOLD analysis project Ga0114960, IMG submission 92637) | Freshwater microbial communities from Lake Croche, Canada to study carbon cycling - C_130625_MF_MetaG | ecosystem: Environmental > Aquatic > Freshwater > Lake | place: Lake Croche, Canada...
AAAGAGACAGTAGAAAAAATTTTTATGTTTGCAGTTACGGAGGTTCAGGCTCAACACTTCTATACAGATATTTAAATAAATTTGGTACAGCTCATCATATACATAGTAAAAACCCACCATTAAAATTAGAAAAGGTAACAGGTGAGCATTTTAACGGAATTCAAATAGATGAATCTGAGCTTAAAAACTATACGGTTATCTTTATTTATAAAAACCCAATAAAAGCTATTTTTAGCAGATATGCAATTGTAGATAAAAACAACAATTTTTTGTCATATAAACCTCCCAATTATTTGCCATATAAACCTCACCTCAAAAATGTCGAATGTGATAGAGATGATATTTCTCTCAACGATTGTATTTCAGAAAATAAAGATCTATACAAATTAGAAGAATTCTTTGATAAATATACAACACCCGATAAGAATAGAAATTATAAAATACTCTGCATTAAATACGAAGACTTATGGCAAAATATTGAGTATTTAAATTATACGTTAGGTATACCAACCATTAAAGACTCTTTCCCAAAAAAGAGGGAAACCGTGCGAAAAAATACTATCCCTGAAAAATTAAATGAAATTTATAAACCACTTATTCAAAAGATGGAAAAAATGAAATTCATCGAACAAATATAAATTTTCTATTTTTATCATATTTTATATAGTGTATATTTGATGCTTAGGTGAAATAACCCAGAATAAATGCCACGTCCATTCTAAAAAATAACCCGACAGCCTAGGTTTGTCAAATTTAAGTATCCAATTATAAATATCCATATAAAATTTTATAGGCATATGTCTTATCAAATCCTTGTGCACCAAAAATTGAGCACAACCTTTATAACCATTTAACCAATCTTTATTAGGCAATTTATCAAATGGTATATACGGCTCTATATATTCATTATACCATTCACTTAGCTCCTTCTTTTCTGTTATATGTTCATACGGGGCCAAATAATAGTTGTTAATATTATAAAATAATTCTTTCGAGTTGATCGCTTCCAAAAACCTTTCTTCAATCCGACCTGTATGATGCCACGAGTATTCCTCATCGTGAATAAAAAAAGTAAAATCTGTCAAATTATCGTAATTGTCAATTATATATTTTAAATAAACACTCGCTTCATTTCCCTTATTTACAGGAATGTTATATTTATTTAACGGTTCATTCTTATCATAAATCATAATATTTGTATTATATTTTTCAAGTGATTTTAACCAATCTGTGTTTTTTTTATATCTGCTTACAACAACATTGATCATATTATAAAATATATATATACTTTATAATACTTTATCTATTATTATTTTATCTATTATTATTTTATCTATTATTATTTTATCTATTATTATTATTCTATTTACATTTCAATCATATCCATACATTTAAATATAGACCTATTTGACAAACTAGGAAAATCCTTTGCCTTGCTCAATGCAATCTTTTTAATAAAATCTAAAAACGTTTGATCATCTATTAGCTGTTTAGAATTCTCAAACCAATCCTTATTGTACAAAATTGCAATATTCTCAATAATCTCGTCTACTTCACTCTTTTTATCGTTTTCGCCTATAAAAACGCTCACCTGTTTCAACAAATTATAAGTCAAATCAGTCATTTTTTCATCTTGAATTACCCCATTTATTGTCAAATTAACAAAGAATGCAGTCAATGCCTTTCTACGTTCATTGTCCTTCATTACCTTACAATATTTGTCATAGTCGTCCTCAGGAACACCCTTTTCTATATTCTTAAAAATATCCAAAAATGAATCCAAACATTCTCCAAAAATGTCCCCCATAATTTTAAAATGATCAATAAGCAATGTGTATAAATCCGCATATAACTTTGAAAAGAAACGGTTATTTGACGCAATTTCAAATATAGTATTTCCAACCTTCTTCATATCTTCTTCCATTATACCATCTTCCAACATTTGATTCAAAATCTCTACTATTTTAACACTATGTTCTTCATAATTCTTCTCGGACATCTTGTTTAATGACGAACGTATGACATCGATTTGTGCATCAACCCCCACTTTTTGTTCAATGACAGTTGCTTGAAATGTACGAATACTCTCCCAATCTTCATCATTTAATATTTCCACCGCTTGATTTCTCCGCTTTTTCTTATAATCCATACCTGTCCTATTCATATGATTCAACCCACCAATAGTTCCGCCACTACCGCCACTTTTCAATCCAATTTCCTTCTTCACAAATGTCGGTGTTTTTACATAAGTAGGTGATCCAACCTGTAGAGACAGCTCTGTTATTGTACTAATAGTATCATCCGGTAATTTTATATCAAACCCGTTAAATGTAATATTCATAAAATCATTTAATGTATAAACTGCTTGCATTATTAGTATACATTTAACTATACAGTTTCATTTATATCAATTTTTTATTTATATTTTATTTATACTAAAGGATTTAAATATAAAACAGCACTTATAATAACGATGTCACTTGATAACGAAAACACGCATAATAATATTGAAGAGGGTAACACAGATAACTCTTTATATGAATTCAATAGTTGGGACGAATTGGAAATTCCGACTGATCTATTGAGGGGCATTTATGGTTACGGTTTTGAGAGACCCAGTGCTATTCAAAAGAAGGCCATTATGCCAATGATTTTGAAGAAGGATGTAATTGCCCAGGCACAATCAGGTACAGGTAAGACAGCTACATTTACGATAGGTGCTTTAGCGAATGTGGATTTGAGCGACAAGAATGTCCAAGTCATTGTTTTATCGCCTACGAGAGAGTTGAGCATACAAACTGCAAATGTATTCAAGGGGATAGGTGGTATGATGAACAATCTCAGTGTGCAAATTTTGATTGGCGGAAATTCAATTGACGACGATATTCATCTATTGAAGAATAATACCCCACACGTGATTGCAGGTTGCCCTGGACGCGTTTATGATATGATTCGTCGAAGCACTTTTTCAACAAAAAATGTTAAGCTCGTAATTTTGGATGAAGCAGATGAAATGTTTTCTACTGGTTTCAAGGAGCAGGTTTTCAATATTTTTCAGTATTTCAGCAAGGATATTCAAGTTGCACTTTTCAGTGCCACGTTGCCAAGCTATATGCATACTATCACGTCAAAATTGATGCGTGATCCGGTGCGTATTTCGGTAAAGGCCGAACAATTGACATTGGAAGGCATCTCACAATATTATGTGGCTGTCGAGGATGATAAGCAAAAATATGCAACATTAAAAGATTTATATTCGGTCATTTCATTATCACAATGCATTATATATTGTAATAGTATCAAGCGAGTTTCTGATTTATATGATGCGATGATTGAGGATGGATTCCCAGTATGCCGTATTCATAGTGGAATGGAAAAGGCGGAGCGTGACACTGCTTTTTCGGAGTTCAGAACAGGAAAGTATCGTGTGCTTATTTCATCGAATGTTACAGCACGCGGTATTGATATTCAACAAGTTAGTATTGTAATTAATTTTGATATTTCAAAATGTGTCCATACATACTTGCATAGAATTGGCAGATCTGGTAGATGGGGTAGAAAGGGCGTTGGCATCAATTTAATTACGCGAAGGGATATTCCGAAAATGAGAGAAGTCGAGACATTTTATAGTTGCGAGATCAAGGAGATGCCGGCTGCTTTAGATAAACTTTAATCCGCGTTAAATGCATTAATAATTATTCTTTTTTTTCTATAAATGACATTATCAAATATAGAAAAAATCAAAGATCATTTTAAAACACCGATTTCATACAATAATGATAAAGTGGAATTGACAAAAAATATTATTGTTGATTTAGAATTAATCGACACGATTGAACCATCGGGGAATTCAATGTATGAATATACGTTTCAGCCAAAAACGCTTTTTGGTGAAAATATAATAACACAATTTCCACAATATTATACAACAGACGTAAAGTACTTGAAAGAAAGTCAACAGTTTCTGAAAAACTACAAATCTATACCAGACGAAATTTTCAAGCCTGATTTTAAACATATTATGGAATTATGGGACGAGATTAAAAATGACACAGGATTCAAGGAAAAATATCAATATATCGATTGGCAATTCTGGGAGTTTTGCAATCACAATGACATATTTCTTCAAATACTTAGTATTTATAATTTATCGTCGCCAGTTATATCATTATGCGTACCAGTTATCATACTTATTATTCCTTTTTTTGTACTTCATATGAAAGGTATTAAGATATCATTAAATGACTATATCGATGTTCTAAAAATTGTTGCATCAACTCACGCTATAGGAAAATTATTTACAAAATTCAATTCTGTTAAAATAGACGAAAAAATGTATCTGATTTTAAGTGCAGCCTTTTACCTTTTTTCTATTTATCAAAATATTCTCACGTGTATTCGTTTTAATAATAATATGAAAAAAATCCATTCCTATTTAAACGATATTAAAGGATACATACAATACACCGAAAATAATGCCTCCAATTTTCTATCCTATTCCGCCAATTTAGATAAATTCACCGTTTTTAATCAGACATTAAAGGAAAATGTTATTATCTTGAAACAATTTAAAGAGCAAATCGACAAAATAACGCCTTATGGCCTTTCGTTAAATAAAATAACGCAATACGGTCATATTTTAAAGCAATTTTATGAATTATATGACAACGTCGAGTATAATAATTCATTTTTGTATTCATTTGGATTTAATGGTTATGTGGATGCCATAGAAGGTCTTGTTGACAATATCAATAAAAAACATATTCAATTTGCAAAATTCAAAAAGTCCAAATCAAAAAATGGAGTAAAATTTATTAATTCTTTTTATCCATCACTCATCAATGATAACCCTATTTGTAATTCAATTAACATAAACAAAAATATTATTGTAACAGGTCCAAATGCATCTGGCAAAACGACCATTCTTAAATCGTCTCTCATTAATATTATATTATCCCAACAATTTGGATGCGGATTTTATTCATCTGCTACATTAATGCCATATAAATATATACACTGCTATTTAAATATACCTGATACATCGGGTAGAGATAGTCTCTTTCAAGCCGAGGCGAGAAGATGTAAAGAGATAATTGAGCAAATACATTTATATCCTAGTGATAATCATTTTTGTGTGTTTGATGAATTATATTCTGGTACAAATCCGGATGAAGCTATATCCAGTGCATCTGCATTTATGAATTATTTAGCAAAATATAAGAGTGTAAGTTGTTTATTAACGACACACTTTTACGAACTTTGTAAAAATTTAGAGAAAAATGCGTCTTTTGAAAACCATCATATGGAAACGTTGAATGATCCCGAAAATAATAAAACCTTTGTTTATACGTATTTGTTGAAAAAGGGTGTTTCAACAGTTCGCGGTGGAATAAAAGTGTTGAAGGATATGAATTATCCAGAAGAAATTATCAACAATTCTATATAAAAATATTCGTTTCCTTTAAGAGAATAATATATTCTCAAACTCTAATAATGGGTTTATCCGATATTTTTTCATTATCCACGCTTATTTATTTAGGAATAACATTGCTCCTTGTTGGTGTTGCATCAGTCTTTTTTATGCAAAGATTAAATGAACAAAACCATAAAATTGCAACAATGTTAGGTATTATGTCAACTATGGCGGAAGAAGTGAATTATGTTCGTTCTCGGGTTCAAGGAGTCAGTACAGGAGGAGGAGGACTAGTAGGAAAAGATAATAATCCAACCATTTTTAATAATACACCAAATTCTCTTATAGATGTTTCAGATGAGGATTCTGATAATGATTCCGAGTCAGATTCCGAGTCAGATTCCGATTCCGATTCCGATTCCGAGTCAGTTGATAATGAATCTGTTCAAAATGTTGAACTATCTGAAAATATTAAAACAATCAATATAGGCTTAGGCGAACCATTTGAGTTATTAGAAGAGCACACTCTACCGCAAGAACCAGAACCAGAGCTAGAAGACGGTGATGAAACAGAAACCAATTCTGAATTAAACGACGACGATCTTGAAAGCCTGAACGACGATAATAAAGCAGAGGAACTATTCAATTTAACTGATTCCGAATTAATCAAATCTATTGATATTTCTAATTTAGATGAAAATAACAACGTTCCTGATTTTAAAAAAATGTCACTCAATAAGTTAAGGAATATAGTTTCCGAAAAAGGGTTAGTAACAGATGCATCTAAACTTAAAAAAAACGATTTATTGAAACTTCTAGGATCTGTGTCGGAATAAATTATACTTCATCATTTTTCTTGATGCAATATTTTTCTCTTATTATGATATATCAATGTCTTGGGCAACGTGTTACAGTGGTTCAAATAATATTCATTTCAATTTTCCACCTATTATGGCCGATGGCAGAAACTTTGCAACTTGGCAACCAGAGGCTGTTATTAACGAACGCATTCAAAAACAAGAACATATTACTACAAGTTGGGGATATCGTCAATTTTTAACAAACAATGCTCTTAAAATTATGAAATATAATAACCAAGAAGCGTGTTATGATCTAGGACTCAACCCACATACACACGTGAATACTACTCCATCTTCAAATGTCCCTTATATGTACAAGTCGGTGATGGATACATCAGCACCCGGTTTTGGTTATCCAACAAGCGATCTTAAAAACCCATACGTTTCTAGAGAACAATTGCAGGCCAGAATGATCTCACCGTCTATTAATTATGGAACAAATGATATTAAACCTAGCTCAAAGTAGATACACAACGCGTTTCTTCAAACAAACAAAGTGCATAAAATTTATATATATTAGTAACAATATATATATAAATGTATCATTATCTATTTAGCCTATCTATATTCAAATCATTTACACCCTATTTTCGTAAACATCTATTAACAACATTAAACTCACACGAATTGCTATTTATAAACACTTTTTTTTATTTTTTTCTCGTACTTGTTTTCTTTCTTTATAAAGTCTTTTTTGATAAAACAAATTTTATTGAAAAAACATTTGAAAATTATACAAATTTATCTTTTTCCCAATTCGGGTGCCTTGCATTAATGGCATTGTTGGCAGTTTCTTCTTCTATCTTTATTATTGAATTTGATAAAAATTATAATACACCTCTTATCAACTCGATGTTCATTAAAATCGCATCTACTATATCTCTCATCTTTATCGGTATATTCTTTTTCGAAGAAAAATACCATTGGAAGCAAATACTGGGTTTTATTTTAACCATTATTGGAATTTATCTTATATCTCAAAAATAATATTGCACATATATATAACTTAAAGAAATGTCATCCGGGTTGACCACTTTTCTATCAATAATGTTTTTTTACATTATTCTCTCGTATCTTATTGGACCTCTAGTATTCTATTATTCATTTGGTAAAACATTGAAGTCCGCCGGAGATGGGTTTATTGTTGGAAGCATACTTTCTATTGTTCTTTGGCACTTTTTTGGGTCAAAAATGATTAAATAATTTTGAAAATCTTGGAAATCTTGTAATTTTATTATAATATAAAATTATCAGTTTATATTATAAATATTAATGAAAATATTGAGCATTGATGTTGGAATTAAAAATCTAGCATTTTGCCTTTTAGAAACAACACCCGAAAAATTAACTATTATAAAATGGGACATTATCAATCTAGCACAACAAAACGAGAGTAAATGTTGCGAAATTGAAAAAAATACACTGTGTAACAAACCAGCAAAATTTATGAAAAATAATAAATGCTACTGTTTAAAACATTCAAAAAAACAGCAATTTCAGATTCCAACTTCAAAATTGAAATCTGCTTTCATCAATAAGCAAAAAATGCCCGTTTTATCTCAAATAGCAGATGATTATAAGATTAAATATCCTCAACCTTGCAAAAAGGCAGAATTAATATCATTAATCAATGATTATATTTTTAATTCGTGTTTTGAACCAGTTGAAACCACAAACTCCTCAAAAATAGACCTTGTCACCATTGGACGAAACATACAAACAAAATTTGACCATACTTTGTTTGATGAAATAGATAATATTGATAAAGTTATTATTGAAAACCAAATCAGTCCAATCGCAAATAGGATGAAAACGATTCAAGGTATGATTGCACAATATTTTATTATGAAAAACAACAACATACAAATTGATTTTGTAAACGCCTCAAACAAACTAAAAACAATCGACCAAGTAGCCGACCAAACAAAAACGAAATATAGCGATAGGAAAAAAATGGGTATACAGCAATGTTTACACTTTTTAACTACATATCAATTTCAAGAATGGGAAGACTTTTTCAAAAAACACTCTAAAAAGGACGATTTAGCAGATTCTTTTCTACAAGCCATTTGGTATATCAATAATAAATAAGATTCATATTATAAATAATATATATTATTCGTTAATACTTAAATTTAATGTTCTATTTAATTCATAATAATGGAAGATATAATTGACATCTCTACCATCAATTTAAATGAAAATTTGAGTGATGATTGGAATGCCCCTAGTTCATCGTCCAAAGGATCGGGATCGAATTTTGGGTCTGGTATTGAACTCCTTATGAATGACAGAAAAAAGGAAAATTCGGGAAATAAATCCGATATTGAGCTAGACGATTTAAACAATTTAGAAGATGAGTTGAACAATTTAGCAGATGATATGGACAATAATCACTATGAAGGAAAATCCAACCTATTTAACCGTTCTGTTAATTTTGAAGACAAGTCTGATTTCAATTTTGATAGTCAGCCAGATATTAGCATAGGTAAGGCGACAGCTGATACAGAAACCGACAGTAAAACTTGGGATGGTTATTCAAAATTCAATAATATTCCAATTAATCCGGATAAACCAGTTCCAAGTCAACCTCAAATGTCAAAGGAAGAGCTTTTGCGAGAGAAGTTCAAGTATTTAAGAAAGTTAGAAGCACTTGAATCAAAGGGTGTAAGCCTAACAAAAAAATATACAATGGAATCACCTCTTGCAGAAATGCAAGGCGAATATGAAATGATTATGGACGAAAAATCAAGTCAAATTCTATTAAATTTCAAGGAAATATGCTAATGGCGTGCATTAATGGTATCGAATTTTTAAACAACCGGTTTGATCCATTTGATATTAAGCTAGATGGGTGGAGTGATCAACTCAATGAGAATCTGAACGATTATGATGATGTTTTTGGCGAATTATATGAAAAATACAAGAGCAGAGCTTCGATGGCACCTGAATTAAAACTTCTTTTTCAGCTCGGTGGAAGTGCTATGATGGTTCATATGACAAACACGATGTTCAAATCCGCTATGCCTGGTATGGATGATATTCTTAGACAAAATCCCGATTTAATGCGTCAATTTCAAAGTGCTGCGGTAAACTCGATGAGTCAGACTAGTCCTGGATTCTCTGGTTTTATGAACAATATGATGAGCCAAGAATCATCACAGGGTCCACCACCGCCACCATTAGCTACGCAAAATCGCGACGCACCCACGAGCCGTCCAGGTAATAATAATTCCAATCGAATGTCAAGTGCGAAATCTTTTTACAATGAAAATGATGGAATAAATATTCGAGAGAACTTCGGAGGTACATCTGATATTCCACGGTCAAATCGTCCAGAGATGAGGGGTCCTAGCGATATTTCGGATATTTTAAATGGTCTCAAAACGAAGACAATTAATATCCAAGAAGTTTCCCCCAATTTCGGTATGCAGAATAACGGAAATGATAGCAGTACAATAAGTATTTCTGAATTAAAGGAATTACAAGGAGAAGGCAACTTGCCAAAACGTAGCAAGCGTCGTCAAAAGTCGGATAAAAATACCGTAAGTCTAGATATTTAGATATAAATATATTAATAATATATTATGTCTAAAATTGCATTTATAACTGGCATTACTGGACAAGATGGATCGTATTTATCCGAGTTTCTTTTAGAAAAGAAATATAAAGTATGGGGTTTAATTCGTAGATCATCTAATATCAATACATTTAGAATTGAACATATATTTAATGAGCTTGTTCTGCGATACGGTGATCTATGTGAATCAAGCAATCTATTAAATATATTAAATGAGATTTATTGTACGTATAATGATATTGAATGTCTTGAAATTTATAATTTAGCAGCTATGAGCCACGTTAAAATATCATTTGATATGCCCGAATATACATCTAACGTTGATGGTTTAGGTGTATTGCGATTATTAGATGCGATTCGTGTATGCAATGTACCCAATGAAAAAATACGTTTTTATCAAGCTTCAACATCTGAATTATATGGAAAGGTACAAGAAATTCCTCAAAATGAGTCAACACCATTTTATCCTCGATCCCCTTATGGAGTAGCTAAATTATATGCTTACTGGATTACGGTGAA
>Ga0114960_10004546_pt1 | contig 10372 bp, 10 predicted proteins | sample C_130625_MF_Meta_FD_92637 | JGI IMG/M metagenome (GOLD analysis project Ga0114960, IMG submission 92637) | Freshwater microbial communities from Lake Croche, Canada to study carbon cycling - C_130625_MF_MetaG | ecosystem: Environmental > Aquatic > Freshwater > Lake | place: Lake Croche, Canada...
AGTTAAGACCGTCGAGAAGACTCTTGATAGCGTCGATATTATCGACATTACGACCCGGCTTGTCCGCCTCGAAGAAGGCATGAAGACAGCCAACACCATCTTGGCTGAAATACGCTCTGCGATGATCGCTAGGCCTCAGTAGGCGTTTGGGGCGGAGAGATGGCTCCCCGCCCCCTGATTGCCGCCTACAGCGTTTCTGAGGCGTTTATCGTGCCATCGACGTAGTGAGCAGCCAAAAGAAACTGATCAATCTCGTCGGCCTCGACATAAATCGTATTGCTCTCGTCCCAATTAATAATTGCTGTTTGCAAGATTGCTTGGAGACGACGCTTCATAAACGTGTAGTCCACGTTATCTTGCATATTTGTTACTCACTTTCGTAACCCCATTGAGCCGTATTTCGATGGACATGGTGGTAAAAAAGTCTGGCCCAGATTCAACGATTTGCTCCAAGTCCCCCAGCTCAGCCATCGTAACTGTGTGAACAGTGAATCCATCCTCAGTGTGGTAAGTGATCTCAGCTACCCACTTGTGCAGGGAGCCAATCGCATCGACAGTCCAATTTGGTGCTTTGTTGTTGATCATTTGCAAGGCCACGCTGCTTTTTGGGCTTTAGTAATAAGAAGGGCGCTAGGTTCGTTGCGGCTTTCTGGGCTGGAGCGAATATATGAGACCACGAGGTCTTTAATTTGCCCCACAGTGACGTTTGTTGGACGGCAATAAGGCGACGCCCCGTTGGCAGACGACCATGCGTCCAGAGTTGCCACGGTTCCCCGCACTAATCCTAGGCACAGGCCCTGCATGAAGTAAGTTGTGTCGTCACAGGTTTGCAGAAGCTCATTGCCATCGTCAGTGACGGTGTCTCGGGCACTCGCTGTGACTGGCGTCAGCAGCAGGGCGGCGCACAATAGTAATTTCTTAATCATGCGACCCTCCAGCAGCGCAAACCGCCATCAACTGTGCGGCAGCTAAATTGGGCATCTGCGTTGTGATATTTGCGCCACGAATATGAAGACGAGGTCATATGTTGCAGCGCCTGTTTCGGACTAATTTGCGGATTATTGGGAACAAAAAAGCTGTCGCCAACTTCCATTAAAGCAAATGGAAACCTGTAAGCCCTTGATGAAGTGCGCTTTTTCATTGGCACTGGAACGTCTTTATCAATTTCGTAGGTCATTGTTTTACCGCCTTGCTGGTTGAGTTAATTATCAAACGAGAGGTGTTTTCCCCCTCTGGTATCATAGGGATCGCCATCCATACGCGATCAACGTCAACGGATGGTCGGTCTGTAAACGGTTCTTTCGACGCTGGTGCGCCTAAAAACTCGAACATTTTTTCACAGTCAGCGCAGCGAGCCGCGAGTACCGCGAACATAATGTTGGAGTCCTCTACCAACACGGCAGACGCATCAAACTGGATGCTCTCGTGAGGGCATTTAATCGGTTCAGTCGTATCGTTCATCCTTGGTTCCTCTGCTTGCCTTACCGCCCAGCGATGCGGCCTCTCTGGCCAATGCTGGGTCTACTGAAAATGCCCGCTTTTCTGCTGGCACTCCTTTTCCACCACGAGACTGAAGCTCGCGGGCCTTCTCTGGAGACATTGCGGCAAACCCACGCCGTGATTTGGGTGTTGTGGTCATAAGTCCTCCTAACAGCCAAGCTACATGCTACAGCTAAGGTGTCAAGATAGCACATTTTGAAAATGTACCTTTGGCTGGCGAAATTTCGTTGCCGGAAAACCCCCCTATTTATCCGGCAATGTACCTTTGGCTGGCGGAGCAAACGAAATTTCGTTCAGCAGTCGCTCCGCGCTAGCTCGTCGCTGCGCGACAGGTTGGTTGTTCTTGTTTCGTTGACTGAGGAGCAGACACACCCCCCCAACCCCCCATTTTACGGGGAGCCAAAACCAAATTGTCCGGTTGAGATTTAGGCATGAGTTTAGATCGTCAGAAGCGGGCGCAAGCGAGCCGCTCTGTGTGCGATGTTTCGGGGGCTGCACTCTGGGGCGTTGGCCAAGCCACATTCCCCGTTTGATCGCCTAGACCCGCTATTGCAGAAAGCCTTGAGTATGGGGGGAAAGTCCGTATATTGGACCTCGGCCCGCCCACGGGCCTCTAGAAATGTTCCGGTCGCCGTCGGTTCATTTCTGCGGGGGTTGAGAGTTTACAGGCTCTCCCCCCGCGCACCTTTAGCATCCCCGCATCGTTGCAATTCGTCAAGGGGCTTGTATTCTGCTTTTGCGGGGTGGAGCAGCCCGGTAGCTCGTTTGGCTCATAACCAGAAGGTCGTAGGTTCAAATCCTACCCCCGCACCCACTTTTTGACACGCACGACTTTGTGATAGGGTGGCTCAGATCAGGAGCCTCCCATGTCGCAATTTGTTCTGCCTAAAGTCGAGGATAACCCCATTCTTGCCGCCTTAAAGAGGGCAGCGGCGTCAGTGGCTACGGCAAACGCGCCTACGGCAGCGGACAAAGCGCCTCTATCGACCAATCCGCTGGTGGCCATGAAAAACGCCCTTCAACAGCCTGTGGCGCAGCTACAGCAGGATTTTTCCACAGCGTTCTCGCCAACCACTGCTGCCGAAAGAACGGGTAAACCGAATCAGTTAGAGCTTAACCCTGCCCTTGCGCCTCGCGTCGAGGCTCAGGATCGGTTGGGCGGTGACCTAATGGAGTTGGTTGGCCACCCAATTGGCGAGGGCGTCTCCAGCGTTCTGACTAACTTAGGACTAAAGCCTGAAGTGGGTCGGCGCGTTGCTGAAACGGTTGGTGTGACCGCTCCCATGTTCTTGGGCGCTGGCGGCGCTGCGGAAGAAGCAGCAGTACCCGGTCTTACCCTCGATCAGCAAACCGCCAAAGTGATGGCTAAGGGCAAGAAGCCCGCCCCTGCTACAGCCAAGGGGCCGATCACCGCTGAGGGAGTCCATGCCCACGCCTCTGATCTGGTGAAGGACTGGAAGGCTGGGATTCAAGTTGTTACCCATCCCACAGTCGAGCATCTGCCGCCCGAAATGCAACAACAGCTTCGTGCTGACAATATGCACGACACCGCGAGTGCATTTGTTGCGTCGGATGGCAAAACCATTCACCTGATTGCTGACCGCCTTGATGGCTTAGAACACGTCACCAGCACGGTCTATCACGAGGGACTGGGACATATCGGCTTAGCTTCCAAATACGGTGAAGCCATCGACTCGGCCCTTGCCCGCATCCACGCCAGCAATCCCGGCGTTGCGGCTGAGGCTGAGGCCTTTATGCAAAAGAACCCTACGGCCTACGCAAACGACCCCAATCGCGTCATTCGGGCCGTTGAGGAGGTTTTGGCCGCTAGGTCTGAAAAGGGCATTTTGGACGTTAGCCTGAAGTCCCAGATCACCGCCATCATCAAAGAGTTTGCCCGCAGCATGGGTATGAACCTTGAAATGTCGGACAAGGAACTGGCCGCTATCCTGCGTTCCGGCCAGAATAAGGTCACGAGCGGATCGGGGCCAAAGGTTGGCCCATCTGGCAACCGATACGCCATGATTGGCCCCAAAGGCATGGAGCGTATTGCTAAGATTCCAGAGGACCAACTTCACCCTGACTTAAAGGGCATCAATCCGCAAGTTCAGGCCGAGGCTGAAGCTATGGAGGCTAGAGGTGAGCGGCCAGAAAAAATTTGGGAAGTGACCGGGTACGCCCGCCATCCCACAGAGGGTGTTTGGATTGCCGAAATTCCCGACGACAAGGCTCGTTTCAATAAGCCATTTGAGCATATGCGCGGCCTTACTCTTCACGAGAGACTTGCTGGCGTAGACCCAAGTACCGTTGGTGCGTCGATTGGCTCCCATGTTGAACACCCAGCACTTTTTCAAGTTTTTCCAGAATTAGAAAATTACGGATTTGAAAGAGGTATGAGAGGCAGGAGTGGAGGTTCATTTAACCCTATCAGCAAAATAACTAAAGTTTATCCAGAAGGTGATCCAATGAGCGTATTGCTCCACGAGTTAAGTGGACACGCTGTGCAAGACTTAGAGGGCTGGCAGGGCGGCTCAAACGACGCAATTATTGTTGATCAAATGAGCGTTCCCCAAAAAGAATCTTTTGCGAGGGATTTGCGAGTCATGTTGGATGAGCATGGCTATAACCAAGAAGAGCAATTTGAATTTTTATCAAACCCAGAAGTTGTGGACGAATTAAGGGAGATTTATAACGCTGGAGGCGGAAAACAAGAAAATTACAAAATAACAAGTAAATTAAGAAGGGATTTTGGAAAAAAACATGAAGATGCGTCTGATGATGATAAATTTGCCCAGCGAGTTGCAAGTAATCTTCGCTTGCATGGCCATATATATACAGGCGAGGATCAATTTCAAAAAGAACTTGCAAGATTAAGAAAAAACACTGGTCAGGAGGAGTACCAAACAAAAAGGTCAGACTTAGATTCTGCGATTGGAAATTTAAGCTCCCCGAATAAACTTGACGCCGACAGCGCAACATTTCGCATAAAATCTTTGGCTAAAGAGTTAGCCTATCAGGATGCGAACTTATTGCGACGGGAGTATATGAAGTCAGAGGGTGAAATTGGTGCGCGAGATGTACAGGCTCGCGCTAAAATGACGCCAACAGATCGTATGTTAACAATGCCTTTCACCTCGCAGGGTATTCCGGTGGAGCAGTGGATTAGGGGCAAGGGCGGCTCTGGCGCATCTGCTAGCGAAGGTGCGCCCAAGGCTTCGCCCGCAAAAGCCCCAGAGAAGACCCTCGACCAGAAGGTCGCTGGGGTGGCTAAGGGCATGAAGGAAGGCGATATTAGCAAGTCCAACAATCCAGCTCCGGTTTGGGATCGTCGTCACGTTTCTGAAGTAGCCGAGCGTGTTGCCGCAGAGCTTCGCAATCGTGGCGTAGATTTGCACATTACCAAGCCATATAAAACGGCGCACGGTGTTAGCGTTTATATTACACCAAAAGACCCAAGCCCTTACTACGCAAGTAATATGCCTGTTCCTGAAATTAGAATTTCTGATCATAGTGGCGGTTGGGGAGCAAATCGCGGACAAAACAAATCATTAGGATTTAACCTTGATAGTCCTAAAACAGAAGAAGAACTGCAAGCGATTATTAACCAAACAATATCATCAGCAAAACCCTTCTATGATTTAAAGGGCGTGAAGGCCGACTATTCATCTGCTGTTGAATTGGCTGAAGAACGACAACAAAAAAAAGCACTTCAAGTGTATTTGGATAACATTGGAAACGGTAATCTGAACTCAAAAAAACGCGCTCTTTCTTCGGCGCGAGTTTATGACCGAAATTTTAACCCACCAGATGCAAAAACCGCAACAGACTTAGCAAGCAAGAGCGGCACGGAGACCCCAAAGGCCCCAGAGAAGACCCTTAACCAAAAGGTTGCTGCGCTGATGGGTAAGGCGAAGGACAAGGCGGCAACGCTCCAGCAGACCCTCATGACCACCGTGCCGGGCTACAAGGCCGTTGCTCCGTATCTTACGCCAGCAGAAAAGGCCAACCTGAGAAAAGCATCTGCCGAAAAGCTGGTGCAATTGTTCCAAGGCTTGCCTACTTCGGAAGAAATGGCGTCGGTGGCATTTTCTGGCCGGGCAAAGCGTGGTTGGTATAAAAACAGTGCCAAGGCCTTGGTGGACATTTTTGGGGCGCACGATGCCGATAGGTTTGCCGCTCTCTTGGCTGCGCTGTCACCGCAAACTTCCGTCGAAAGCAACACCGTCAACGCCTTGAAGGTTTGGAATGGATGGGTAAAGGCTGGGAGGCCTACCGATCAGGAAGCCATCCTGAAAATCATGGGCGAAAACGTGCAGGGTGGTGGCACGGAAAAGAGCGTTTTGGATGCGTGGAGAAATAATACCTACAACGCACTCGGCACGGACAATCCACGCGCCTTCGTTCTAAGCGGCCCCAAGGTGAATAGCTTTGCTCAAAATCTGCGCGGTTTCGTCCATGAGGTTACTAATGATGCGTGGATGGCCAATTACGGCGGCGTGAAGCAGGAATTGTTTGCTAAGAGCGGCGCTATTGAGGGCGGCAAGGGCCTTGGCTACCGGGCCATGTCCGCACGCGCGCGCAAGGCTGCTGACATCGTCTCAAAGCGCACCGGGGAGACGTGGACTCCTGCTGAAATTCAGGAAACTGTGTGGTCTTGGGCTAAAACGCTGTACGAAGCCCGCCGGGGGAAGGGTTTTGATGCTAACACCCGCTCCATCCTTGAGGCGGGCGGTCTAACTCACGAAGCCATCGGTTCAACGCCAGACTTTGAAAAGCTGTTTGTTGATGGCGTTTACAAAAAAATCCTAGAAGAAGGTGGATACAGTGGACAAGTCGAATCACTCGAACGAAATATCGCGGCTCGTGGGGGAGTTGATGGACAACCTCGACTCAGAGGGTCAGCAACTGCACCAGAAGGGGCAGGGATTGCTCCAGATGCTTTCGGGGGCCACCTCAACAAAGCCGCAGACCGCCTCGAACGGCTCTACAAAACCCGACTCGACCAAAAGCGAAAAACCATAATTGCAAAAGCCAAATCGGCTGGTTTGAGCAAAGAGCAGATCGACAAAAGGGTCGCCAAGCTGATGGCAAAGGACAAGGGGGTGGACGAAGAACGCCCACCCAAAAAGTCCTAAGCTAAACGCTCAATTTCTCGGAAGCGGCGGTCGTCTAGGCAAAATGACATTTTCATCTCGCCGGGACGGCCAATCGTTTCGTGGTAACGGCTCTTGGCCACCTTGATGATCGAGGAGTCTGCATCTTCCCGGTGGACGATGATGCCCAGATCGCACTTGTTATAGAAGTTGGCTGATCCGCTTATGTCGTACAGGCTGGGCATGAGATACTTGCCGTTCACCTTCTGGAGTTTGGCTGGGTGGGCAACCAAGATCAGGTGAATCTGAAAGGCCTTGGCAAACCGCTTCAGCATCCTGATCGCCCTACTGACATATTCCGTCTCGTTCTCACGGCCTTCCCTGACGTGTTCGACCTCGTTCCAAGGGTCGATGACCATAATCTTGACGTTAAACCGCTTCACAGCCGCCTCCATGCACTCAAAGAGCCAGTTCAGCGTAGCGTCCTCCTCCTCGTCAGGAACGATAAAGACGTGATGGTCATCAATCCACTTGTCAGCGGCCATCGTGTCCTGCGCTGTCATATGGCGAGGTAGCTTCTCAGTGTACCAAGAGCGTAAGGCCCGGCGGTGGTCTCGCTGCGGCGCTTGCTCGAACGATGCCCAACCAATCCGCACCCCATATGCCAGTGCCACCCGGCAGCAAACGTCATTCAGGAACGATGATTTACCAAAGCCGGGAACGCCAGTGACGACGCAGAGGTCGCCCAGACGCATTTTGTAGTTTTCACTGAAGCCGTGAAAGCCAATGTCATAGATGACGTTGTCAGGAAGGGGCGGTAGCTGGCTCAGAAGCCTCACCCCGTTCATCTGGACGTACTCCCGGCGGTTCAAGGTCTCGACCACCCCGGCCTGTCCATATTCAACCAAGACCTCGTTCATGTCCTTGCAACGCTCACGGCCTAGATCAGCCCGGCGCGTCTTGGGATAGGTGACAAACTTGCAGCGGTATCGGCCCAACTGAACCGATAGCTCATGCATCAGCTTGGCCCCGGCCTTATCCCCGTCTGTGGCCAGTACGATCTCAGAGACCCTGTCCTTGTGCAGGAGCGGCTCTAGCTGCCTTAGCCAGTCATACGCCTTCGATGCCTCTAGATCGGCCTCAGAGCGCCCCTCAGCGGCTCCACCGCATCCGTTGGGCACAGATATGCAGCGATAGAACCCGGCCTGTAGGACGCTCTCACAGTCGATCTCGCCCTCAGTGATGATCAGGGGCTGGTCGATCAGGCTATCGTCCCTCAGACAATCCTCGTTGTAGGCGATGGGTGTCGCTGCCCATTTGGCGGACCATTTGTGTTCTCCCCCCCAACGACGGAACTTGTGCCCCACTGGCTCGTGATCCCGCATGAACGGGATGCTGAGACTTTCACCACCCTCGCGTCCTTGGCGGACGCTCCAGCCCTTTTTTGCTAGGGCCTCTATGTCCAGTTTCCGGCCTTCTAAAATTTCCCATATTGTTGTCATCGAAAAACGCTCCGTGGTGCTGGCAATGGTGGCAGTTAAAGATCACAGCATCGCTGGTGACCTTAACCGAGAGGCAAGGCGCTTTGCGCTTCTTGCGGTCGAGTGAACAGGCGGGGCATTGGACATACTGGTCTCCAGTCTTGCTGGGGTTCAGAATAATTCCCGCCGCTCTGGCCTTGTCCAGTTTGTCCATTAGACAAAGCCCACTCGTTTTGGCGCGGTTGCCTCTAGCCAGCCCTCATAGCGTTGGTTTTTGAGCCAACGGTCAAGGCCCGGCACAAACGCTCCACCATCCTTTTCAGCGTCTGGGGACAGGACGTAACGGTTAATGGCGTCAAGCATTTCAGCGTCCCCAATTTTGGAGCCATATTTAATCCAATAGTGCAGGGCCTTGGTCTTGCTGGATCGACGCTTGCCAGCCGCTGGCCACATATCCCAAGCCTGATCGAACCTTCGCTTGAGCATATTCTCTTCAAGCGTCGGTGCTTTCGCGGGCGTCTTGCGTTTGGACAGGCGGGCGATGCCGTCCAACAGTTCCTCGTTGCTGTAAACAGCCGCCAGAGCCTCAAATAGCTGATCCAAGGCCGCATCGAGTTGTGACTGGCCATCAGGCGTGTTAAACAAATCTTGGTTCATTTCTTGCTTCCTTCAACTGCCCATCGGGTTTGCCCCCGGTGGGTTTTTTTTCATAGTGGGGCAATAAAAACTTCAAGGCGGGGTGTGTCGCTATACCGCTTGGATGCATGAATGATCACAATTTGCGAATCATCGTTAAAAACCAACTTGTTACAGCCATCACTTACAGATTTGATGTAATTGTCTAAATCTGGACGTGACGTGGGAGAGGTTGTCCCCAACAGCATGGATTCTATGATCTTTTTGCTCTTGCTTTTAGGTATCGGTATATAGGCAACCAAATCCATAAAGAGCGGCCCTTCCAGAGGCTTTCGCTGCCACATGGTCTGACTGGCTACCATCTTGACCAGATTCTCGTAAGAGGCGGTCTTTTTGTCGGAGTAAAGGTGGACAAAGCCCCTCACAGCCGACGCTCTGGGCCGTCCCTTGGCCACCGGGACGCCGGGAACCGTAAACCTCACTCCAGAGCCTTCGTTGCTAAAGTCATCTGGGTGCATATCCGTCCCGTCGTTTATTGCTGACATATTTGACCTCCTTTCGGAAATTGAGCGCCTCGACGATTGCGGGCATGATTGGTCTCACCTTATTTAACACTTGATAGACCGCCGAAGGCGTTAAACCATGTAGTTTGCACCAGTTTGGCGCACCTCCCGCCCGGTTCACCGACCTCTGTAAGTGGGATAGAAATTGGTCTTCTGTCACATCAAAACCTCCTTTTTTGTGCGGGACAGAGCGTAAGCCGACATTTTTGATCGCGTCAATCGCTGTTATGCGCTTGCAATGCAGAGCGGGTTATGTAGCTTGGCTGTTGTCAGCTAGGGAGCCAAGACATGAACGAGACAAAATGGAACGGCCAGAAAATCTCTGTGCCGGGAATGTATAGCCAAGTCGGGATTAGCGCATATCACGGGGACATTTGCGACGGGCCTAGTGTTTCTAGCGGCGTTTTGCGTACCGTTTGGAACGAGAGCCTCGCCCACGCCTACGTCAATAGCTACATGAACCCAGACCGAATGAGCGACGATAAGCCCCAGTTCGCTCTGGGTCGTCTGGCGCATACCTTGCTGATGGAAGGGCTAAACGGATTTGGCGATCAATACGCCGTCCGCCCAGACCATTGGAAGGATTGGCGCACGAAAGACGCTCAGGCGTGGCGCGAGGAGCAGATCGTGCAAGGCAAGACGGTGGTGTCAGACTCAGACATTGCCATCGTCACGGGCATGGCCAAGAGCCTTGGGGCTAATCCGATCATTAAGCAGGGCATCCTAGACGGTCGCGTCGAGCGGTCGCTGTTCTGGCGCGATGATGAGACGGGCATCTGGTGTAAAAGTCGCCCCGACACAATCCCAACTGATTCGGGCGACTACGCCGATCTAAAGACCACCGCCGCTGTGGACGATGAGAGCATCCAGCGCAGCATCGCTAACTATGGCTATCATATGCAAGGCGCGATGGTTGCCGAGGGTTCCCGGCACGTTCTGGGCATTGAAATGGAATCCTTCACGCTGGTGTTTGTTGAGAATAAGCCGCCTTACTCTGTCAGGATTGTGACCATCCCAATGGAAGACATTGACCGGGGAGCGCACCAGAATCGCTGGGCAATCCGCGAGTTTGCCAAGGCCGTGGCGTCCGGTGAGTGGG
>Ga0114960_10004548_pt1 | contig 10370 bp, 6 predicted proteins | sample C_130625_MF_Meta_FD_92637 | JGI IMG/M metagenome (GOLD analysis project Ga0114960, IMG submission 92637) | Freshwater microbial communities from Lake Croche, Canada to study carbon cycling - C_130625_MF_MetaG | ecosystem: Environmental > Aquatic > Freshwater > Lake | place: Lake Croche, Canada...
AGCAGCCTTTGGCACAAGCGAAGCAGCCTTTGGCACAAGCGAAGCAGCCTTTGGCACAAGCGAAGCAGCCTTTGGCCAAACTAGTGGAGCAACCCTCGGCAGAAGCGAAGCAGCCTTTGGCACAAGCGAAGCAGCCTTTGGCACAAGCGAAGCAGCCTTTGGCCAAACTAGTGGAGCAGCCTTTGGCACAAGCAAAGCAGCCTTTGGCCAAAGTAGAAGAGCAAGAAAATACAATGAGCCCGACGAATCAAAGAGTCCATTCTATGTTTAGTCCAAATAAAACGGATACGTTATTTTGGTGTATATATATGATATTTCACGGGGAGTCGGCTTATCATATGATCGGAAATCGATTCCGAAATACAGAGATCGAGGAAAAGCAAAGGGTAATGGAGCATATCAAGAAGAATGCGGATATATTCAGAGGATCGGTACAACATACTAAGATAACAAAAGTAGCAGTGCAAGAAATCCTATCTGATCTGATGCTGAATAAGAAGACATCATGGCAAACTTTTGCTGCATTATGCTACTATTATAAGATCAATGCGATTATAACGTATAATAAAACCTATTACGAGTGTATCTCAACCCAGGGATACCCGATATATCAATTTACTAGAACACCGGATGGACATATTTCAGTAGACACTGATCCTTTAACGCAAGAGACGATTGACACCATTCGACAAAGTCATATTATCTTGGAATATACAAAGACAATCAAATCGATCGGCACCTATAAAGTCCAAGATCTTTTGTCCATGGCGAATGTATTAGATATTGTAGAACCCGTCAACGCAAAGTGGAAAAAGGCCGATTGGTATCAAGCAATTGCGGATCGGTGTTTGTGGTAAAATATGTGATAAAAATTGAATCGTAAAACATAATATATAGATATACTTATATAGAATATATCCATATAAATATGAGTGAACCGGAAAATGAAGAAAAAGAGAAAACATTGATACCAAGTAGTCCGTCGATGAGTCCTCCACCGATGAGTCCTCCACCGATGAGTCCTCCACCGATGAGTCCACACACACCGCCAACCCCTCCCGTAAAAAAAGAGGAGTTTAGCCCGCATACACCGGAGGGTGAAAAATCGGAGAGGGCGCCAAATTCGAAGGACGATTTCGAAACCATGGTGGAGTTCTATTTAGCGAGCAATCCTATGAGAAAAACGGCGGACTATAGAACGAGCGAATTAGAGGTTCGGTTTGGTACCAACACCCGATCCGGAAAACCGATTTCGAAAATCGACTATGATAATGTGGTTCAGCAGCTGTATAAATCGGGATTCTCCACGCATAATCCACAAGGGCTCAGTATTTTGCGCATTCAAAACGAATATACGGATACGAGAGAAGGAGAAACCAGAATCTCCAATGTACGCGCGGAAATCGTGGGTTTAGATCTTATCCAAGCCTATTGCAAGTCAAATAGTCTGCAAAAACTCATCGATATGCCGTCATCCGTTTCAGCATCCGCGGAAAAGATCAAATTCACGCAAAAGTCGCCACCCATGATCAAAGGGAAACCACTGAAACCCGTCGAATTCCCCGACTTCAACTTCCGTATAGCCTATCAGATGGAACGCGATTTCACAGTGCGATCCGATGTTGCGCAAAAAATCGTGGCGAAATGGACGGATTCCAAGAAACTCTTTCGTTATATTAATCGCGTGCGTCTTTCGCATCCGGATATTCCTGTATTTGCAGATATAAGTATTATCAAGGGATCCGCGAAAACGAATAGGAAAGTCCCCCTTCCTCAATATACGATCCAAGAAGCCAAAGTATTTCAGAACCAGGAACATTATGAGATTGAGTTGGAAGTGGACAACAAACGTGTAGGATATGGAACCCGGTTCGACACAGCGGAAAAACTCTTGGTCGCTATTCGAAAATGTATCCGGTTTGTTCTTTCCGGTCTTCAGGGTACAAATTATCCGATTGCGTTTAGCGAGAAAGATCAGGTGTTGCAAACCTACATGAGAATGTTGCACGGAGAGGACTACCAACCTCGTCGAATCCTATCTCGGGATTTTATTGGACCATCATCCTACACCTTGCAAATCGAGAATATTCAGCCGGAAAAGGAGGGGAATTCTCTACCGACCATTGTCAAGAACTACACGGTTACTGACAAGGCCGATGGCGAACGCCGACTCCTGTATATTGCACCAAACGGACGGATTTATATGATCGATACCAATATGAATGTTATCTTTACTGGTACGACTACCGCAGAAAAGACGCTACACGATAGTTTGTTGGACGGCGAATATATTGCTTTAGATAAACACAAGAGACCTCTTGGACTTTATGCAGCATTCGATATTTATTATATACAGGGGAAATCGGTACGCGAATTCGCGTTCATTCCGCAGGCCGGAGAAGATGAAGAGACCAAATTCCGCCTCCCTCTTTTGAACCAGTTTGTCTCGGTATTGAAACCCGTTTCGATAACAGATCCCAAATCGCAGAAAAAGGTGGATCCTAAAACGCCGACCAGCGAAGACCAAGAGCACCATCCCTGTCATTTTATGATTCGATGCAAGGACTTTTACAGTTCCGAAAATGGCAGTATTTTCCAAGGGTGTGCCAAGATCCTGTCTAGAACCCGCGAGGACACTATGGAATATACGACGGATGGTCTTATCTTTACGCCTTCCAATACGGGTGTTGCGAGCCATAAAGCGGGTAGCGCGGGACCCCTGCATAAAACCACATGGGATGGCTCGTTCAAATGGAAACCGCCGGAATTCAATACCATCGATTTCTTGGTCTCCGTAAAGAAAGACAAAACGGGCAAGGATGAGATACATCATGTCTTCCAAGAAGGAACCGCCATGAGTGGAACACAGAATGTTTTGCAATATAAGACACTGGTTTTGCGATGTGGATTCAATGAGAGAGATCACGGATATTTGAACCCCATGTTGGATGTTATCCAAGATAATCTGCCTTCGCCGAGTGATTTGGACAATGACGCCGCGTATAAACCGGTTGCATTTCAACCTACGAACCCATACGATCCTCAGGCGTCTATCTGTAATGTCTATCTCCATAACAACGGGATAAACGATTTGGTTATGATGTCTGAAGAAAACGAATATTTCGAAGAGGATACTATTGTTGAGTTCCGATATGATACTACCAGGGACGCCGGATGGAAGTGGATACCTCTGAGAGTCCGTTATGATAAGACGAATGAATTGCGTGCGGGATTGAAAAACTACGGCAATGCTTACCATGTTGCCAATGGAAACTGGCATTCGATCCACAATCCTGTTACGGAAGAGATGGTTTCTACGGGGAAAAATATACCCGAGGCGGCTGGAGACGAGGATGTGTATTACAACAAGTCTGGGTCCAAGACCAATACCCGACCACTAAGAGATTTCCACAACTTGTTTGTAAAACGCAAGCTGATCTTGGGAACTGCACATCGCGGACAAACTTTGATCGATTATGCTGTAGGAAAAGCGGGTGATATGCCGAAATGGATCGCCGCCAAGTTGGAGTTTGTCTTCGGAATAGACGTGTCCAAGGATAATATTGAGAACCATTTGGACGGGGCGTGCGCGCGATTCTTGAATTACAAGAAGAAATACCATACAATGCCGGGCGCCCTTTTCGTGAATGGAAATAGCGGGCTCAATATTCGAAGTGGATCAGCACCCATTAGCGAGATAGACAAACAAATAACGCAAGCCGTGTTTGGACAAGGACCCAAAGACAAAGATGTTCTTGGAAAAGGCGTGTTTAAACGGTATGGAATCGGTGAATTGGGGTTCCACGTTAGTTCTTGTCAATTTGCCTTGCACTATTTCTTTGAATCGGAGAAATCCATGCATTCGTTCTTGAGAAATGTCGCGGAATGCACGCGTGTAGGCGGGTATTTTATAGGAACGTGTTATGATGGAGAAACGGTGTTTAATCTCTTGAAACATAAGACCAAGGAGGACGGTATTGCGATCATGCGCGAGGATACGAAAATATATGAGATCATCAAACAATATGACCAAACGGGGTTTCCGCCTGACGAACTTTCATTGGGATATGCTATTGATATTTACCAGGAATCGATTAACAAGGTCTTTCGCGAGTTCTTGGTGAATTTCCGATACTTGACGCGAATTATGGAGGATTATGGGTTTGCTTTGGTTCCGCAAGAGGAGGCGCGCAAGATGGGACTTCCAAATGCTACGGGGCTTTTCGAAGAACTCTTTGATTCCATGGTCCAAGAAGTTGCCAAAGATAAACGAAAAGAGGTGGATTATGGCACTGCTTTGTCTTTGACTAGAGAAGAGAAACGTATTTCGTTCATGAATCGATATTTCATGTTTAAGAAAATGCGGAATGTGAATGCGGAGAAGATTGCCAAGATTGTTATGCATCGAGAGGAGGAGGAGGAAGACGCTGAAGATGATGCTCATGATGGACAGTCGTCCAAGGAAGAGACATCGAAGGTAAAGGTGCCGGTGTTTAGAAAGATCAAAGGTAAGAAGATTGTTTTGACTGAAGGATCCAAACCTAGTGCCTCTGCCTCTGCTCCTGACCCTACAAACAACTCTTTGGCGAATGTAGGCATCACTCTTGGAAAAACGGTGTCGATTCGTGTAAAAAAGCCCGTACAAAAACCCGAGGATAAAAAATAACCATACTAAACCGTATAAACCTATCCAAAGATACTATGGTATCGTACTCTTAAATACAATATCATATTCCTATTATTATAAAATGATCCATTTTTTAGTACCGCGTAATTCGTCAACATTGTTCGAATCGATCGAGTGTTTGGTAGAAGAAGATGAAACCTCCGTCCCCGAACCTATCATATCCAGTTCTCTTGCATTTTATTTGAGCGATATCAAACAGCAGATTGTTCGCTATGAAAGTGAATGGGACATCTATAAGAGATACACCAATCCCTATGAATATATACATACTGTAGTACCACACAAACGCAAGGCAGTAGCAAAACACAAACCCCTCTCAAGATCTTATTTCAAAATGATAGAACTCGTCCATTTTTTTCGTTTATTGGATCCGTATACTACGAAACAGTATGGCACACACTCCAAACCCATTTCATCGTTTCATCTAGCAGAAGGGCCGGGTGGATTCATCGAAGCATTAGTTAACATGCGCGCGAATAAACAAGACCATTACGTGGGCATGACCATTCTAGATGACGCCAAGGACTCCAATATCCCGGCGTGGAAAAAGAGTCAGCATTTTTTGAGAGAGAACCCGAATGTTGCAGTAGAGACGGGATACGACAAGACGGGCGATATTTTGGTATTAGAGAACTTCGATTATTGTGTTGCAAAATACGGGTCTTCTATGGATATTATAACTGGAGATGGTGGGTTCGATTTTTCCGTGGATTTTAATCAGCAAGAATCGCAAATTGTGCGACTCCTCTTTGCACAAACAGCTTATGCCATTTCTATGCAGAAACGTGGGGGGACGTTTATTTTGAAGATTTTCGACTGTTTTTCGAGAGCTTCGTTGGATATTTTGGCGATTCTGTCGTCGTTTTATGACAAGGTATATTTAACAAAACCGCAAACTAGTCGATACGCCAATTCGGAAAAGTATGTTGTATGTAAGGGATTTCTTCGCAATGATCCGTACAAGTATGTCCCCCATTTTAGGTCAGCATTTGTATGTATGATGCAGAATCCGAATGCGCCCATTGCCCATTTCTTGAAATTCCCGAATTCCCTGTATTTCTGCACCCGCATAGAAGAATTCAACGCGATTTTTGGACAACAGCAGATCGAGAACATTCACTATACGCTGTCGCTTATCGACAATCGACATAATCACGAAAAAATCGAAACCTTGATCAAAACCAATTCGCAGCATTCCATAAACTGGTGTATGAAACACAATATACCCTATTGGACGAATCCGGTAGTAGCCAATTTATTCTTGGACAGAAGCGTATAAATATATCGGTATATCATATATTATATACTAGTCAGTAAATAAATATCAAATACGTACAACATGTGGCGTATTCATGGAAAACAATATGATTTGACCCATTTTATGGAGAAACATCCTGGCGGAATGGAAATATTATTACTATCAAAAGGGCTAGATGATTGTAGTGCATTGTATGAATCTTATCATGCATTTTCTGATAAGAAGTCCATCGATCTAATATTAGATAAATACGAAGTAAACGATGATAACCCAATCAAAAACGACGAAGAACCGATAAATTACGATTTTACGTCTTATAATGAACTATCGAACCTGGTTAAGAAAGTATTGCCCGACAGAAATTCGATAAAGGCTACTGCATCTTGGTGTATTTTGAATACCGGTATAGTTAGCGTGTATATATGTCTTTTATTTTGTCTACTATCGTCATCGTCAAATATGCATTGGTGTATAAGACACTTGGTATCTGTGGCTATTGGTATTATAGAATCATCGGCGGCATTTAATATATTACATGATAGTTCGCATTATGCCATTTCGAGATATCCCAAGATAAATAATATGGTAGGGAATATTATTCAGAATTGGCTGTTATGGAATCCTATTATTTGGTTTTATCATCATGTATATGCACATCACTCTTTCACTGGATCGAAATATGACCCTGATGATAAATTGTATTCATCATTCGATAATAAATCTACCGTAAATACTGTATGTTTCTTCTTACCCGGACAATATTTATTACAGGTGTTTTATTATTTACTAACAAGCATAACTCGAAATTACAGCAATGCTGGTAGTAATAAGATGTTGATACCTAAAAATATTAATATACATAATATGTTTAGTATATTTGTAGTATCATTGAAGATACTCTTTTTTTATAAAATCGGCATTGTTCCGAGTGTCTTGTATTTCACTGCATTAAATGGTATGTATTACATAAATGTCTTCGGTGATCACGATTTCTATGAAACCAAGGTTGAAAACCATTATGATGGAGAAGATTGGGCAAAACGGCAAATATGCAATTCCGGCAATTTTATGAATGATAATTTAGTATGGACATGGATGTTTTCCGGTATTAATTATCAAATAGAACATCATCTGTTCCCAAATGTCTGCGGCCATTTGTATCCCATCATTGCACCAATAGTGAAAGAATATTGTTTGAGAAAGGGTTGGCCCTATGTTCATCACGCTACATTATATGAAGGATATCAATCCTTTGTAAAGAGAATTGATATTAATCGAAAAAATAAAGATATATAATATTTATTTATTGTCCAGGCCGGAAAGCGTATTCATTCGCCTCAATGGAACAAGGTCCAGTAGCGCAAACAGTGGTGCCGTATTTCGATATAATGGGGGTTCGAATATTGGGAAATCCGATCTTGTCTTTGATGGTGTATTTATCACTTTCCGATCCATAAGCCAGAGCATTCCCCACCTGATTTCCATACGATTTGGTATACAATAGTCCATTCTTCGTAATAGTATCGTATTTGCGGCGGGCGATCTGTGCACTAGCCGACGCACCACCTTGTTGTGCAAAGAGGGGGTTGTTGGGTTTGTATACCACTTTGGCGTTCTTACAGTTCGACGTCAAAGGACAGAACTCAATACTAGCATTGGGGGCATAGGTGTTTTCTATGGCCGCATTGGTTCCCGGTTTTGCCGCCGAATTTCCCGATCTAAAATGGGTATATTGGTTCTGATCATATGTTTTAGCGCGACTATTCAAATATTGGTTGGAATTCGTGAAATAGGTGTGGTTCTTGGATCGAATCATACCGGCACTTCGCACACGGCGTAAAGCATTCGACGCCTTATCTTGACAAACACCACCGCGCGTGAATCCATTGCATGTTCCTGGATGTTCGGTTTTATTATTTTCGTAATTGATATCTAAAGTATCCACTAAACCTTCCAATCTTGGATTCTGTGTCTTTGGATTCACCAAATAACCGTTTGGTCGATCGAAGAGGTCGATACTTGATGATATGCGCACATTGCAATTGGCAACCGGTGCGGTAGCTATTTCACGACGATACATCTTCACAGGATTTGGCAAGAATAGGACACTTTTACCGATGTTGGTAGGAGGAACAGCATAGTTCTTTTGTATAGAAGAGAAGACCTGGTTGAAGGTTTTTCCTTTCCAAGGCATGATCCGAGAATTTGGTATAGCAATAAGTTCGCCATTAATCACTACTTTATTGAACGCCATTTAGGTTATGATGCTGTCTTATATATGTATTCTTTTACATAATGCATATATTATTTTTCTTCATAGTCTCGTCAAAAATCATATAAACCTTGGATCATATTTATTATAACCATCCATCCAAACTGTATAGACAAATATGAATTTTGTAATAGATCCGTCTTCGATAACTAATGCAGATATTATACAAAATATCCGGTTTTTAGAGAAGAAACAAAATATTATAATGCAGGGCGAATTCACTAAAATCATGTATTCTTTGGATGTCTTTACTATGAACGGTGTTTATTTGTCGTGTGCCTTGGTTTGTATGGATACTACACGAAGACCGGAGACCAATCCAGCGGTAAAGTCATACAACAAACATATGATATGGTTTCACCCCAATTCACCCGTAAATCTAGAGGTGGTTAGGTGTTTTGATCAATTCGAAAAACAATTACTCGCGTCTTATTTGGACCACGCTTCATTGTATCATGGTCGGTTTAATGATAGTTCGAAAAAGAGGATCGTCTATTCTTTACACAATCAATTTATGATGGGATACACCAAGGTCTATCAGGATTTTATTAGCGAAGACGTTGAGAAGATGTCTTCGTCTGGTAATACCGATTTGATTGCTTCGGCTGCCGCTAAATCGGTTTATTCTATCAAAATCTCCGGAATATGGGAAACTGCGGATGAGATCGGAATCACCTATAAATTCATTGAAATGTATGAGCCAAAATAATACATCCGATACACCACATCGTCCAACTATTATATGAACATTCCCATGGAGCCACGCCTAGGACCCTGTACTTTAAAGGGGGAGTTCCCTTTGGTTAGGTCGTATGAAATCGTTCGCGCCGTATCTTCCGGTAATCCAGTGTCGAAGGTGTTTACGTGAACAAACTCGGTTTCGTTGTCGATATCATAATTCAAGTTGGTTATTGATCTCCATCCTTCTTGCGTTTTTTTCAAATATCGGTCGAATTCTCCTCTATTTAAATCCCTAAAGGTTCCGTCGTGTACGTGCAAAATATTCTTGTCGTGTATTGGGTAAAATTGGGATCGGTCTATCTTGAGACCCGCTTTTTCGGCGCGGATTTGCAATAGATTGTCCTCGAATCCCCACGTCCAAAAATTGGGGAAGCCGTTGATTTTTTCGAAATCATTCGCCATGATAGATACGATTCCGCCGAGTGTATTCCTAAATCCATAAAAGTGTTTGACCGTTCCGGGTGTGGTTTCATATTTCAAAAACCCTTTTGTAAAAGGTGCGGTGTCAATGTCGTTGAAGACCAGAGTGATTTTTTTGTAGTTTGTGGGATACAATTGTTTAACGACCATGAACCCAATATTCTTGAGGGCGCCTCGGTTAAACCCTCGGTTATCATATTGATGAATATACAGGATTCTGTGGTCAATCCCCTCCATTATTCGCGCCATGTGTATTTTGAAAAACTCGAGCTGCTGTTCTCTATCACGGTAGGGTACGATAAAAATAATCGGCGGAAACGGCTCATCGGGAACGACTTTTTCCTCTATTGAAAAATGTATCGTATTTTTTGACATGGATCGTATTCAATGATCGATGTCAAGACCAAGATATCTGTATTGGGATTATATTTTTTTATTTTCGATTGATCGCATATTTTTCTATAATACATGGTGGAATCAACTGATGTTGCATGGTCGTCATTTTCTTGAAACATTTGTTGATGGTAACTTCGCTAACACCGCATATTACTTTGACGTCGGTCTTGGAAATGTCTAAATTACAGGTTTGCGCAATAAAATAGACGATCCCGGCCGCAATGGAATGGGGGGTGTTTTCGTTGATCATTTTCTGGTCCTCTATTTTTTGCGCAATGAATTTCGACAGCAGTGTTAGTTCGGTGTTGATGTTGAGACGACTGCAGTATCTCTCAATAAAAGAGCTGGGTGTAGTAGCGCATAATTCGGTCTGTTTCGCGTGTTCCGAATTTCGGTCGATATTACACAAAATATTCACTGCCATGGAACAGCCGGTGGTTGCGCTGGTTTTATCTAGGCAGAATATTTCGGCGATTTCGTGCGCTGTTCTTGGACAACCATTTAGGCGACATGAAATGTAAATAGACGCGGATTTGATACCGTCGCGATTGAGTCCGCGAAACATCTTCTGTTCCGAGATGTCTTTGTGGATAGCC
>Ga0114960_10004553_pt1 | contig 10366 bp, 8 predicted proteins | sample C_130625_MF_Meta_FD_92637 | JGI IMG/M metagenome (GOLD analysis project Ga0114960, IMG submission 92637) | Freshwater microbial communities from Lake Croche, Canada to study carbon cycling - C_130625_MF_MetaG | ecosystem: Environmental > Aquatic > Freshwater > Lake | place: Lake Croche, Canada...
GGCCGAGGGCTACGACAAGCGATTCGGCATGATTCACGTCGACTTTGACACCTTGGTTCGCACGCCAAAAAAGTCAGCGCGTATCTACGCTACGATTATCGAGTCCAACGGTGAAAGCCTGAAAGCAGTCACCGTTTAATTTCACGGGGAGGTCATTTTGAGCGCTAAAGCACGCCCTACCTACTCCGCAATCGCAAAAGCTGCCGGAGTTTCAGAAGCCACCGTATCGCGCGTTCTAAACAACGATGACCGAGTCAACCCCGAGCGCACAGCGGCGGTGTTAAAGGCCGTTGACGAGCTGGGATACCGCAAACACCGCGCCGCAACTGCCCTCGCCTCTGGTCGCACCGGCTTGATCGCCGTGGTCATCGACGACGACCTATCCGTGTTCTCAGACCCGTTCTGGGGCACTGTGACCTCTGGAATCAGCCGGGTGCTCATGGAAAACCAGCTGCAGACCGTTCTGATGGTCACTGCGGTTAACAACGTCGATGGGCCTGTAGCGCACTACTTAGAGAGCCGTGAAGTAGACGGCGCGATTTTCTTTCAGCTACACAAAGATGCCTTGGTTCGCAAGCTCTCAAAACAGGGTCTGCCGATTGTGCTAACCGGCAGCCCGCACACCGACACCGACCTTTATTTTGTTGACACCGACAACTTCGGCGGTGGCTATGCAGCCACCAAGCACCTGATGTCGCGCGGTTGCAAGAAGGTTGCCATCATCACTGGCGACATCGAGACCACCGCTGGGCACCAGCGCCTAGACGGCTATAACCAGGTCTATCGCGAGTTTGGCCGCGTGCCAAACAAGTCGCTGATCAGGCAGGGAGACTACTCCTATGACAGCGGCAGAGTGCAAATGGAGTATCTCCTGGCTGAACACCCAGATGTTGACGCTGTCTTTGCTTGCAACGACCTAATGGCTCTGGGAGCCATCGGTGCCATCGAAGCGGCTGGTCTGAACGTTCCAGACGATGTAGCCGTGATTGGCTTTGACGACTCGGTTTCGTCTCGAACCTCGCGCCCACAGCTTTCGACCATTCGCCAAGACATTGCTGCTCTGGGCGAGGCGGCTGCCGAACTCATGATCGCTCAGTTGAATGGCGAGCCGGTTGAGTCTCGCATCATGCCCGTAGAGCTCGTGCTTCGCGAATCTGCTTAAACTCCTCAAACGCTTAAAGCAATGGGCCCCGGCTTTCGCCGGGGCCCATCTACTTTTTGGGGCTATTAGCCAACCTTGGCGCTAGTTACGGTCAGCGAGTACTTGCTGCCCTTGCTGTTGGTTGCCTTGACTAGGGCGCGTACGTACTTGCCCTTGTCTGCGGCTACCAACTTGTAGCTAGCTGAGGTTGCCTTGGCAATAACCGAGCACTTGGCCGAAGCAGCTGGTGCGGCGGTGCCGACCTTGCCTGCGACGGTGCAGCGGTACCAGCTGTAGGTGAAGGTAGGTGCTGGGGTTCCAGACCAGGTGCCCTTAGCTACAGTCAGCGACTTGCCAACCTTTGCGGTGCCCGAAACGGTTGCTGCCTTGCTGTTGCTTGGAGCAACAGTTGTAGGAACAACTGGCAGTGAAGGAGTGGTCGCTCCGTTGATCGCGAAGTCATCAACGTAGTAAACCGCGTTATCGGCTACTGCGTTGAAGTCTGGGAAGATCACCAGGTTGACGTATTCCGTGTCTGCTGACCAAACGACTCCGTTTTGCCCAGTTGCTGTGCTCAGGTCGAACGACAGTGTCTGCCAACCCTGCTTTGCAGTAACAACGAGACCAAGAGCGACAGGCCATGGGGCTAGCTCAATGCGAACTGGAGAGTTTGCCTTTGGTGAGTAGTAGTTGAAGGTAACAACCTTGTGGCCACTGTCAGTAATACGGAAGTTAGCGCCGATAAGCATGTTTACACCTGCATAGACGGCTCCTCCAGTCTTCTTGACGATCTTCAACGCGTTTCCGCCATTGCCGCCTGCTGGAGCAGCAGCGATAGAGGTTTCTGCTCCTTCGAAGCCGCCCTGAGCCTTTTCGCCAGTAGCTGCGCCGACGATAAGTGCGCCGAGTGCATCTGAGCTCTCCCAAGTAAGGAGGGTGCTAGTTGCGCTCTTTGGCACGCTGATGGCTGGGGTGGTGGCACCGTTGAAGCCAACGTTGTCGATGTAGTAGAACTGGCCCGAAGCTGCAACAGCTGGAGCGCCGGCGTAACCAGGAACGTCTCCGCCGTTTACGAAGTCAGGGAAGATCACACCAGCGGTGTAGTTCTTCGCGTCGTTGTAAGAAGCCGAGAAGTCGAAGGTTAGCTTTGACCAACCTGGGGCTGCTTCAACAGCCTGGTTGATTACAGAACCGCCACCGATCAACTGGAACTGAACAGGAGTGTTCACGGTCTCAGGTGAGTAGTAGTTCAGGGTGACACTCGTGTGAGTGGCGTCCATCAACTTGGTTCCGGTTGGTGCAGTGACCAGGTTGACACCTGACCACGCGTTGCCGGCCTTGGTGATCTTCAGAGCCTTGCCACCGTTGCCACCAGTTGGGGCATCGGCGATGTCGGTGCTTGCACCCTCAAAGCCTGCGCCAATAGCTGCGGCACCCAGGGCGTCGCCGGTCTCAAAGGTCATCAGGGTCGAGGTCGCGTCGATGGTTCCAGGGGCGCCATTGCCGGCACCGTTGACGTTGTCCACGGTTCCACCGTTGATCGAGATGTTGTCGATGTCGTACTTCTGGCCTGCAGGAGCAACCGCAGCGGTGCCTGAGTATGAAGAGTCATCGGCCGAGAAGTTAGGGAACAGAACGAGCACGTTGTACTCGACTGCTGCGTTCCAGCCTTGAGCAGTTGACATGTCAACGCTGAGGTGGTTCCAACCGGTGGTCAGAGCGACAGCCTTTAGTGCAGCTGCGCCTCCGTTTTGGAGCTTGACCATGATTGGGCTAGCGGTGTCGGCATAAACATCCATGGTGATGGTTGGGGTAGCAGCAGAACCTAGACGATAGGCAACCTGACCACCAAGGATCACGTTCATACCGCCCCAAACTTCGCCCATTTTGGTGAATTCTGCAGCCTTGCCGTCGCCACCAGCTGGGGCGTCGACGATTGAAACGGTCGGGCCACCGAAGGTGTTAACCGCAGCGCCGATGGTGTCGGCAGATTCGAAGTTGATAAAGACCTTGCCTGCGTCGGCTGCGTTGGCTGCGCTGGTGAATCCAACGGTGCTGCCAAGTGCCAATGCAATGCTGGCCACGAATGTCAGAGCCTTTTTGGCTCCGGTCATTGAAGACTGCATTGTGTTCCTTTCATTACTGTCATGAAAGGTGACCAAGCCTCGATGCCCAAAAAGCGCAACTTAACCCAATCACCGGGAACGCGCGCACACACGTCTGATTCGATAGTAGAGCCGAAAGCGGTTTCACGAAAGCGGTTTCAAACAATTTTCGGCGGTGTTATTCAATCTTTATAAAGGGTTTTGCTGGGTTCGAAGTGGCGACCTAGACTGAAACAATGTCTAAGTTGCGCCCATTCGTTCTGCTGCAAGCATCGTCGCTGTCGGCAACCATCTCGGGAGCTGCCACATTCATCGGAACGCCTTGGTTGGCGCTGCACGTGACCCACTCTTCGACCCTCGCAGCCATTGTGATTGCGGCGAGCGCGGTGCCCGGTTTGCTGCTGACCCCCTTTGTTGGCGGGCTGGTTGACCGGTTTGGCCGACGTCGGGTTGCCTTTTGGTCTGAACTGTTCATTTTTGCTGCCACGGCGCTGATTCCCATTGCGGCACTCACGGTTGGCATGAACCTGCCGATACTGATCTTTCTGGTGGTTCTCAAGGCCATCACGCCTGGCGGGCAGCCGGCTCGCAAGTCGCTTATTCCAGACACCGCCGACCACGCGGGCATGCCGATTGACCGGGCAAACTCGATTAACGAGGCAATCGGTGCTGCGGGGTTTGCGATTGGGCCGAGCATCGCAGCCCTGATGATCTGGCTGTTCGACAGCTATGCGGCGTTTTGGGCGGCTGCTGGATCTAGTTTGGCGTCGGCCGCACTGGTGTTGCTGATTCGTGTGACCGAAAAGCAGGAAGCACTCGAGGGTGACCCCGAATCTAGCCACCCGATTCGCTATGCCCTTCAGGGTTTTGTCACCTTGGGCAAGATTCCGGCCCTTTTGGTGGTTTTCAGCAGCTTTATCGTGCTTGCCATCATCTACATTCCTACCGAAATGGTGGTTCTGCCGCGTTATTACCAAGCGATTGGCCAGCCGCAGCAGCTCGGATTGCTAATCACCACGATGTCGACCTTCACTGTGGCCGGTTCGCTGCTGTTTGAGCGCATACATAAGTGGATCGGCTATTCGAACATCGTGCGAATCGCGGGTGTGACCATTGGTCTGTGCATGATTCCGATGTCGCTGCTGCCAGATTTTTGGGTGATGCTGGTCTGCGGCGCGATTTTGGGCTTTGTCTGGGGCCCAATGATGCCTCTGCTAAACACTCTGATTCAGACGATGGTGCCGGCCAACGTGCGAGGGCGAGTTTTTGCCGTAGAAATCGTCATGTGGAACACTGCCCCGCTCACTTCGTTCATTTTGGTGGGACTCGCTCTGGATGGACTCGGTGTGCAACCTGTTTATATGGCGCTAGCCATCCTGGTGTTTTTGGCGTCGGTGGCAATCGCCATGGCGCCGCAACTGAGTCACCTCAGCGACGAATACAAAACGAGTCGCGCTTAGCCCTGAGGGTAAAGGTGCAGCGTGCCGATGCCGTTGATGGTGCTGTAGCGCACATAGTCAACCTGCATGGTGGTTGAAGTCAGTGTCGGATCGATGGTGCCACCCAGGTTGCCGCCCATGGCCAGGTTGAGAATTACATAAAACTCGTGGTCGAACACCCAGTCGCGGTCGGTTTTGCTGACCGAGCCATATTTAACGCCATCGACATACCAGGTGACCTGATCTGGCAACCAGTCGATTGTGTAAGTGTGAAAGTCTGCGGTAAGTGCCGATGAGCCATCTTTGGTGTTGCCGCGACCCATGCCGTTGCTGATTGGGCCGTGCAGGTAGCCCAGCAGACTGCTTGGCCTTGAACCAAGAATCTCCATCACGTCAATCTCGCCACACATCGGCCAATAGACGGTGTCGATGTCGGTGCCTAGAGTCCAGAATGCGTTCCAGGTGCCTTGACCAGGGGCAGCCTTGATGCGAGCCTCTAGGCGACCATAGGTGAAACCAACCTTGCCCTTGGTGACCAACTTGGAAGACAAGAACTCGCAGGCGCCGTAATAGCAGTGCGTGTTGGCTGCATCGATAGAGGTGGCGGTTAGGTTCAAGATGCCGCTGCCGTTGGTGGTTGACTGATCGAACTTGTACCACTGGCGCTCGTTGTTGCCCCAACCTCGGTTGCCATAGGCCACTCCGTCGCCGTCTTCGCCGACCCAGTTTGCGGCATTCGCCGTTGCGCCAGAAGCGCCGCTGAACTCGTCGCTCCACGCCTGCGCATAGACGCGCTGAGTGGAGGCAATGGTCAGAGCTGGGCTTTTCAAAACGATGTCCGCATAGCCGGCCGGGGCTTTGACTTTGGCGCTGGCTGCAATCTGTGTGCCGGCATCGGCAAGGCTGATGGTGTGAGTGAGTGAGTTGTCTGGGTTATACAAAGTTTCGGTGCCGCGGGCGAATGCGTAGCCGATCGAAACAGGGGCTGGCAAGACTTGCGCGGCGGTGATGACCAGTGTGGTGTTGGTGCCATCGGTGTAGGCGAGCTGTGGGTTGGCGACCACGAACAGTTGGCCAATCTCGATGATGTTTGAGAGCACAACCTTTTTGGCAGTGCCGATGACGGCGGTTTCGCGAAGTTGCAGCTTGCCGGCTGCCTGGCTGGCCGGAATCTTGTAGGTCGTGGCTGTGGCCTTGGCGATTGCCTTGCCGTTGTAGAGCCACTCGAGGGTGGCTTTAGAAGGCTTTGGGGTTATTTTGGCTAGGGTAGCCGCAACCTTGGTTCCGACGGTTGCAAACTTGTTGATCGCCGGCGCTGCCGTCACGGTGATCTTCACTGCCGAAGTCGCAGGAGCGACCCCTAAGCCGACAATGGCGAACGAGGCGATAACTACGGCGGCCAAAATCTTGCGCATTTTTGCTCTTTCGGTTCTAAATCAGTTGGAACACAAATCGAAAGGCGCAAGGGTGAGATTCAGATTGAACCCCACCCTTGAGCACTTCATCGACTCTTATTGCTTGGTGCTAGCCAACCTTGGCGGTTGACTTAGCCAGCGAGATTACGCTGCCGGCCGAGTTGCTGACAGTCATCTGGAAGGTGACGAACTTGCCCTTGTCAGCAGCAACCAACTTATAAGTCAGCGCCGTAGCCTTGGCAATCGCAACACACTTCAGCTTGGCTGCCGGAGCTGCCTTGGTGGCTGCAACTGCAGAACCACAGCGGTACCACTTGTATGCGAAGGCCGGGTTGGTTCCGGTTCCGCTACCTTTGCTTGCGGTTAGGGTCTTGCCGACCTTAGCGGTGCCCGAAACGGTGGCACCGGTTCGCAACGATGGAGCAACCACTGGAAGGCTCACGTAGTGGAACTCGATCATGTCGGCGGTGTCGTTTGCTTGACCGGCAATCTCAGGGTAGAGCTGCGAGAACACAGCGCCGTGAGCCTTGTCGACTGGGGCAGCGGTGGTCAGGGTTGCCGGAATCGGCTCGCCGACCGTGTCGGTGTTCTTCACGATAAACACCGCGTTGCCGAAGGCATCGGTCGTGGCAGTCCACAAAGCCTGGTCTGCATCGTTGGCCGCACCAGTGTTGGTAGCAAGGTTGGCAGTGCCAGGTGTTGCGTCGCCGATGTGGGCGTTTGAGCCAGAGTAGGCCTTGCCAACGTGCAACTTGACTTCGGTGTTAGCCGCAGGAGCTCCGTTGTCGTCGGTCACGTGGTAGACGATCGGCGAGGTGGTGCCGATCTTCGAGTAGACCTGACGCACTCCGATGCCGGTGTGGTACCAAGTGTTGGTCACGCTGAACTGCTCTTCGAGGTCACCGCGGTGAATCGAGTTGGTGTCGGTTAGCGCTGGCGAAACCATGCGAATGGTTGGGTGCGTAACCGGTGCTGGAGTTGGGTCAACGGTTGGGTTGTAGTAGTGGAACTCGGTGATGACCGAGTGGTCAGGAACTTCGCCGCCGACGCTTGGCAAGAACTGAGCGTGGGTGTCGTCAAGACCATCTGGTGAGATGATCGGGGCGCTGGTCATGCTCAGAGGCTGGGCTTCGCCATCGGTGTCGAGGTTTAGAACCAAGAAGTTCACGTTGCCGTACTGGTCGGTGATGTGCGTGACCTTGGCGCCGTCAGCTGCGCTGGTGGCTGCCTTGGCGCGAACGCCGTCGATCGAGATCTGGGCGCGTGAGTCTGAGTACTGCTTGTTCATGCGCAAAACCACGGCTTCGCCAACGAGTGGCGTGACGCCGTCGCTCTGGGTGACGTGATAGGTCAGGTTGATCTTTGAGCCAACCGGAAGGAAGGTGCGCTGGTACTTAAGACCATCGCCGAACCAGCCGTTGAGAATCCAGGTGTTGGCCATGGCCTGGTTCTTGGCTGCCTCGCTGGTGTTTGCGTCGGTCAGCCATGGGGTGACCAAAGTGATGTGTGCGCCTTGGTATGGCAAGGCGGATGCTGGCGAAACGGCGTTTAGCCCGAGGAGAGTGAGTCCTAGGGTAGCTACGATCGCGGTGAGCTTTTTAAGGCTGTGCTTCATGGTCTTCCTTTCGGCGCGAGAATTTTAAGTGCGCCACAGACCTAAAGTAACTTAATGAAAGCGGTTTCTGAAACCGATTTCACGAAACCTTTATTGTTTCGTTATGAGGTTCGGGTTGGGTCTAGCGCAGGCCGAGGTCGTCGAGCGTGATGGCCGTAAAGTACTTGAATCCGGCGTCTTCGATGACCTTTTGAGCGCCGGTGTCGCGATCGACCACGGTTGCTACGGCAATCACGTTTGCACCGGCGTTCACCAGAGCTTCGGCTGCCGTCAACGGCGACCCACCGGTGGTCGAGGTGTCTTCAACGACGACCACGTTTTTGCCGGCTACGTCTGGCCCTTCGACCTGACTACCCATTCCGTGAGCCTTGGCCGCCTTGCGAACCACAAACGCATCGATTGCTCGACCGCGGGCTGCCGCCTGATGCATTACCGCCGTGGCAACCGGGTCTGCGCCCATGGTGAGCCCACCGATGGCCACAAAATCTAAGATGCCGTTGGCATCTAGCAGGTCTAGCATGACTTGCCCGATCAGCGGAGCTGCCTCGTGGTGCAGCGTGGCGCGGCGAAGGTCGACGTAGTAGTCGGCCTCAAGGCCACTAGAGAGGGTCACTCGGCCGTGAACCACCGCTAACTCTTTGACAAGTTCGACGAGGCGGGGTTTGGCTGCAGAGGTGAAAGTCATGACCCTAGTTTAAGCGAAAGACCCCGAATTGCTTCGGGGCCTCGCTTTCTGCCATGGGGGGAGGCAGAAACCTATTAGTCGTCTGAACCTTCAGAATCGCTGTTTGCGAACTTGGGCAGGGCAAGCGGCAACTTGACTGCCGGGGCTGGAGCGGTGGTTGCTACAACCGCCGATGCCACAGGCGTGGTCGTTGTCTTGACGAACGGGGGCATGCTCAGGATGATGCCTGCGAGAACCAAGGACGAAGTCGTGGCGAACACGATTTGCTTGACTGTATTTCTTTTCATTTTGTGTCCTTTCTTGGGGCTACATATTGAACGTAACAACGCCAAGATGCCCGCCGGGCAAAACACAGCAGACTAGCGACAAAGCCCCAGCCCGCTCACAGAATGCAAAAGAACCCCGGCTTTCACTGGGGTTCTAGCGCTCGTCACGAAGACGAACAACAAACTAGTCGATCGGCAACTAGTGGGTTGGTAGTGGGGTCACTCCTGGAGTAGGCGTGACAACCGGTGCCTGGGTGGGTGCCGGTGCTGGGGTCACCACTGGCTTGGCAACCGTTATGGTCTGGGTCGAAGACACAGCGACAAGTTCAACCTTGTAGGTGCCTGGGCGCAGACCTGGAACGCTCACTGTCTGTGAGCCGGTGCCGCTAACGGCAACAACTTCGACGTGAGCCGGGCGGGCTGGCGCTCCAGCCGGTGCGTCGGCAGGTGCCGGGCGAACGGTGGTGTCGGTGACGACAACCTCGTAGGTCTTGCCGTCGTCAGGAACGTTGACGGTCACGGTCTGTGCAACTGGGGCAGCGTGGCCGACGCCATCTTTGCCGTGACGACCCTTGCCGTGATCGCCATCACCCTTGCCGAAACCTGGGGTCACGACGGGAGTGGTGGTAGATGAGTTTGAGCCCTTGCCAGAGTGGTGATTTGAGGCGGCAAAAGATGGGCTAGCCAAAACCAGTCCGAGGACCGTCGCAGCTGAGGCGGCGACTACTGCACCGCGTTTGATCTGTTTCTTGTCCATTTGTGGTTCCTTTCGTAGGGGGACAAACACGACGCTATTAGGCGAGCGCCATCGGAGTCGTAAAACTCAGCATGCTCGCACCAACGCCACAGCAAAGGCTCAGGAAACCTGATAATCTCAAGGAGTTGCCTCGGAGTTTTGGGGTGGCCTCTTCTTTTTAGAAGATGCGCGCGAGTGGCGAAATGGCAGACGCGCTGGCTTCAGGTGTCAGTGCCTTCACGGGCGTGCGGGTTCAAGTCCCGCCTCGCGCACGAATAGACCCACCTTCTTATAGAGGGTGGGTTTTGTGCTTGGCGGTTAAACTTAGAACTCAAGCGATAGGACGGCATGGGCATTCTCGACGGGTTCGAAAAGGGTCTCGAGCGTCTGGTTACTGGCGCGTTCAGCAAGACCTTTAAAAGCGAACTTCAGCCAATCGAAATCAGTGCGGCCATCAAGTCTGAGATGGACTCGAAGGCCAGCGTTGTTTCGCGCGACCGCATCTTGGTGCCAAACGCTTTCACGGCTTATCTGGCACCCGCCGATTTCACTCGGATGCGCGCACTCGGCGAAAACCTGATTCTCGAACTCAGCGACCAAATCGCCCGTCACGCTCAGCGTCAAAAGTTTCAGTTTGGTGGTGCCTTGAGCATCAAGGTAGCCGAGGATGGCTCACTCAATGTTGGGCAGGTTCGGGTGTCTTCGGCCACCGCAGATGTTCACGTGGAGTGGACTCCGGCTCTCGATGTTGCAGGCACTCGTTATGTTCTGACCAAACCGCAGACCACCGTCGGTCGCGATGCCAGTGCCGACATTCAGGTGAACGACGCCGGGCTTTCGCGAATTCACTTTGAGATCTTGTGGGATGGCAAGCGAGGTGGAGTGCGTGATCTTGGTTCTACCAACGGCACCAAGGTGAACGGTCGCGCGATCACCGAGGTTGGCATCGAATCCGATGCGGTTA
>Ga0114960_10004560_pt1 | contig 10353 bp, 13 predicted proteins | sample C_130625_MF_Meta_FD_92637 | JGI IMG/M metagenome (GOLD analysis project Ga0114960, IMG submission 92637) | Freshwater microbial communities from Lake Croche, Canada to study carbon cycling - C_130625_MF_MetaG | ecosystem: Environmental > Aquatic > Freshwater > Lake | place: Lake Croche, Canada...
AAAGCGGGCCAATAATGCTCTGCCGTAGGAATCGACATGTGGGCAGCGTCACCATATTGTTGCCAATCAATCAAAGGTTCATGATGATCAGCTCGCATCTTTGAAGCAAAGAACTCATTAAAGTCTGTTGCCCAAGAATGCGGCTGCGCATTTTCATGCCAATCAATTGTGCGCAAGTTATGCACAACATTGCCACTAGCCAAAATCAAAATATTTTCATCACGCAAGGGTCGTAATTGTTTAGCCAAGTCGTAATGTTCTCTTGCAGACTTTGAGCCATCTAAACTTAACTGCACTACTGGTACATCAGCTTTAGGGTAAAGATATTTCAGGACAGACCAAGCACCGTGATCGATGCCCCACTCATTCTCTTCCATCACAATAGGAACATTGAGTAACTCTTGAACACGATCTGCGAGCGCAGGACTTCCTAGCGCAGGGTATTCAATTTCAAAGAGTGCTTGCGGAAAGCCGCCAAAGTCATGAATGGTTTTGGGCTTAGGCATTGCTGTGACCCACACACCACGAGTAACCCAATGGGCCGAGATCACTAAGATGGCGTCTGGGCGCTTTAGTGATTTACCAAGAGTAGACCAAGCCGCGGTATAGCGGTTGGGCTCAATGGCATACATTGGACTGCCATGGCCAGCAAATACTGCAGGTTGGCGATGGCTAGTCATTAAGACTGGTTAACCGAATACGTAACCTGTATGAGCCGCTACCAATGCAAACAAAATGGCCAAGCTAGTCGCTGCAGCCAACATGACAACCAAAGTAATGATCTTTTTATTGATCTCTGCTTTCGATTCGTTATGCCATTCGTTCATGCTAAATCCTCTATAAATTCATCAAGTAATGGCTTAATTATCCACTATCGTCCGCGGCCAGCCTTGCGCATCATGCCTTTTCCGCCACCAAAGCCTGCCTGGGGCCGTCCGGCAGGGCCAGATGAGCCCTTGGGGGCTGGTGGACGCGCTAGCGGCTTAGCAGCCACTGGCTTCGCTGGATTCTTGGGGTCGGGTTTTTTATCTTCAGTCATTTTTTGCTCCTATAGATATCATATTGCCATGATTACTGACTATTCTATCCAAGCCGTCGCAATTAATGCGATTCCCCTGATTTTTGCGATCACCATCCACGAAGCAGCCCATGGCTATGCGGCCCGCAAATTTGGGGATAACACCGCTTACATGCTTGGCCGCGTGAGCCTTAACCCCGTCAAGCATATCGATCCCGTGGGAACGATTTTGATTCCACTAGTTCTAGTATTAATGAGCTCACCATTTTTGATTGGCTACGCCAAGCCCGTTCCCATCAATTACGGGCGACTACGTAACCCAAAAATGGATTCAGTGTGGGTAGCTCTGGCCGGTCCAGGCTCAAACTTCATTCAAGCGCTTATTTGGATGGCGATTTGGATCATTCTGCAGGGAGCCCAAATCAATGAGCCCTTTTTTACAGCTATGGCTCAAGCAGGAGTGCTTTGGAATATTGGGCTTTTAGTATTCAATTTGCTTCCAATTCCACCATTTGATGGGGGTCGGGTCCTTTCAGGCCTTCTTCCAACCCGTCAGTCCTTAGCGCTAGATAAATTAGAGCGCTGGGGATTTTTTATTGTCCTAGCGCTAGTATTCACAGGCATTCTGAGCAGTCTGTGGATGGATCCCTTAAGAAGTTTTTTCTTGGGGATCATCAATATACTGATGACTCCTTTGAGGCTGCTCTTCTAAGTCAAACAAAAGACATGGTTCTGAGGTATGCTAATTTCACTGTAAGCATCCCTTCAGCAACCAATATCCAAATCATTAGAGGCTCTCTATGAAATTACAAAAAATTGTTTTAGCAATTATCACAACCGTTCTCGCAATTGGCACTGGCTTTTCTTTTGCACAATTCCAAAAACCAGAAGATGCCATAAAATATCGTCAGAGTGCATTCACTGTAATGGCCAACTCCTTTGGCAAAATTGGTGCGGTTGTTAAAGGTGAGGCACCTTATAACAAAGAAGAGGTAGCGAAGAATGCAGCGATTGTTACTATGATTTCTACCTTGCCATGGCAAGCATTTGGCCCAGGCACTGAGGGTGGTAAAGCGCAAGCTGAGATATGGTCCGACAACGCCAAGTTCAAATCTGCCTCTGAGAAAATGCAGTTAGCGGTAGTCGATCTTAATAAAGCTGCTCAGTCAGGTGACCTTGAGAGTATTAAGAAAGCTTATGCCGCAGCAGGCGCAACTTGCAAAAACTGCCACGACGATTTCAAGAAAAAGTAATGCAAATTACTTCGTAATGAAGTAACCCACAGTCACCGCAATTAGGCTGAGTAACACCAAAGCCAAACCGCGCTGTAAACCTCCGTCTTTGGAGGCGCGACCCAGGTCAGCAGGCAAATATTTTGCTTCCTCGCTTGGGTCGATTTCTTTATCGCCGCTGATCATTGGTGTAATGAGATCTTCACCTTTAAATTTCTTGTAATAAATAATGGCTGCAATGTGAATGGAAATTAAGGCATAGATCAAGAACTGATTGCTCTCATGAATCTCTGATAGCAATGAAACAACTGAGTTCGATACATACTTCGCAAGGGGCCCCTGAAAGTCAATTTCATCATCGACAAATAGACCGGATGTTGCTTGCACAGTAAGAACAAGAAGCAAAGCAAATACTGAAATCGCTCCCACAGGGTTATGCCCTAAAACGCGCGGCGCCTTCCCTTGCAGGTAAGCAAGGATCCTTGTGGGATTAGGGAAAAATGAAGCGAAGCGCGCATGCGTTGAACCTACAAAGCCCCAAATAATCCGGAAGATCAGTAAAGTCAAAATGGAATAGCCAAAATACGCATGCCATTGAAGCGCATTACCGCCAAGATTCACACTGATTAAGCTCCCGACGATACAAAGTACTAATAACCAGTGGAAAAGACGGACTGGCAAGTCCCAAACGCGAATAATTTTTTTCATTTCTACAGGATAAGGCAATTTAATGGCGAGAATTTGATCTACCAACTGATTAGGGGCAAATTCGGATTAAATTTGCTGCACTACAACATCTATATTAGTACACCCCATCACAATATTAGATAATTACGAGGTGAATAAAAAAGTAACTTGTCTCGTGCCCCTGCTAAAAGGGGTACTTATTATGATGACCTGCCTTAGCCTAATCCCAGGCTTCCTTTCTGCAGCTAATGCCCAAACAAACCAAGCCCGTAAAAAGGTTGTTGTTCAAAATACGAAGCCCGTTGGCTTTAAGGATACCTCTGCTAGAGGCTCATCTAAAACCAATACTCTCAATCCGGCCCTCTTTCAGAGCCAAGATCCAAGTGATTTGGATTTAGAGAGCGCAGCAAATTTAGACTACCGAGTCGTCCAAGGTTGCCTGCGCCGCAGTTTTAGGGAGGAGAATTTGCCAGCGAGTATTGGAATTGATAATCGCCAGCTTTCTGAATTTTTCAGAAATCAAACCCAAGCATTCTTTGAACGTATGCGCGGTGATTGCATACCCTATGCGGCTGCCTTTGGGAATCGCAATCGCTTTGACTCCCTGAGCATCATGAATGGCCCAATCCAAGACAGTGCAACAGAGGTGTGGACATTCACACCTTCAGCATTTGGTGGATTTTTGATTCAACAAGACTTCTTAAAAAATGAATCTCAGAATTTGACTGAGATCCGTATTCCACTGAGAGATGTTTTATATGATCCCTATAAAGCAGGTGATAAATTACCTGTCGAATTAGTATGGGAGCTGAACTCTCTCATTAAACAAATTTATCCTGAAGAAAATAATTCCCTAGAAAACACCAACAGCGTTGTGCGCCTCATCGTGGATTTTGGGGATCGTGAGCGTTGGGCTCAGATCTGGGCCGCAGAAATTATTGACCCAGTAAGCAAAGAAGTATTTGCAAGTGCATTCTGGGTAGAGCGTAACGATATTCCTGGTGGATTCTTCACAAGCAGCGGTGAGTCGCTCGAGAGATCTTTTTGGACTAACCCACTGAGCTATCGCCGAATCTCACGGGGCGTGGGAATGGTGCGTGCCTCACCTATTAAAGGCAAAAAGAATGCCAAGAGCAATACGCCCGTTACCCAACCAGTACAAGTAAAACAACGTTATCGAGCCCATATGGGAATTGATTACGCCGCCCCAATTGGAACGCCTATTTTTAGCGTAGCCAATGGCAAGGTAGTTCATATTGGCTTTAGCGGCGCTTACGGCAACTTAATTATTCTCGAGCACCCTGGCAACTATCTCACCTACTATGCTCATCTCAGCAACTACAACGTTGAGCTGGATCTTGGCAATGAAGTTCGTCGTGGTTTAGAAATTGGCTACGTTGGCTCTACCGGAAGATCGACCGGCCCTCACCTCCACTTTGAGTTGAGAAAGAATGGTGTGTATGTAGATCCATATGCATCAAAAACACAATTGGACTTATGGTCAATGCGTGATAACGAAAGCGGTCAGCTCACCAGAGAAATGCTTCTTCTCGGAAGCCCCTTGAAGCGCAACTGAGTATGAAAAGGGTCCGTATGGACCCTTTTCTTTAGCGCTTACTAAGCACAGATTAGCCAAGTACAAGCACAGGCAATTTCGTGTGGACAATCACTTCATGTGTTTCGCTGCCGAGCAAAATTCCGGTGATGCCCGTGCGCTTATGGGAGGCCATCACAATCACATCAGCCTATGACTTTTTAGCACCCTCCAAAATACCTTCTGCTAAATTGCCGAATGAAATATGAAGAGTTTTAGCTTTAATGCTCGTACCAAGCGCAGTGGCTGCTTTTTTGAACACCTCTTTTGCGTAAGCTTCGCAAACTTGAATATGGTCTTTTTGGGTAATTCCATATCCCATAGTGCTATCGGAGTACACCATCGGTGGCAGTGGGTCAGATACGTAAACCAAGGTCACTGCAGCACCATCGGCCTTTGCAAGTTCAGCCACTTTCTTTAAGGACTTTTTACTGACATCTGAACCATCTACCGGCACCAATAAATGCTTAAACATATCGACTCCCTTTAAATTGAATCACTAATTTACACTTTCTATCATAATGCTTATTATTAAGTTATCAAACCTTAAAAGGTAAGTTCATTGCTCAAATATTTAGGTATCTATCTTTCATTTTTAATCAGCTTAATTGCAATTGATCTAGTTTGGCTACTCGGTATTGCCAAGAATCTCTATCGAGACGAAATGGGCAGCTTAATGGCCAGTGAGCCTAAACTGATTGCTGGACTAGCCTTCTATCTCCTCTATGCACTGGGTGCCACTATTTTTGTCATCATCCCAGCCTTGTCAAAACAATCTTGGCTATATGCACTGCAATACGGTGCGTTATTTGGCTTGTTTTGCTACATGACTTACGACCTCACCAATCTGGCTGTCATTCGAGATTTTCCAACACGTCTGGCATTTATTGATATCGCTTGGGGAAGTTTTGTCACAACACTATCCGCAGGCATTGCTTACTGGGTTGGCAGTCGACTTTCCTAAAGATCGAAAATACATATTGGATTGCCTTTGCTCCAAGCAAAACTTATGTTTATTGCTGAGATCGATGCGGAGAATCCTGAAAGCCGTTGGATCGATAAGTGAGAATTAAGGTATCGCGATAGCCATAATCAGCAAGTGGCTGTATGGGGGTTGATTCATGAATCATGCGCGCATCATTCATAAGCAATAAGGACCAGGGCTGAGCCAAAGTAAAACGCAAGCCTGCAGAGCCGCCAGCATCAAATATTCTGGTTTCTCCACCTTTAATCCCAACTCTGTTTAATAAAAAGACTGCTACAAAATCAACGCCATCACGATGTGCGCCTTCGGGCGTAGGTCGACCGATCCCATCAGTGGTATCAATCCTAAATTGATGCGCTTCAACAAACCAAGTCTTAACAGGTTTTAAACTATTTAAGACATGCGCAAGTCCAAGCAGGATTGCCTGCCAAGCTGGATCATTCGCCAATTGAGTTTGTATAGGCTCGAACCAGCGTTCGATTCCACCATGCAAAGCGTTGTAATCCACTGATTGCCAATGCGCACGATGTGGCACTACGTTCAGCCGCTCACCTTCAATTTCATAGCTCGCATGACGACGAAAACGATAACGGCCACCATCCTTTAAATAAGGGTCGCGAGGTAGACCCTCCCAATACTGAGTTAAGTTCTGTAAATCCGATAAAGCCACTTTACTTAACTCTGCCACCGTTTCAGCTGAAATAACCACATAGCCATCGGTTCGTAGGGCATCCACAAGATTCTTGGTGGGGGTCAGTATTGGCGCTAGCATGGCATTAGTCATATAGCCATTTTAGGACAATCAAATGCCCAAAGCACAATTTATAGGCAAAAGATTGAAATCCGCAAAATAAAGCAAGCTAAGATAAGCACATTCTGATTCCTCAAAATAACACTATGAACGCAAGCAACAATAAAGTAGCCCTAGTAACTGGCGCAGGCACTGGCATTGGTAAAGCAGCAGCCAAGGCACTCCTCAAAGGAGGGTATCAAGTCGTTCTCACGGGCCGTAATTTAGAACGTCTAGATAAAGCAATAGTGGAGATTGGCGGCAATCAAGAAACCTGCTTAGCAGTAGCATGCGATGTTGGCAAACCCGAAGAGGTAAAAAAACTCTTTGCTACGCTCAGAGCAAAATTTCATCGTATCGATGTACTCTTTAATAATGCGGGGACAGGTGCGCCTGCCATTCCTATGGAGGATCTCACTTACGAGCAATGGATGAATGTTGTTAACGCCAATTTATGTGGTGCATTTTTATGCTCCCAAGAAGCCATAAGGATGATGAAGGCACAATCACCGCAGGGTGGCAGAATTATTAATAATGGATCTATCTCTGCCTATGCTCCAAGACCGCTGTCAGCACCTTACACCACAACCAAGCATGCGATTAGCGGGCTAACCAAAAGTATTGCACTCGATGGTCGTCCATTTAATATTGCGTGTGGCCAAATTGACATTGGTAATGCCGCTACTGAAATGACTGAACCTATGGCTGCTGGAATTCTGCAAGCTGATCACTCCATTAAGGTGGAGCCACGCATGGATGTTGAGCACGTGGGTGAAGCAGTGCTCCATATGGCGCAACTTCCTTTAGAAAGTAATATTCTTTCGATGACCATCATGGCAACCAACATGCCCTTTGTTGGCAGAGGATAAAGTAAAAGTTATGGCCGAATTTGATCAACTAAGAGTCGGACAGTACTAACGCCGACTTTAACTGTTTGGGGAGCAGATATTAAGTCTCCTGGCTCAGGCTTTGCCATCCCAGTCTTCGAGATTCTGACTTCAATAGAAGCTTCTGATAGTTTCGAGAGTGGCGCACTTGGATTCATGGCCAGAGCATCATTCAAGACAAAGTTCATCGGAAATTCTGCAGCAGGAACTCTCAAGACGGCAACTGGCATACGCTCACCAGGTTTGCGAGCAATCACCATCACCACATCGCCAGCCTTTACTTGGGACTTTAATTCTGCTGATAACTCTACTTTGCCGCTAATGCTCAGGGAACTCACTACAGCAGGAGTTTTGGAAGCAAGGCCACCTTTACTGCGAGCCTCAGCAATCGAGGCTTCTACTGAGCGAGCATCTTCGCTACCAGGTGGTAATTGTTGAGCTAGCTTTTCCCACGCTTGTACAGCTGCCTTGTAATTTCCTGCTGTATATGAGGCAGTGCCAGAGAGCCATAGGGCCAACATATTATTAGGATCAAGTTTGAGGGCTTGATTGATGAGCTGCAGTGGCTTACCAGTAAAGTTGCCATTCGCGTTGCTAGCAAGGGCATCAGCGTAGTCAGCCAAGAGCTGTGGATCTGAATCAATAAAACTACCCGCACGCTCATAGGACTTAACAGCCTCCTCGTTCCGCCCCAAGATACGGTATGAGCGAGCTAACATAGCCCAGCCTTTTAGATTCGTCGGATCTTTTTCCATCTTGGCCGAAAACTCAGCAACCATTTTCTCAACACCCTCTCGGGTCAAGGGTTGTGCAGTATTAATTTCAACAACCCGAGTGACATCGCCAAGAGAAAAATATAGCCCTGATGAAAGTATTACGATAAAGATACAAAGACCAATCACGGTCTTTTTACCAGAACCCATTACAGATTGATCATCTTCTACAGTGGTGTCCTGAAATAAACGTTGGCGCATTTCAGCATGAGCAATTTCATAGTCAGCAGCAGTAACCACACCAGTACTGTGCTCTATCTCTAATTTATCAAGCTCTTCACGATAAATTGCAGCATTCATTTGACGGCGAGAAGTAGCCTCAAGCTTGGCTGGAAAAATAAAGGGGCGCAAGAGTAAGACTAGTACCAGAACCAATAAGAGAACGGCGGGAATTAAAAAGCTCGTCACTGGGCACCCTTCTTGTCTTGCTCAGCATTCTTTAGCAGGGCATCTATTCTTTGATTATCGTCGTCTGACAACACAATATTGCTTACTGCAGCATTTCTGCGGCGTAAATAAGTAAATAATCCTGCAATTCCGATCAAGAGAAGGACAAATGGCCCAATCCACAGTAACCAGGTGATTGGTTTGACTGGTGGACGATAAAGCACGAAATCGCCGTAGCGCTCGACCATAAAGTTTCTGATCTGATCGTCGCTCTTACCCTCTTTTATCTGAATACGAATTTCTTGGCGAAGATCATTTGCCAAATCAGAACGAGATCCCGCTAAAGATTCATTCTGACAAACCAAACAACGCATTTCTTCAGAAATACTGATTAAGCGTTGCTCTGTTACAGGATCATCAGCCAAAGGAGTTGCTTCCTTCGCAAAGGAAGCGCCCAAACTAAAAAGGCAAAGCGCAATTAAGGCGATCTGCTTCATAATTTCTGTAGCTCGCTAATTAATGGATACATTTTTTGATTCAGCAGATCCATCGTAATCGGGCCAATATGTTTGAAACGAATGATCCCCGCTTTATCAATCACATAGGTTTCAGGCACGCCATATACTCCATAATCAATACCAACGCGGCCATTAGCATCAAATGCAGACAGTAGGTATGGATTACCTTGTCTAGCTAACATCGCTAGAGCATCTTGACGTTGATCTTTGTAATCCAAACCAATCACTGGAGCCAACTGTGATTTGGCAAGCTCTACTAATACAGGATGCTCCTCGCGGCAAGCAACACACCACGATGCCCAAACATTCAAAACCCAAACCTTTCCCTTCATGCTGGCAGGAGAGAAAGTTTTATTTGACTCAGACAATTGCGCAATCTCAAATGCTGGGGCAGGCTTATTGATTAATGGCGATGGCAACTCATGTGGATCGCGGTTTAAGCCAATAGCTAAAAAGATTACTAAGAGTACAAAGAGCACGAGAGGAATTAGAAACTTCATCTTCATGAGATTTGTTTTTTTAATTTCATGCGATAGCGCTTGTCAGACATCGCCAAGACTCCGCCCAATGCCATCAATAAACAACCACCCCAAATCCAATCTACAAAAGGCTTGTAATACACACGCACAGCCCAAGACTTGTCGCTCAACTCTTCTCCGAGGGAAACGTAGATATCGCGTGTCAAGCCGGCATCAATCGCTGCTTCTGTCATAGGCATAGTAGACGAGAAATAACTGCGCTTTTCAGGGTAGAGGATTGTTTCTTCCTTACCATTTTTGCTCAGTAAGAAAGAGCCACGCATTGCCTGGTAGTTTGGTCCCGGCACTAGTCTGACATCTTGCAACTGAATTTGATAGCCACCGACTGCAACTGTTTCACCTACCGACATACGCACGTCTTTTTCTTCTTGATAAGCGCTAACCATGGTCACGCCAATCACAAATACTGCAATACCCAGATGAGCGGTCTGCATGCCCATAAATGAACGCGTAGGTTTACCTAATTTAGCTTGGCGAGCAATCTGCATGCAACCCGATCCGATCACCCAAAAAGCCAATAAGAAACCTAGGCCAGCTAACCAGGTGAACTCACCCATGATCAATGGAATGGTCACCCCTGCAATCACTGCTACTAAACCAGCAAGCCATAAACGCTGAATAACAGTTAATAAGTTCGTATTTTTCCAGCTCGTCCACGGGCCAATCCCCATCAATACCAATAAAGGAATCATGATTGGCACAAACACGCTATTGAAGTACGGCGGGCCTACTGAGATCTTTCCTAAATGTAAGGCATCAATTAATAAGGGATATAAAGTGCCTAGTAATACAGAGCCAGCGGAAGTGACTAAGAACACATTTCCCAATAGGATAAAAGCCTCTCTTGAGCTTGCGCTAAATTTTCCACCCAATGCACTTTTTGGTGCGCGCCATGCATATAACACTAGAGAAGAACCTACAACCAATACTAAGAAAATTAAGA
>Ga0114960_10004565_pt1 | contig 10350 bp, 10 predicted proteins | sample C_130625_MF_Meta_FD_92637 | JGI IMG/M metagenome (GOLD analysis project Ga0114960, IMG submission 92637) | Freshwater microbial communities from Lake Croche, Canada to study carbon cycling - C_130625_MF_MetaG | ecosystem: Environmental > Aquatic > Freshwater > Lake | place: Lake Croche, Canada...
CGCAGAAATGTAAGCATCGAGGTGGCCCAACGAAGGCACAACGGCCCATGGATTCTTCAGGGTGAGCGCAGTGTCGAGGGATCCAGTGAGGTTTGTCATACAGAATTCCTTTCCATAATGGATCGGATTTTAGCACTCTCTTGCGAAGAGTGCCAATTTTATAACTTATTGATTTGATTGATATTTATCAATATTCCTGACTGAAAATGAGGTCTTTCATCGCATCCATGGGAATTAGCGCCCCTCGGTGCTGAATGACCCTGGCGGCCAAGGCATTGCCAAATGCCGCCGCAATGTCAGCACTGTTGCCACACAATCGACGGCTCAAATAACCCGCCGCAAAAGAGTCGCCTGCGGCTGTGGTGTCTATGACTTGATTGACGGACAGCGTGGGAATGCTGTGCCATTCAGAGCTGCTTTCTTGCCTTACCAGCGTATTGTCGGCGCCACGTTTGATCACCACTTCAGGGATGGACAGGCTTTGTGCGTGCGCAAGCGCATTGTCTAAGGAGCAGCAATCGAACACGGCCTGATGATCGTCCAATGTGATCATGGCGGTATGGCAAGTCGCAAAGGCTTGAAGGTAAACGGTTTGTGCCAGCTTGCGATCAGGCCAGAGTTTGGGCCTGAAGTTGTTGTCAAACACAACACGACTGCCATTGAGTTGTGCCTGCTTTAACAAAGCAAACAACCGTGTGCGTGAAGCTTCGTTCAGAATGGCCAGTGAAATGCCGCTGAAATACAGACAATCAAATTGAGCTAGGTTTTTCTCAAGGGCCGTCAAAGACGCTCGAAAATACGCGCGTGCAGCGCTGTTCTCTCGCCAAAAATGAAATGTGCGCTCGCCTTTCGAATCGGTTTCGATCAGATACATGCCAGGCAGCCTGCCTTCGATGTATTCCATTGTATTTAAATTGAGGCCAAGGGCTTCCCATTCTTTGCGCAGAGTTTGACTTAAGTGATCTGTGCCCAGACCGGACGCGTAGCTCACTTCAATTTGGGTGCTTGCTGCGCAGCGGCGCAGGTAAACGGCAGTGTTAAAGGTGTCGCCACCATACGAAAGCACAGACGGACCAAAGCCATTGGCTTGCACTTCGAGCATGCATTCTCCAATGGCCACAAATTGAAGAGGCTGCATGAGAAATATTTAGCCGTGAGGCGATGCTTTGACAAAAGCGCCACCCTGATAAATGGCCGCTTTGTCTTGGCCATCGATCGTGGGTTGCCTTGCTTCTACAGCGTTTCTGAAAACGTCAGAACGATCGTGCGGGCGATAGCCAATGTGCTTGGCATGTGTGTTGTCCCACCAAGTGGTTTGATTGTCAGACATGCCATAAATGATGGTGTGACCCACAATGGGTGCGGTGAGTGCCGCCACCACCAAACGCTCTAAATCATCAAAGCTTAGCCAGGTGGCCAACATGCGCCTGTCTTTGGGTTCTGCATAAGAAGAGCCAATGCGCAAACTCACAGTCTCAATGCCCCAACGCGCCCAATAAAGTTCGGCCAGGTCTTCGCCAAAGGCCTTGGACAAGCCGTAAAAGCCATCGGGCTTGGCTGGCATTTTGGTGTTAATGACTTCGTCTTGCCGGTAAAAACCTGTAACGTGGTTAGAACTTGCAAACACGATGCGCTTGGTACCTTGCAAGCGCGCCGCTTCATACAGGTTGACCATGCCCACAATGTTGCTGGCCAAAATGGGATCCCAAGGCTGCTCGGTAGAAACGCCGCCCATGTGCACTACGGCATTCACGTTCTGCATGAGGGCCATCATTTGTTCTTTGTTTTCCAAAGAGGCCAGCATGATTTCCTCACCTGGCGCACTGGCGCCCAAATCGCTTCGGTGGCTGACTCTCAACACATCGCAATAAGACCTCAAGCGAGGCCTGAGTTCTTTGCCGAGGTTGCCACCTGCGCCTGTGAGCAGAAGTCGAGGAAATTTGAGGGGGCTGGCTGGCGAATTGAGCATGGCTTTCTTTCTTCAAATAGGGTGCAAATGAGTTTAGCTTTTGAAGCGTTGGGCAAGTGCTGTGGCACTTTCGCGCAGTACGTTTTGATCGGCACCAACCGCAACAAACAAGCAGCCTTGAGCCATGTAATATTTGGCCAAAGCTTCATCGCCCGTCAAAATGCCAGGCGCTTTGCCAGAGGTTTCGATGCTGATGGTGCTGCACAAATGAGACCACAAGCCTATTTGTTTGTGGCCTGTGCCAATGGCGTGTTTGAATTTGTTGTGAATAGATTGCATGAGGGTGTGTCTTTGGAAGTTGATCTTTAACGTCGTTTGAAATTAGCGAACCATGGCGGGCATTTTGGGATTGAAGGTCCAGCCAGGCATGATGTATTGCATGGCCATGGCATCGTTGCGAGCACCTAAGCCGTGCTGCAAATAAAGCTGGTGTGCAGCTTCCACGGCTGCCATGTTGAGCTTGACGCCTAAGCCAGGCAGTGTGGGCACCTCAATCATGCCACCCTTGATTTGAAGCGGATCTTGTGTGAGGTATTGGCCATCTTGCCAAATCCAATGTGTGTCAATGGCTGTTACTTTGCCAGGGGCCGCCGCGGCGCAATGCGTGAACATTGCCAAAGACACATCAAAGTGGTTGTTGGAATGAGAGCCCCAGGTGAGGTCGAACATTTGGCACAACTGGGCCACCCGCACCGAGCCTTGTAAGGTCCAGAAATGCGGGTCGGCCAAAGGAATGTCAACCGATTGCAATTGAATGCTGTGTGCCATTTCGCGCCAATCTGTGGCCACCATGTTGGTGGCGGTGAGCAAGCCAGTGGCACGTTTGAATTCGGCCATCACTTCGCGGCCTGAATACACACCTTCTGCGCCGCAAGGGTCTTCTGCATAGGCCATGGTGTTTCTATGGTCACGCAGCAAGCGAATAGCATCTTTCAAAAGCCATCCCCCATTGGGATCCAAGGTGATGCGGGCTTCAGGAAATCTCTCGTGCAAAGCCACAATGGCTTCAACTTCTTCTTCACCCCGCAACACACCGCCCTTCAGTTTGAAATCTTGAAAGCCATACCGATCTTGCGCAGCTTGCGCCAATCGCACTATGGCTTCTGGGGTAAGGGCTTCTTCGTGTCGCAGTCGTTGCCAATCGTTGTTGGCTTCGGGTTCACTGTGGTAGGGCAAGTCTGTTTTTTGGCGGTCTGCCAAGTAAAACAGATAACCTAAAACTTGAACACTGGTGCGCTGCTGGCCTTCACCCAGCAATGCTGCAACTGGCACGCCCAAGTGCTGGCCCATCAAGTCGAGCAAGGCACTTTCAACAGCGGTGACTGCATGGATGGCAACACGCAAATCAAATGTTTGATTACCACGTCCACCTGCATCGCGATCGGCAAATTTGTGCTGCAAAGAGTTGAGCAAATTTTTATATTGACCAATGCTTTGACCTTCGATCCAAGGCTTTGCATCCTCAATGGTTTTGCGAATTTTTTCACCACCAGGTACTTCTCCAATGCCGCTGTTGCCACTCGAGTCGGTGAGGATGATCAAGTTGCGTGTGAAGAACGGGCCATGGGCGCCGCTAAGATTGAGCAGCATGCCATCGCGGCCTGCAACAGGGATCACTTGAAGACGCGTGATGGAGGGAGTGGTGTTCATGGGTGGTTAAAAAAGGAAGTTGAATTGTCGAAATAGCATGACCTTAAGAGATCGTACAACCTAAGACAATTCATGTTGATTGGAGAAACCCTAAGTGACCCTGCGTGTTGATTGAGCCGAGCTTTCACTTTTCTTCAAGCGATCGCGGCTGTTGGACAAATGTGTCCGCATGGCGGCGCGCGCAGCCTCGGAATCTTGGGCCGCAATGGCATTGAAAATACTTTCATGTTCTTCGTTCACGCGGCGCAGGTAGGCCAAATGCTCTGGCGTGACAGGCAAGGGGTTTTCAAGTCGACCACGTGGAATAGCGCCCGTGCCCAGCGAGTGCATTAATTCTTGAAAATGCTTGTTTTGAGTGGCTCTCGCAATTTCTTGGTGAAACAGAAAATCTGCTTGAACGGCATCCCGACCTTCTGAAAGGGCTTGCTTGAAAGCATTCATGGCATTTTGCAGTTCTACTAGATTTCCGGCATTTTTCCTCTGGGCAGCCAATGCTGCAGCCTCGGTTTCAATGCTAATTCTGAACTCAAGCAAGGCAATCACTTCTCGCAAGGTTCCCAATTGATGTGCGCTGACGCGGAAAGATGGTGTTGCATCTTGTGGCAATACAAAGGTGCCAATGCCATGCCGTGTTTCAACCAGAAACGATGCTTGCAAGTGAGAGATGGCTTCTCGCACCACAGTTCGACTTACGCCAAAGTTGCGCATGATCTCAGCTTCTGTGGGAAGTTTTTGCCCAACTTTAAGCTGACCTGCACGTATTTGCAGGGTCATCTTTTCAACCAATTGCATCGCCAAGCTTTTGGTTTTGCGAGGTTCTTCGACGAACACTGAATTCGAGTTCATGGGGTAACTACTAGGTCCAAAGATGCTTTGGTCTTGGATAATTTAGGTTGTACGACAACATGTCATTTCTTTCAACTTGATTGAAATGTAACAGAAGCCTTTTCAATTCGCTCTAAAATTTTTCATGACCCAGTTCGGGATATTTTCAAATCACAAAGACCAAGTTGGTGAATCACCTGTTTGGGATGCCGAGGGATTGTGTCTGTGGTGGGTGGACATTGAAGCGCAGTGCATTCGGAAAAAATCCTTGGAGGGTCAATTACAAAGTTGGCATCTGCCAGAGAAGGTCGGTTGCATAGCGCTCACTGCAAACAGGCAAGTGGTGGCAGCCATGGAAACTAGCATCGCACTTTTAAACCTAGAGTCTGACGGTCGCTACAAGCAGCAAACTTTGGCCACCATGGCGCACCCCAAACTCGGTATGCGTTTTAACGATGGCCGATGCGATCCTTCTGGTCGCATGTGGATTGGCACCATGGTCATGGACATGGGCAAAGCAGAAAACGCGGGTGGGCTTTATTGCTTGGATGAAAGAGGACTCACTGGCCCCTATGTCGAGGGCTTGTACACACCCAACGGCCTGGCGTTCAGCCCTGATGGCGGCACCATGTATTTCTCCGATTCGCACCCCATGGCACAAAAAATTTGGCGCTGCCAAATTGAACTTGCCTCGGGCAACTTGTCAAACCAAAGTTTGTTTGTCGACATGACTTATTTACCAGGTCGACCAGACGGTGCTGCCATGGACGCTCAAGGTCATTATTGGATTTGTGGCAACGATGCCGGCTTGGTACATTGTTTTGACACAGCTGGCCGCTGTATTGAGTCTCTGCCTGTTCCTTTTCCCAAGCCTGCCATGTGCGCGTTTGGAGGGGTTGACTTGCAAACAATGTTTGTCACCTCCATTGTTCCGAGCAACAAGGCATTGGACACCACAGGGCAGAGTGGACAAGTGGTGTCCGCCCATTTGCCGCATAGGGGTTTGCCTGAGCCTGTTTTCTCAAGATTTCCTGCAACATGGTCATCTATTTTTTAATGACGCATCCCCCTTTTTCTTATCAAACCTGATCACAACATTCAATTTTGGACACATCATGAAAATTAAACTGCTTATTTCTGCCTTGGCCATGGCCGGTCTTTCTTTTGCAGCGCAATCCGCTGAGTTCCGTTCTGCTGACACTCACAATGCAGACGACTATCCCACTGTGGTGGCTGTGAAGCACATGAGCGAAGTGCTAGAAAAGATGAGTGGCGGCAAACACAAAATCAAAGTTTTTAACAAAGCCGCTTTGGGACAAGAAAAAGAAACCATCGACCAAGTCAAAATTGGCGCTTTGGACTTTACGCGCGTCAATGTAGGTCCAATGAACGGCATTTGCCCATTGACCCAAGTGCCCACCATGCCTTTCTTGTTCTCTTCCGTGACGCACATGCGCAAGTCTTTGGATGGCGCCGCTGGTGAAGAAATCTTGAAGAGTTGCGAAGCTTTTGGCTTCGTTGGTTTGGCATTCTATGACTCAGGTGCACGCTCTATTTACGCCAAGAAAGCCATCAAAACAGTGGCCGACGCCAAGGGCTTGAAAATCCGTGTTCAACAGTCTGATTTGTGGGTGGCTTTGGTCAGTGCCATGGGCGCCAATGCCACACCCATGCCTTATGGCGAGGTTTACACCGGTTTAAAAACAGGGTTGATTGACGCTGCCGAAAACAACATTCCTTCTTTCGATACCGCTAAGCACGTTGAAGCGGTCAAGATTTACTCACGCACAGAGCACTCCATGGCACCTGAAATGTTGGTCATGTCAAAAATCATATGGGACAAGCAGTCGAAGGCTGATCAAGACATGATTCGTGCGGCGGCCAAAGAGTCTGTGGCTTTTCAGCGTAAAAAATGGGACGAGCAAGAGGCCAAATCATTGGCCAATGTCAAAGCTGCGGGTGCAGAAATTGTTGAAGTCGACAAGAAGTCATTTCAAGCCGTCATGGGCCCTGTCTACGACAAGTTCATGACCACGCCCGACATGAAGCGTTTGGTGAAAGCCATTCAAGACACCAAGTGATTAATGTAATGCCAGGTTGAATTTTGAAGGCGATGTTGAATGTTCACTAAGTTTTGTGCGGCCTTGTCAAAAATCAGCCTGATGCTGGCAGTGATTGGATTGTTGTTTGTGGTGTTGTGCGTCCAATGGCAAGTCATTGGACGCTACGTTTTCAATGACACACCCACTTGGGCAGAAGCTCTGGCCATGCTCATTGTTCTCTTTGTCACGGCCTTTGGTTTGGGTGTGGGGGTGCGCGATGCAGGTCATATTGGCATGGAGTCACTCATCGTGTTGTTGCCAGAAAAATGGCGCTTGCGTTTAGCGTTACTGATCCATTCATTGGTCGCTGTATTTGGATTTTTGATGGTTCAAAGTGGTTGGATGTGGGCCAGTGCAAAGTGGCAAGAAAAAAAGCCCATGCTACCGGTACCAGATGGCATTGACTATGTTCCTGTGATCATTGCGGGTGCACTCATCCTGATCTTCTCAATTGAGCACATTGTGGCGCTGCTTCGCGGTGAAGTTGTGGAGCCATCATGGAATTAACAGTTCTTGGTTTGAGTTTTACCCTGCTGTTAATCCTTGGGGTGCCTGTTGCGTTTGCCATCGGTCTTTCCTCCGTGGCCACCATTTTGGCCGCGGGTTTACCAGTTGCTGTTGTCTTCCAAAAAATGGTCGGAGGCATGCAAATTTTCTCTTTCTTGGCCATTCCATTTTTTGTATTCGCTGGCGAATTAATGCTCTACGGTGGCATTGCCGATCGCATCGTTAAATTTGCCAACAGTTTGGTCGGCCACGTTCGCGGTGGCTTAGGTATGAGCAACGTTTTGGGCTGCACCATTTTTGGCGGTATAGCGGGCTCGCCGCTGGCCGATGTTTCCGCCATTGGCTCGGTCATGATTCCGCTTATGAAGAAGGAGGGCTATGACGCTGACTATGCTGTCAATGTCACCACCCATGCTGCCTTGGTGGGTGCCATCATGCCAACTTCGCACAACCTGATTATTTTCACGCTGGCCACTTCGGGCATTGCCTCTGTAAGTATCTTGGGTTTAATTTTGGCAGGGCTTATTCCAGCAATTATTTTGACCATTTGCAATTTGGCAGCTGCTTATTACGTTGCAGTGAAGCGCGGATACCCCACACATGGCAACTTTCCTGGTTGGAATGTCGTACTGATGGCCTTTTTGGCAGCCTTCCCTGGCTTGTTTGTGGTGGTCATTATTTTGGGCGGCATCTTGTCGGGTGCCTTCACCGCCACAGAGTCGGCGTCTATTGCTGTTGCATGGGCTTTGTTTGTCACGGTCGTGGTTTATCGCTCCCTTACTTGGGCACATTTTTTAAAGGCTTGCGCCAAGGCATGCAAAACAACCGGTGTTGTTTTGTTGCTTATTGGCATTTCGGCCGCCTTTGGTTATTTCATGGCCTTGTACGAGGTACCGCAAAAAACGGGCGAGATGATGAAACTGGTCAGCAGTGAGCCATGGATCATTTTTCTCATGATCAATGTGTTGCTTTTTATATTGGGAACATTTTTGGACATGGCGGCAACCATTCTCATTTGTACGCCCATCTTTTTGCCCATCGCTATGCAGTTTGGCATGGACCCCCTGCAGTTTGGTATTCTGATGCTCATCAATTGCGCACTCGGTTTGAACACGCCGCCGGTTGGTACAGTGCAGTTTGTAGGTTGTGCTATTGGTGAGATATCGGTGGGACAAGTCATGCGCACCATTGCGCCTTTCTACAGTGCGCTCGGCATGACTTTGCTGGCTGTGACGTATGTGCCTTCTTTTTCTTTGTGGTTACCCCAGACCTTTAAATAAAGTGTTTTATGGACTCTTCTGAATTCCCCGTTATTGCAATGCACGATGCCGATAACGTGGCCATTGTGGTCAATGCGGGGGGATTGAAAGCGGGAGCCAAGGTCAGAAAGCATCCTGGCGCACCGCTCGTGACACTTGTCAACGCTGTACCGCAAGGTCACAAGCTTGCACTGACCGCCATCGAGGCCGGTCAGCCTGTCACGCGATACAACGTGACCATTGGCTTTGCAAAACAAAACATCGAAGCTGGCAGCTGGGTGCATGAGAGATTGCTTGAATTACCATCTGCGCGAAATTTCTTCAACTTGCCCATGGCCACTGCCAATGCGCCTTCTGCCGAAGCGCTAGAAGGATTTACGTTTGAGGGCTATCGAAACTCAGACGGCTCGGTTGGTACGCGCAATATTTTGGCAGTCACCACAACGGTTCAATGCGTAGCAGGTGTGGTGGACTTGGCTGTCCAAAAAATAAAACAAGATTTGTTGCCACTTTATCCCAATGTCGACGATGTGGTGGGCATTGAGCACACCTACGGATGTGGTGTGGCCATTGATGCGCCCGACGCTATCATTCCCATCAGAACGTTGCGCAACATCAGCCTCAATCCCAATTTTGGCAATGAAATTTTGGTGGTCAGTTTAGGCTGTGAAAAATTACCTCCGCAGCGCTTGTTGCCGCCAGGTAGTTTTCCACTGGTTGACGAACGAGCGGCAGCTGACGGCCCCGACACCATATGTTTGCAAGACGAGCAGCATGTGGGCTTCATGTCCATGTTGCAGCACATTGTGGAAGGCGCCAAGCCACACTTGGCGCGTTTGAATGCCAGACGTCGCGAGACGGTGCCTGCCAGCGAGTTGGTGGTGGGTGTGCAGTGTGGTGGCAGCGATGCTTTCTCTGGCGTGACCGCCAACCCCGTTGTGGGCTATGCGGCCGATTTGCTGGTTCGCGCGGGCGCCACCATCATGTTCAGTGAAAACACCGAAGTGCGTGATGCCGTTGAACAACTGACGCACAGGGCCAGCAGCGTTGAAGTGGCGCAAAGCATTGTGCGAGAACTCGATTGGTACGACCGCTACTTGGAAAGAGGCCATGCAGATCGCAGTGCCAACACCACGCCTGGCAACAAAGCCGGCGGCTTGTCCAACATTGTGGAAAAGGCCATGGGCTCCATTGTGAAAAGTGGTTCGCAGCCCATTCAACATGTGCTGTCACCTGGTGAAAAACTCAAGCCAAGTCAAAAGGGCTTGGTCTTTGCAGCTACGCCTGCCAGTGATTTCATTTGTGGCACTTTGCAATTGGCAGCGGGCATGAACCTGCATGTTTTCACCACGGGAAGAGGTACACCCTATGGTTTGCAAGCATGTCCGGTTGTGAAAATTGCCACTCGTACAGAACTTGCAAAGCGCTGGCACGACTTGATGGACCTGAACGCAGGCCGAGTGGCAGATGGTGAGATCACCATTGAAGAGGGCGGTTGGGAGCTGTTCAAGTTGTTGTTAGAGGTGGCCAGCGGCCAGAAAACTTGGGCCGAGCATTGGAAATTACACAACGCCTTGGTGTTGTTCAATCCTGCACCCATTACTTGATCAGTGAGATAAATTTAAAGGAGCCATGATGAAAAAAATAATGACTGCGTTGTTATCTGCTGTTTGCATCTCTAGTGCCATGGCATGGCCTGATAAAACAGTTACGCTGGTGGTGCCTTTTCCTCCTGGCGGCTCAACCGACTTGATTGCACGTGCACTGGCGCCGAAGTTACAAGAGAAACTGGGCGGCACTTTCATCATTGACAACAAGGCCGGTGCCACAGGCACCATTGGTGCAGGATTTGTGACGCGTGCCGCACCCGATGGCCATACTTTGTTTGTTTCATCATTAGGCCCTTTTGTGATTGCGCCGCACTTGCTGGCGAAAGTTCCTTACGATGCCCTGAAAGATTTTGACTACATCACCATTGCGGTTCAAGCGCCCAATGTGTTGGTGGTGCCTGCCAGTTCACCCCACAAGACGATGAACG
>Ga0114960_10004568_pt1 | contig 10346 bp, 11 predicted proteins | sample C_130625_MF_Meta_FD_92637 | JGI IMG/M metagenome (GOLD analysis project Ga0114960, IMG submission 92637) | Freshwater microbial communities from Lake Croche, Canada to study carbon cycling - C_130625_MF_MetaG | ecosystem: Environmental > Aquatic > Freshwater > Lake | place: Lake Croche, Canada...
CTAATGGAGACATAGGCCAATTGGTAAAATGGAGAAGTGCTTGTTTTTTAAAAGCATATACTCCAATATGTTCATAGTAAATAATGGAGGCTTCTGTATTTCTTGGATAAGGTATAACACTTCTTGAAAAAAATAAAGCATTGTTATTTTTATCTACCGCCACTTTTACATAATTAGGATCTTCGATCAGTGAAGGGCTGTTGAGTACTTGCATTAAAGAAGCAACTTGAACAGCGGGATCCGAAAAAGCAGCAATTACTTTTTCAAGGGGGCTGCGTTTTACAAAAGGCTCGTCTCCTTGTACATTTACCACAATATCAATATCTAAATCCTGCACTGCTTCAGCTATTCGATCGCTTCCGCTTTCATGGGTAGCCTTACTCATAATGGCTTTACCACCATATTGTGTAATTTCTTTAAAGATAATTTCGCTATCCGTTACAACATACACTTCATCAAATAATGTAGTCGCTACCGTGTTATCATAGGTATGTCTGATCACCGTTTTGTTGCCAAGGGGTTGCATTAATTTTGCAGGAAAGCGAGAAGCTGCATATCGGGCAGGAATAAAAGCACCAATTTTCATAAAAAACTTATTTATTAATCCGTTTTAATATTTTTATTAAAAGGTAGTTTTATTTGATACATTAATTCATTGTCTTTGCTGTTGTCTAAAACATCTAGACCATATTTAATATCCTGCATAGGAGTGTCATTGTAAGTACCTAATAGTTTATCCCAAAACGAAAAAATATTACCATAATTACTATCCGTTTGGGGACGAGCTATATGATGATGTATCCGATGCATATTGGGTGAAATAATAATTAAGCCAACGGTTTTATCAAACCAACTAGGAATTTTAATATTGGCATGATTAAACTGTGCAAGTACAACACTTACACTTTGATACAACATCACCAACCACATAGGTGTACCTAAAACAAATACAGCAAGGATTGCAAAAACAGCTCTAATCACTGATTCACCTGGATGGTGTCGATTAGCGGTGGTGGTATCTACTTTGGTGTCCGCATGATGCACCATATGAAACTTCCATAAAAACTTAACTTTATGCTCAATCATATGCACTAAATAAGCGCCAATAAAATCAAGTAATAATAAACCCAATACCGCCGATACTATATTGTTTAAAGGAATCCAATTTAATATTCCAAATTGATGTGCAATAGTCCAATCGCTGGTTTTAACCATAAATAAAGCAAACACAAAATTGATGAGGATGGTCGTGAATGTAAAAAAAATATTTAACGAAGCATGGCGCCATTTATTAAATTGAAAGCTGAATAAAGGGATGGCCGATTCTACCAACCAAAAAAAGGTAATACCCCCCGCTAAAATGAGTGCACGATGTAAACTAGGGATGGAACTGAAATAGGATTGTATGCTCTCCAACATGGGCTTAATTTTATACTATAAATGTAAATAAAAAACCCGATGTTCTTGTTGTGGTGCATCGGGTTTTTAAAACTAGCCTCCATGGGCTTTGATTAGGGTACGAATTAACTATTTAGCATCAAAGGCATCACCAACATCAACAAATCCTCACCAGGTGCTTGCTCCGAAGGTTTAATTAATCCAGCTTTACTTGGGGTAGATAATTCAATAAAAATATCATCTGTATCGGCAGCGCTTAACATTTCAATTAAAAATTTAGCATTAAAAGCGATCTGAATATCATCACCTTTGTATTCACAACTCATACGCTCATTTCCTTCAAAACTAAAATCAATATCTTGTGCGGCCATTTGTAATTCGTTACCAGTAATATTTAAAGCGACTTGATTGGTGCTTTTATTACTAAATACATTAACACGGCGTAGGGCATTTTGGAAGTCGTGTTTGTTCACCGTTAATCGATAAGGATTGTCAGTAGGAATCACCACTTTATAATCTGGGAAACGCGCATCAATCAAGCGACATATTAATTGGGTAGATCCATGATCTACAAAAAGATGATTACTATTAAAACTAACCGTAATCGCATCATCATTATCGGGCAATGCATTTTTTAGTAAATTCAAAGGCTTCTTAGGAACAATAAACGAAGCGTTTTGTGTTGCCTTGGTATCAGTTCGTTTATAACGCACTAATCGGTGTGCATCTGTTGCAACAAATTGTACGCCCTCTTTTGATAATTCGAAAAATACACCTGTCATCGCAGGGCGCAAATCATCACCACTCACTGCAAATAAAGTTTTATTGATTGCGGTTAGTAAACCAGTACTGGTCATTTTAAAACCAGTCGTGTCATCGGCCGTAGGCTCTTTTGGAAAGTTGTCTGGATTTTCACCCATTACTTTATACTTGCCATTATCGCTAGTGATTTCAACGGCATAATTTTTATCAATATTAAAAGTAAGTGGTTGATCAGCAATATTTTTTAATGAATCAATTAAAATTTTGGCAGGAATACAAACACGACCATTGGCCTTGCTTTCTACATCCATCTGAACGCGCATAACTGTTTCCAAATCGGTCGCTATGATATTTAATTTTTTATCTTCGATTTCGAATAAAAAATCTTCTAAAATAGGTAAAACGGTGTTGGTATTAATAACCCCTGCAATTTGTTGCAAATGTTTTAAAAGAGAAGAAGAGGATACTATAAATTTCATAATTCCTATTTGTTTTGTTTAACTTTTTGAACAAGACAAACCTAATGCAAAATCTTAAGATTAAAAAGCTATTTTAGCATTTCTTATTGACATTCTTATCTACAAAATGCAAAAAATTAGAATCGGTAAAGAACAGGCTATACAAAGGATACGGCATTTTTGCGCCTACCAAGAAAGGGCCCAACAAGAGGTACGAGATCGGCTCTATGAATTAGGCATGACCAAAAGCGAAGTGGAAGAGATTTTATCCGATTTGATTTCCAATAATTTTTTAAATGAGGAGCGCTTTGCTATTCAATTTACTGGAGGACATTTTAGAATTAAACAATGGGGGAAGTTAAAAATTCAACATGCGCTTCAACAAAAAAGAGTGAGCCCAGTAAATATTAAAAAAGCATTAAAATGCATAGACGAAATCGAATATATTAAAGTCATGGAATCGCTGGCTAGCAAAAAATGGAATAGCCTCAAAGGCGAAAGGGGATTAAGTCGAATGGCCAAAACCCAGGCCTTTTTATATCAAAGAGGTTTTGAAACTGCATTAATGCAGTCGTTTTTACAAAAATTGAATAAGGGGAAATAATCTCTGATTATTGTATCTTTAATAAAGCATAAACCAACATTTTATGTCCTCACTTAAATTTACATTAATACAAACGGCCCTTCATTGGGAAGACAAGGGCGCTAACTTAGAGGCCTTGTCTAAAAAAATAATGGCAATTGAGGAACCTACCGAAATCATCATTCTCCCAGAAATGTTTACAACGGGGTTTAGTATGCAACCCGCTTTATTGGCTGAAACCATGGAGGGGCCGACTGTTGATTGGATGCGAAGATTAGCCGAAGTAAAAAAATCAATCATTACAGGATCTATTATTATTGAAGATAACGGTCAATATTATAACCGTCTTATTTGGATGTTACCCAATGGTCAGTTGGGTTATTATGATAAAAGGCATTTATTTGCTTTTGCAGGAGAAGAGCAACATTATCACGCTGGTCAAAAAAGGTTAATTGCAAGTGTAAAGGGTTGGAAAATTAATTTGCAAATTTGTTATGACTTACGTTTTCCTGTATGGGCGCGCCAACAAATCAATGATAACAACGAAAGCGAATATGAAGTGTTATTGTATGTCGCGAATTGGCCCGAAAAAAGAAATCATGCTTGGAAAACATTACTCACTGCAAGAGCAATTGAAAATCAATGCTATACCATTGGGGTGAACCGTGTGGGTTTAGATGGGAATAATATCATGCACAGCGGTGATAGTATGGTTGTGGGCCCCTTAGGAGAAATCTTATACCACTGTGCTTATGAAGAAGATATATTTCATATCACATTACAAAAAGAAGAACTAACCAAAACAAGAACACAATTTCCATTTTGGAAAGATGCAGATTTTTTTCACATTGATTAATTTATTTTCCAAAAGCATTCCATCCTTGTGCGGTAATATCAAAAACATTTTTCCCTTTTGTAATAAGCTTGGTGCCTTCTTCTACATCACACATATATCCTATCACACTAATTTCTTCTTGTAAAGTTATTTTATCGTAATCTGATTGTTTCATTGTAAACAATAATTCATAATCCTCTCCGCCATTTAATGCACAAACAGTAGGATCTAATCCAAATTTAAATGCCGCTGCCTTTGAATCTTCATGAATAGGTATTTTATCTTCATAAATGCGACAACCTAAATTACTTTGTTTACATAAATGTAATAGGTCACTACTTAAACCATCACTAATATCCATCATCGAAGTGGGCAAAATTTCTTGTTGTTCTAATATGTCTAAAATATCTTTTCTTGCTTCTGGTTTTAATAATCTTCCAACAATATAATCTTCGTTTTCTAGTGTGGGTTGTACTTGTGGATTTTCTAAAAATATTTTTTTTTCTCGCTCCATTAATGTTAATCCTAAAAACGCGCCTCCTAAATCTCCAGAAACACATATTAAATCTCCACTTTCAGCAGTGCTTCGTTTCACATATTTATCAGGAGTCACTTCGCCAATGGCTGTAACAGAAATGATAAATCCCTTTTGTGATGTGGAAGTATCACCACCAATTAAATCGACGCCATATAATTCACATGCGTGGTGTACCCCATCATAAAACTCAGTTAAGGCTTCTAAGCTAAATCGATTGCTAAAAGCTATGCTCATAGTGATTTGCGTGGGTTGTGCATTCATGGCATATAGGTCACTCAGGTTGACAATCACTGCTTTGTAGCCAAGATGCTTTAATGGTGTATACATTAAATCAAAATGAACACCTTCAATTAATAAGTCGGTTGTAATCACCGATTGTTTGCCAAAGTGATCAATGACTGCTGCGTCATCGCCAATTGCTAAAACAGTAGATACATTTTGTATTTCAAAATTTTCGGTTAGATGATTGATCAAACCAAACTCGCCTAGTTTTTCAATTTCTGTTCTTTCTGTTGACATAAATAAAATTAAATTGATCCGCCATTAATGACAGATTGTAGTTGTTGGTGAATTTTTCCATTGGTTGCAATGATGCCTGGTTGATAAGGACTGTAATCATTTCCTTGTAAGTCCGTCACTTTGCCACCGGCTTCCTCCACTATTAAAAAACCCGCAGCACTATCCCAAGCTTGAAGCTTATGTTCATAAAATCCATCAAATCTTCCAGCTGCTGTCCAACAAAGATCTAATGCTGCACTTCCTAAACGACGAACGGGAATGGCTTTACGAATTAATTTTTCAAATATCTGTAAAGGTCCATTAGCAGCGTCTAAATATTGATAAGGAAAGCCTGTCACCAAACAACTGGTTAATAGATTATCTTTATCACTTACCTGAATTTTTTTATCGTTTAAAGTAGCGCCTTGTCCTTTTTCTGCAATAAACATTTCATTCATAAATGGATTAAATACTGCACCCAATATCATTTTTCCTTTTTGTTCAACACCAATACTGACACAACAAATAGGAATACCATTTGCAAAATTAATAGTGCCATCAATGGGATCAATGATCCATTTTATATCAGAATTTTGAGGCAATGCACCGGTTTCCTCGCTGAGTATAAAGTGATCGGGAAAATTTTTTTGAATGACACTAAAAATTGCCTTTTCAGACGCGTGATCGGCTTCGGTAACTAAATCGTTGATGCTACTCTTACTAGAAATAGTAAAAGAACCGTTAAAAAAGCGCCTTAATTCGGCCGCACCCGCATCAATTGCTTGCAATAGTGTATTTTTAAACATATACAAAAGTAGTGTCGTTTGCTCGAATAACATTCCTATTTTTGCGAATAATCTTCAAAATTTTAAACAAAATTGTAGATGCCGATTTTTGAGATTAATTTACCCAAATCCCTTAGGAAAGCCTTAGGTATTCCACCCAGAAGTCCAAAAAGGGCACAGCAACGCGTATTAAAAAAATTATTACGACGCGCTCGTTATACTGCATTTGGCCAACATAATAATTTTGACCAATTATTATTAAGTAAGCAGCCTGGAAAAGCATTTCAACAAAAAGTTCCTGCCTATAATTATAATAAAATTTATAATGACTGGTGGCATCAATCTTTAGATGGGAAATTGGATATCTGTTGGCCAGGAAAAATAAAATTTTTTGCATTAAGTAGTGGAACAAGTGAGGCGGCTAGTAAATACATCCCTATCACGAAAGATTTATTGCATGGTAATAAGATTATCATGATTAAACAATTAATTAGTTTGTTTAATTATCAAGATGTACCGCTTACTTCTATTGGGAAGGGTTGGTTAACACTAGGTGGTAGCACCGATTTGCAACAAGGTCCAGGATATTATGCCGGTGACTTAAGTGGGATCACTGCAAAAAAAGCACCCTTCTGGTTTCAACCTTTTTATAAACCAGGAAAAAAAATTGCGAAGGAACGAGATTGGAATAAAAAATTAATTGAAATTGTTGAAAAAGCACCTCAATGGGATATTGGTTTTATTGTAGGTGTTCCAGCTTGGATACAAATGTGCATCGAAATGGTAATAGAAAAGTACAAGCTCAATAATATTCATGAAATGTGGCCCAATCTTGCTTTTTTTATACATGGCGGGGTAAGTTTTGAACCTTATAAGCATGGTTTTGAAAAGTTATTAGGAAAGCCGCTCACTTATGTGGAAACCTATTTAGCAAGTGAGGGTTTTATAGCATGGCAGGATAAACAAAATGCAAAGGGAATGCGTTTGTCCTATAATCAACATATCTTTTTTGAATTTGTACCTTTTGATGATAACAATTTTGACGCTGACGGAGAGATGATTGAATCACCAGAGGCTTTAATGATTCATGAAGTGGAAGAAGGTAAAGATTATGCATTACTCATTAGTACAAGCGCAGGTGCTTGGCGTTATTTAATAGGAGACACGGTAAGATTTGTTGATAAAGAAAATGCAGAAATTATTATTACCGGTAGAACAAAACATTTTTTAAGTATTGTCGGAGAACACTTAAGTGTAGATAATATGAATAAGGCAATACAATTAGTAAGCGAGGAAATGAATTTGTCCATTCCTGAATTTGGCGTGACCGGCGAAAATGTCGATTCCTTATTTGGACACCATTGGTATGTTGCATGTGATCAACCTGTGGATGAATTAATATTAGCCAATGCCATTGATGAAAAATTGATTTTATTAAATGATGACTATGCCATTGAAAGAAAAAATGCTTTAAAACGAGTGCGCGTATCGGTTTTGAAAGAAAGCAAGTTTATGGATTTCATGCAAACCAAAGGTAAAGTGGGAGGACAACATAAATTTCCAAGGGTATTAAAAGGAGATACATTAAAGGACTGGAATATTTTTATCCAAAATAAATAAAACGAATGACTCCTGTTATAAAAGGTTTGTTATTAGGACTCATTTTAAGTATCTCATTGGGTCCTGTTATTTTTGCTATCCTCAAACAAAGTTTAACCAATGGCCGTAGAGCTGGTTATATTTTTGTGGCGGGGGTATCATCAAGTGATATCTTATTAATTTTTATAGCAAATGTATTTACAAGTATTTTCATATTAGTACTAGATCACAAGGCTTTTATCGCAATGGCCGGTTCGGGTTTTTTATTAATCCTCGGTTTATATACTTTATTATTTAAAAAAATAGAACTGGACAAAGAGGATACAGACAGTGATAAAATATTTAGAAAAAGAGATTATTTAGGAATTTATGCATCTGGTTTTTTAATTAATGCATTAAATCCAAGTGTTTTTTTATTTTGGTTCGCTTGGACAGCAGCAATAGGAGCAAGTGCCGCTGAAACAAATAACCCTATCGGTTATAAATTAATTGTATTTGGCACTTGCTTAGGGTTTTTATTACTGTCTGATTTGTTAAAAGTAGCATTAGCTAGTAAGCTAAGACCTAGTCTAACCGAGAAGAATTTAATTTGGGTAAATCGGATATCTGCAATCATTATCTTAGTGTTTAGTGCGGTATTATTTATTGGGGCCTTAAGATATTAATTTTTTTAACGACCACTTTATTGTAATTTGTATGGTGAATATGAAACAATCCATTTTGACCCTGCTACTTATCTGCTTTTGTATAGTTACTAAAGCGCAAAGTGGTCATTTGATATTATTAAAAGAAAGAGGTGTCACGATCCATACATTTTCATTAGGCAATTATATTAATTTTCGCTTTAGTAATGGACAATGGATAACAGGATATGTGACTAATATTAAAAAAGATACGATTGAAGTAAATCAATTTGCCCTTCAACCTGTGATGACCATGTTTGGCACTTATGGAGAAGACACTTTAAGACTAGGCCGACTTCAATTGCATATAAATGAAATTGAAGCTTTTGCAAAAGACAAAGGTCACTATAACAGCGTTATTACAAATGGTGCATATCTTCAAGCAGGAGGAATAGGTTATTTATTTTTAAACATAGTGAATAGTTTAATTAAAAAAGATCCTATTTTAGAAACAAATAATATTCCTAAAATAATTGGTGGAGTAGCTGCGATAGTAGTAGGTAAACTTATACGAAAGGGAAATCCTGATTATAGGCCCATTGGAAGGCGTTATAGTGTGGAGATATTATAATTATTGCCTGTGCTAAAAATAATCTATAGAATTTTTATTTATTTATTTCTGAGTTCACTTTTTTATGTGATATTGATTAAATTTTTTGAACCCCCTATAACCACAACGCAAATCACTAATGCATTTGGTTTGGGTTTAAAAAGAGATTATGTTTCATGGAATAATATGTCCTATAATATTAAACTCGCTGCCCTTGCAAGTGAGGATCAAGCTTTCACTGACCATAGTGGTTTTGATTGGGATGCTATTGAAAAAAGTTTAAAGCCAAAAAACAAACGAAAAAAATCCAAGATACCTATTGGCGGTGGCGCAAGTACGATTACACAGCAAACTGCTAAAAATGTTTTTTTATGGCAAGGGGGTAGGTATGATAAATATATTAGAAAAATTCCTGAATTTTATTTTACCTTTTTGATTGAGATGGTCTGGGGTAAAAAAAGAATATTAGAAGTGTATTTAAATGTGATTGAAACCGGACCTGGTTGTTTTGGTGTTGAGGCAGCAGCCCAACATTATTTTCACAAATCTGCTAAAAACCTAAGTCGTGCTGAAGCCGCAATGATTGTAGCTGGATTTCCCAATCCTAAAAAATTTACTGCCAATCCAATGACAAGTAGAGTAGCATGGCGTTATCCTCAAATATTAAGGGAGATGAATAATATTGAAACAGATGAGGATATCAGTGATTTATTAAAAAAGTAAAGCAGCTTCTATAAGCTTTATCGCCTTCTGTGTTCTAGCTTCTCCTTGCCCACTCACCACACCCCATGGAGTAGATTGATTAATTAATAAGTCCTTATAAATATGAAATAGTTCCTGCCTTGGTTGGGGATCTGGATATTCTCGCATTTCATCAGCAGTCCAAGGAAGATCAATATCACACAACAGATAATAATCATAAGTTCTTGCATTGATCTCATCTAAAATATAAGTGGGACAATTATTAAATACATATTCACACCAAACCTTCATAACATACATGTCGGTGTCAATAAATAATATGTTTTTTTTATTTTGAATGGCCTGTTCCGTAAAATGATCTTCTAATGTTAATTGCCCTTTTGCAATTGTTAATAAACTATCGTATTTATATTTAAAACCATTTTCAATCAAATATTGTCTAGCATATTCGGGGCAGGATAGGGTTTTAAAATGAAGCGCTAGTTGCTCGCAAAGTGTGGATTTCCCTGTTGATTCAGGACCCAATATCACTATTTTTTTTAGGGCAGCATTCATAGGGTAGATGTATTATTTTTTGCTTTATTATTCCAGGATTTTAATCCTGCAATAGCAATTATTAATAAAACAATAAACTGTACACTCGTAAATGTGTATCCTTTTATAAAATAGAGTGGTATGGAAGCAATATTGGTGATGATCCACCATATCCAACTCTCTACTTTCTTCTTTGCCATTAACCACATTCCGGTATAAGCAGATGCGCTTGCTAATGCATCCGCCCATGGGATTGCTTCTGGGGCAAAATTGGTTTTTAAATAAGTTAGTGAATAAAAGATGGTTAAATAAAATCCGATAAAAAATATTATTTGATGAAACCAATCCCTTGCGTTACTTTTTGTAATATGTAGGATAATGGTGTTTTTATCGGGATCGGTTCTTGTCCATAAATACCAAC
>Ga0114960_10004570_pt1 | contig 10344 bp, 9 predicted proteins | sample C_130625_MF_Meta_FD_92637 | JGI IMG/M metagenome (GOLD analysis project Ga0114960, IMG submission 92637) | Freshwater microbial communities from Lake Croche, Canada to study carbon cycling - C_130625_MF_MetaG | ecosystem: Environmental > Aquatic > Freshwater > Lake | place: Lake Croche, Canada...
CGACCCCAGCCAGACTCTTTATAACCACCAAATGGGCTTGCTGGATCAAATTTATTAAATGTATTACTCCAAATCACACCAGCCTTTAATTGCCTAGCTGCCCATAAAACTTTTGAACCTTTATCACTCCAAATACCAGCAGATAATCCATACATGGTGTTATTTGCCTTTTCAATACCTTCGGCCGGTGTTCTAAATGTTAAGACAGATAAAACAGGCCCAAATATTTCCTCACGTGCAATTCGGTGTGATTGAGATACACCAGTAAATATTGTTGGGGGATACCAGAAACCTTTACTTGGTAATTTGCATTCTGGTGACCAGCGATTAGCACCTTCGGCATCACCAGTATTAGAAATTTCGTGAATTCTATTTAATTGTTCCTTTGAGTTAATTGCTCCTAGGTCAGTGTTCTTATCCATCGGATCACCCACCCTGATTAAACTCATACGCTTCTTAAGTTTTTCTAGTACCTCATCAGCAATATTTTCTTGAAGTAATAATCTAGAGCCCGCACAGCAGACATGGCCTTGGTTAAAGAAAATACCGTTCACAATTCCTTCAACTGCTTCATCAATTGCAGCGTCATCAAACACAAGGTTTGCTGCCTTTCCACCTAACTCTAAAGTCGCACTCTTCTTTGTTGCAGATATTGATCTAGCAATAGCTTTTCCTACCTCCGTGGATCCAGTAAAGGCAACCTTATTTATATCTGGATGGTTAACAAGGGCGGCTCCGGTGATTCCGTCGCCAGTAACAATATTTACTACTCCCTCTGGTAAACCAGCCTGTTGGCATACTTGAGCAAATAACAGTGCTGTTAATGGAGTAGTTTCTGCAGGTTTTAATACAACAGTGTTGCCAGCAGCAAGGGCAGGTGCAATTTTCCAAGCAAGCATAAGTAGTGGGAAGTTCCAAGGAATTATTTGTCCAACTACGCCAACCGGCTTTGGTTTATTACCAACTCCGGCATACTCTAATTTATCTGCCCACCCTGCGTGATAGAAAAAATGCGCAGCAGCAAGTGGGATATCAGTGTCACGAGACTCTCTAATTGGCTTTCCATTATCTAAAGTTTCTACAACTGCAAACTCGCGTGCTCGCTCCTGCATTATCCGAGCAATTCGATATAAATATTTTCCACGCTCTTTAGCAGGCATCTTTGACCAAACCTTTGTAAAGGCTGATCGAGCGCTTTTAACAGCTAAGTCAATGTCTAACTTATCTGCATAAGCGATCTTTGAAAGTAATTCCTCAGTTGCTGGATTAATTGTGTTAAAACTCTTACCTTTTTTAGGATCAACAAATTTTCCATTTATAAATAACCCATAAGAGCTTGCAATATTTGCAATTGCTTTTGATTCAGGAGCACTTGCGTACTCAAAGTCGCTCATAACACCCCTAATCCATAGTTACGTAATTAGCACTAGCGTAGTGCCCAGTCCGTAACTTCATTCGTTGCATAAGTAAATCATTTAGTAGCGCACTTGCCCCAATTCTAAATAGGGATGGATTTAGCCAATCTGGCCCAGCGGTCTCATTAACCAGCACTAACTGTTTAATTGCATCCTTTGTGGTTCGAATTCCGCCTGCTGGTTTAACGCCAATTCGTGTACCAGTTAAGGCAAAGTAATCTCTAACTGCTTCTAACATCACCAGTACAACTGGCGCAGTAGCAGCCGGAGCCACCTTTCCAGTACTTGTCTTAATAAAATCAGCGCCCGCTAGCATTGCAAGGTATGAGGCTTTACGGACATTGTCATAGGTTACTAACTCGCCAGTTTCTAAAATAACTTTTAAATGCGCTTCATCTCCACATAATTCCTTAATAATTTTAATTTCTTCAAATACTTCACCAAGTCGACCAGATAAAAATGCACCACGGTCAATAACCATGTCAATTTCATTTGCACCTGCATTTATAGCATCTTGAGTATCTAATTCTTTGACTGCCCGGCTTGCTCTTCCAGAAGGGAATGCGGTGGCAACTGCAGCAACTGGAATATCTTTTCCACCAATCGCATTTAATTCAGTACGCGCAATTTTTACCATGTCGTTGTAAACACAAATTGCTCCAACAGATGGAACAGTTAAATCAGTTGGATCTGGTCTGACTGCTTTTGCGCATAGTGCTCTAACTTTTCCAGGTGTATCAGCACCTTCAAGAGTTGTTAGATCTACCATGCTGATCGCCATATCAATTGCCCATGCTTTACTTGAAGTTTTAATGCTTCTAGTAGCCAGCATTGCAGCTCTAGCTTCAGCGCCAACCTGATCTACTGGTGGTAGATCTAAAAGGAATTTTTTCAGTGACGCTTCACTGCCATCGATAATCATGAGAGTACTTTAGTCAATGCTTCCTTTAATTGCGATACCAAGGATATTGCCTGAGCATTATTGTCAGATACAACTTCTATATAGCATTTAAGTTTTGGCTCGGTACCAGATGGCCTAATAATTACCCGGATTTGATTTTCATATACAAGTCTAATTCCTGGTGTAGGAAAACTATTTGATGTGCTGAGATCTTCAGCAATAAGCAATTTTTTTCCACAAAGATCGTCCGGTGGATTTTTTATTACCCGCAAAAGCAATTCATCAATTTGGGTTAATTCATTAAATCTTAATGAAATTTGTTCAGTCTTATGAAAACCAAACTCTTCATAAATTGTATCTAAATAATCACATAATGAAGTTTTATTTTTATGCAATTCACCAGCTAATTGAGCAATTATTACGGCAGTACTAATTCCATCCTTATCATTAACAACAGCTGGATCTACACAATAACCAAGCGCCTCTTCGTAACCAAAAATCATTTTATTAGTTTTTGATATCCATTTAAAGCCAGTTAATGTTTCATAAAATGCAACTCTATTTTTCTTAGCAATTTTGGCCAGCAAGGAAGATGAAACCAATGAGTTTGCAACTGCAACATCGTTACCCTTATTCTTACTAATCAAATAAAATCCAAGTATTGTTCCAACCTCATCACCTCTAAGCATTCGCCATCCCACTTGAGGATCATTTACCGCTACAGCACACCTATCTGCATCTGGATCATTTGCAATTACAAGATCAGCATTATTCTTTTTAGCATAATCAATTGCTAAATCAATTGCGCCAGCTTCCTCTGGATTTGGAAATGGTGTAGTTGGAAAATCAGGATCAGGCTTTGCTTGCTCAGCGACCAATATTGGCGATGCAAACTTAGCTTTTTCAAAAACTTTAATAAATGTTTCACTTCCTACTCCATGAAGAGCTGTGTAAACAATTTTTAATTGATTTGGTGTTGTAACCAAGTTTGCAACCGAGGTAATGTAATCACTGATAACTGATTCACTAACTGTTTCAAAGGTTTTCGACCTTACTGGAGATAAATCTGCTTTTACTATTTCATTTGATATTTCCAAATCAACTGGGGTAATAATCTGAGATCCGCGATAATTAACGCCATTTACAACACCACCAAGATAAACTTTGTAGCCATTATCTGCTGCTGGATTATGGCTTGCGGTAACCATGATCCCAACATCTACTTTTAGATTATTTACTGCAAAGGCTAAAACAGGAGTTGGAAGCGCCCGCGGTAGGAGATAAGTTTTAATTCCAGCTCCTGAGAAAATTTCAGCACTATCTTGAGCAAACTCATCAGAGCCATGTCTTGCATCTTTTCCAATTACAACTGAGGTTAGATTATTTTTCTTCATAAAAGAAACAATTCCGCTTGCGGCTCTACTTACCACCGCCCGATTCATACAAGATGGCCCAGGCCCAACTGGACCGCGTAAGCCGGCAGTTCCAAATTTAAGAAATCCGTTAAAGGATCGTTTTAACTCTACCTCATTATTTTCTGCAAGCCATTTACTTAATCGTTCAGCTGTATTTTTGTCAGGATCATTCTTGATCCACTCTTGAACCTCAGAACGGAGCTGATCTGAGATCACAGCTTAGGCAACACCTTTGCCAACAAATTACCCATTCGATCTGCAGCAGCTTTACCTGCGGCAATTACCTCGGCATGATTTAGTTTTTCACCAGTTACACCGGCTGCAGCATTTGTAACTAAAGAAATTGCAAGTACTTTTGCGCCTAGTGCGTGAGCTGCAATAGCTTCTGGAACAGTAGACATGCCAACCAAATCAGCACCCATTGTTCGCATCATTCGAATTTCAGCTGGAGTTTCATATGAAGGACCACGCCAATGAACATAAACTCCTTCAGCAAGTGAAGGATCTTCTGCCTTAACAAGATCACGTAGCTGTTTGCTATAAAGATCTGTTAAATCAACAAAATCTGCACCAATTAAAGGAGATGCAGCTGTAAGTGAAATATGGTCCTTAATCAATACTGGCTGTCCAACTTTGTATTCCGTATTGATTCCACCACATGCATTGGTCAAAACAATTGTTCGACATCCTGCTTTAACTGCAGTTCGTACTGCGTGTGCAACCGGTTCCATTCCAAGGCCTTCGTAAAAATGAGTTCTACCTAAGAAAACCAAAGCATTTACCGAGTTATTTAATTTATATGAGCGCACCTTTCCACCATGGCCAGTTACTGTTGGTGCTGGAAAGCCTGGTAAATCGGTAACTGGGAATTCATGCGTAGCAGTTCCAAGTGCATCAGCTGCAGATATCCAACCGGAGCCCATCACAAGTGCAACATCATGTTTTTCTTTATTTGTTAATTTAGCGATCTCTTTCGCAGCTTTTTCAGCTGTGCCAATTGGGTCTTTATATAGATCGCTCATACGAGAAACTTATCCTAAATAATTACTTATTTTTAAATTCTGGCCAGCTGTATCCAAGAGAGATAATCATCTTACGCAGAAGGGGTAGGGATAAACCAATAATTCCACTTGGATCACCTTCAATATTTGTTATGAAAGGTGCGCTTAATCCATCGAGGGTAAAGCCACCTGCCACATTAAGCGGTTCACCAGAATCAACATAATCAATTATCTCTGCATCACTTATCTGAGCAAACTGAACTTTTGCAGTTGATCTCTCACTTAATTCAATTCCTTGACTTAAATCAATCAAACAGTGGCCGGTATGAAGATATCCAGATTTACCACTTAACTGCTTACATCTTGTAATTGCATTCTCTCTATTACCAGGTTTTCCTAAAGATTCACCATTAAATTCAAATGTTGAATCACAACCCAGGATCAATGAATCTTTTGGTGCCTTTTCTTTTACTGTATGGGCTTTTAGAATAGATAGTGCAACAACTAATTCAGAAGGTGAAAGCGAAATGAATTCAGCTGCCTCTTCATCTACGCCACTTACCAAAACAGTCGGATTTATTCCAGCACTTTGTAATAACCGTAGCCGCGATGCAGAGGATGAGGCGAGAATAAGTTGAACCATTATGCAGGTAACCTTATTACATGAGTTTCCCAATAATTGGCCTAGTTGGTGGCGATTGGGCTCAATCTATATTTCAAGACGAGGCAAATAAACTTGGTATAGGTATTAAATTTGCAGATGACCCAATCACTTCTGAAGGACTAATTGCCTTTGCCCAGGGTTGTGACTTAATCTGCGTAAGTCCTGAAGTAGTTGCTCCATCAACTATTAAGAGCGCCGAGCGTGCTGGAGTTAAAGTTTATCCATCAAGTAAAACACTGGAGCAGCTTGCACTAATTAATAAAAGTAATAGAAGTGGAGATTTGCTATCAATTTTAATTGCAAGATCTGCCCATACTCAAGTTGCCAGTTGGCCAGTTACTTTAGTTACAGAGGATTTAACAATCACGCCTTTACCGGGAGTAAGTGAAGAGCAATCTCTTGAAATTCAACTTTCAGTATTAAAACTTGCGGGAGAGATAGATCTTGTTGGCGGATTTGAATTACTAGTTGATGCAACAGATCATAAGAAACTTGTTGGAATTAATTGGCTCACGCCTTTAGCAAGATTTTGGACTCAAATTGGATCAATAACAAATTATTTTGAGCAGTATTTAAGGGCAGTTCTAGATTTGCCACTTGGAAGCACAGAAATTATCTCTACATTTACGGTTACTGGAAAATTAAGAAGTGATCCAGCAAGTGATGATTATCGTCCTTATCTTCATTTAATGGCCAGAAATCCAAATCTTAAGTTTGATCAATCTATTAAGCAGGTTGCAATCTCCGGCAGTGATTTGGAAAGTTTGTTAACTGAAGTTATTCATGCTCAGCAGTACTACAGTGGAGAAATTGATGAATAAATTTAGGCTCGCTTGCCATACTCAATAGCTGGGCAATGATTCATAACCGCAAGCAATCCAGCATCATGAGCTCGTGATATTGCACCAGCATCAATCACATCCAATTGAAGCCAAACACCCTTGGCGCCAACTCTTACTGCATCGTTCACAACTTCGCCCGCTAACTCTGAATTAACAAAAATATCAACAACATCTATCTTTTCTGGAATTTCAGATAATTTTGCATAACCTTTTTGACCATGGACAGTTTCTGCTTTTGGATGAACTGGAATTATTTGATGACCTTTTTCAATTAGTACCTTTGCAACACGATAAGCAGCACGCTCTGAGTTATTACTCAGTCCGACAATTGCCCAAGTTTTCAGCTTAAGCATCTGATCAATTTGATCACTCACTATGAGTACGGCCAAGTGCTCTAAATTTCCAACCAGCAGACTGCCAAAGTTCTCGATCTAAAGCATTTCTGCCATCAATCATAATCGCAGATTTAACCAATGATTTAACTTCTACTGGATTAATCTCTCGATAGATTTTCCATTCAGTAAGGTGTAAAACAATTTCAGCGTCTTTGAGAGTCGAATTGATATCTTCAGCAAATTGCAAAACCGGAAAACGTTTTTGAGCATTTGCAATTGCCTTTGGATCATGAACTATAACTACCGCACCGGCTGCTTGAATTTGAGCCGCAATATCAAGGGCCGGTGAATCGCGAACATCATCACTATCTGGCTTGAACGCAGCACCCAATATTGCAACCTTCTTGCCTTGCAAGTTCTCAGAAAGATCTTTTCGCACTAACTCAATAATTCTTTGGCGAGCCCGTAGATTAATTGCATCAATCTCTTTTAGAAATTCAACTGCTTGTTTAGCGCCTAATTCTTCAGCCCGAGCCATAAATGCACGAATATCCTTTGGTAAGCATCCGCCACCGAAGCCAATACCTGCTTGCAAGAAACGGCTTCCAATTCTTGGGTCATAACCAATTGCTTTTGCAAGAACTGTTACATCACCACCGGCTGCTTCACAAATTTCTGCCATCGCATTAATAAATGAAATTTTAGTTGCTAAAAACGAATTAGCCGCTACTTTTACTAACTCTGCTGTCGGCAGATCAGCTCTAACCCAAGGTGTATTTTCTTTAAGATTTGATGCATAAACCTCTTTTAATATTTTTTCTGCTGAATCATTTACTACACCCACTACTAAACGGTTTGGGCGCAGGGTATCTTCAACTGCAAAGCCCTCTCGTAAGAATTCTGGATTCCAGGCAAGATCTGCTTTTGGATTTAATTCAAGCAATCTATTACGCAATCTATTAGCAGTACCAACTGGAACAGTCGATTTACCAACAACTAAGCCACCAGATTTTACAATTTTTGCAACTGCTTCTAAAGCTGAATTAACATAGGTTAAATCAGCTGCATTTCCACCTTTTATTTGCGGAGTTCCTACACAGATAAAGTGAACATCGGCATCTACTAAATCATTAATAGTATTTGTAAAAGTTAACCTGCCAGATTTTATTTGTTCAGCAAGCAAATCCTCTAAATCCGGTTCATAAAATGGAACCTTGCCCTTAGAAAGCAAATCAATTTTGCTGGCTTCAGTATCAAATCCAATTACTTCAAAACCAAGACTAGCCATACACGCTGCATGGGTGGCGCCTAAGTAGCCAGTGCCTATAACAGAAAGCTTTAAAGTCATATATTAACCTTACCTAAGTTTTAGTTAATTACCGACAAATATTATCTTCGGCTGTGCGAGTTTTAAATTTATCAATAACTTTAACCTTAGAAGCATTTGTTGCAGATGGTGATGGTGATGGTGATGCCACTACCTCATCAACTACTGCTTGATCTTGCTTTAATCTATCCCAGAGCTGTGGGGCAAGAACTGGATCCCATAGCACAGCAGATGTGACACCATTTGAGTCATAATTTAAATCTGAAAGTGGCACAGTTAATGTTCTTACACTTGATGTTGCCAATGTTTTCAACTGTTTTGCGAGTGTAATCAAATCAGAGTTTCTAAGTCCGCTATCTGTGGTAACAGCAGATAGGGCTGAATTAATAAAACTCGTCATTGTTATTGGGTTTAATAAAACACCAGCACTTGTTGCTTTATGTAGCACTGAGGACATAAATGCTTGTTGACGTTGCATTCTTCCTAAGTCACCCATTCCATCAAACTCTCTAGTCCTTACATATTTAAGAGCTTCTATTCCGTTTAAATTATGAACACCCGCTTCAAGTACTAAGTGACTTTTTGGATCATTAATATTTTTCTTGGTACAAACTTCAATCCCACCAAGAGAGTCAACAATTCTGGCAAATCCAGCAAAGTTAACCTCAACATAATGATCAATTTTCAATTGAGTCATCTCTTCAATAGTCTGAATGAGTAGAGGGGCTCCACCCCAGTTGAAAGATGAATTAATTTTTGAATGTACTGCTGGAATTACCTTTCCAGTTTTAGTTGTATGTTCTGGGATCAATGCGAAGGTATCGCGTGGAATTGAAATTAAAACAGCCTTATCTCTGGATTTTGAAATATGGACCAACAACATAGTGTCTGACCTTTTTCCAGCAGCTGTTGCAACTGATCCAACTCTTAATAATTTTAATTCTTCTTTGGTTAAACCTTCCCTAGTATCTGACCCAACTAATAAATAATTTATTGCCGAAGATGTCTTTTCTGGCCGCTTTTCTAATCCAGCAAAAGCATCTATTTTGTTAATTGAGGCGGTTACCGTGCCGAAAGCTAGTGCGCTGATTGCAGAAATTGCCAGAATTGCTATCGAAATACCAGTAAAGATCTTGATACTTCGAGCAGATTTCATCTTCTTATCCTAGATTATGGGCAGGGAATATCTGTGCATAAAAATTGATTTGGAGGGGTTATGAACAATTCAACCTTTCCACCTGTCTCAGTAATTTTGCCAATTCTCAACGAGGAACGGGATTTAAGTAATTGCATCTCAGCAATTCTTCAGCAAGATTACCCTTCAGATATTGAAGTTATATTGGCACTTGGTCCATCTAAGGATAAAACAACTCAAATTGCAGAAAAGTTATCTGCATTAAACTCTCGAATTAAATTAGTTAGTAATCCAACCGGCCAGACAGCTGTCGGATTGAATCTTGCAATCAAAATGAGCTCCAATGAAATTATCTGTCGAATCGACGGTCACTCTGAGATTTCAAAAGATTATGTAAAAACAGCTGTTGAGATACTTCAAAAGAAAAATGCAGTTAATGTTGGTGGATTAATGCAGGCTGATAGTGATTCCGGTTTACAACGAGTTGTAGCTCAAGCTATGCGTTCTAAACTAGGTGTTGGTCCATCTAAATTTCACACAGGCGGTAGGGCTGGAGAGTCTGACACCGTCTATCTTGGAACATATAAAAAGTCTGCGGTTTTAGCAGCAGGTGGTTTTGATGAGCGGTATATCCGGGCACAAGATTGGGAACTAAATTATCGACTTCGTAAAAATGGTGGGTTAATTTGGTTTGATCCAAGATTGCAAGTTACATACCGACCACGAAGTACTTTTAATAAATTAGCAAAACAGTACTTTCAATATGGTCGGTGGCGGAGAGTAATTTCGCGTCAACATAGAAATACAGTTAATTTTCGCTACTTAGCACCACCGTTTGCTGTAGTAGCAAACACATTGTCTATATTTTTTACAATTACTATCAACCCACTTTTTATTGCACCATTTTTAGTATATGTCAGCACATTAATTCTTGGCAGTTTATTTATCGGCAGAAAAATTATTGATAAATTACTTATGCCATTTGTCTTAGTAACAATGCATTTTTCTTGGGGGGTTGGGTTTATAACCTCGCCTAAAAAACTATTTAAGTATTAATTTTTGTGAAGAACTGAGTTCAAACCGCTCCAAGAGCCTGTTTTAGCAAGTGCTTCTAATGCTCCGGTTTCAGAGTTACGACGGAATAACAAATTATTACCACCGCTTAATTCTTTAGCTTTGACTACTTTATTATCTGGCAGGGTTACCTTTGAGCCAGCAGTTATATAAACACCAGCTTCAACTACGCAATCATCTCCTAAGCTAATTCCAATACCGGAGTTAGCCCCAAGCAGTGTGCGCTGACCAATTA
>Ga0114960_10004572_pt1 | contig 10342 bp, 8 predicted proteins | sample C_130625_MF_Meta_FD_92637 | JGI IMG/M metagenome (GOLD analysis project Ga0114960, IMG submission 92637) | Freshwater microbial communities from Lake Croche, Canada to study carbon cycling - C_130625_MF_MetaG | ecosystem: Environmental > Aquatic > Freshwater > Lake | place: Lake Croche, Canada...
ACGATACGAAATGGTCCGCCATCTATTTGCTCACCCAATTCTATGTTTAATTTTAATATACCAATAGTTTCATTTGTTTTATTTATGTCCTCTGCATTTTTTATTTTCATTGTTCCAGCGGGGTCCCATAAGTTACATAATAAAATGCGAAATTCAGTCATATTCGTTTTCCATTCGTCTTCCTTATGAATGGACATGATGGCATCAAATACATAATACTTGTATCCATTCTTCTTCAGTTTCTCAAAAAAATCAGAGATTTTTCCAGGAGAGCGCTTTTGAAAATTTGATTGAAACGACTCGTCATATTTCGGCGACAGCATATCGGTATAATAATAGATATCAAGATTTGAGGGTGGGCACAATTTTCCTAATAGATAGTCTATTGTTACCGATCTTTCAAAATATCCAGGCCAATGATGGCAATAACCTCTACTAATTATACCGTTCGAGTTAAGGAACTTTTTGGCTTCTTCCCAAAACTTTTTTGCCGAAAAAGGGGTGGGAAATAAATTGTTACGTTTTTTTTTTCCGAAATCATGTAATGTATCTGGAATATCGAATTCGAGTTCTTGGCTTATTTTTCGGTCGCAATCGGTTTTATATCCACCTGTCTGTAAAGCATTTTCATTCTCATCCGTTAACATGACATTTTCGTCTTGAAAAATATCATTTATAAATTCATCATATATGGATTGTAGGTCAGTATATATTTTTTGCTCGGTTTTCATCACTTGTTCTGCCATAAGCTGGTCAAATAAATCAATAGGAGGTATGCTATCATATTCAACGGCATGATTATTCACTGATATTGTTGTTACATTTATTTCGTTTTTTAAAAACGGTTTTAGTTTAAGTTCTTCGGTTACATTTATATGTATGTAGTCTTTTTTGCTTTCTTCCATTATATCTTCTGTAGGCTGAGCTTGTTGATATAATTCGACCTGCTTTTCTCGAATGGATCGATCCTTTTTTTTAGTAAGTCTAATAACTCGCTTTAATTTATCTCGATTTAATTTATCAAGACTTTTGAGAGAATACTTTCCATTACGCAACGAATGAGGTAACGCAAATTTTAGAGATTTTGAAATATGAGGCGTAACCTGTTGTTGTTTATTAGTTACTGATATTGGTGCCATAAATAATAATGATTTATATATACTTATATATTTATCATAGTAAAATAGATATGACTACCGATTATCTTAGACAAGAAAAAGCGCATCCATGTAATAACCTAAACATCATCTAACCTTAATCGTCGTAAACAATATAGATATAATATACTTATATTAGTTACATAATGGAAGAATCCAACGGACCATCCAAATATATAACCTGTTATCTCACAGGCGGTCTAGGTAATCAATTATTCCAAATATTTACCACTATAGCATATGGATTAAAAACGAATCGCGTAACAATATTCCCTTATGCCAGTAAGTTAACGACAGGAAAACCTCGCCCTACCTACTGGAATACATTTCTAACCCGTCTCCTTCCGTTTACTACGGCAAATCAGAGGTTTTCGAAAATACCTGTGGAACAGTATGCTTTCATAAAAGAATCTGACTATACTGCCTTTCTTTATTATGATTTTACTACTATATTACAACACTATACTAAAACTATGGTATTATATGGATATTTCCAAAGCTATAAGTATATTGAGCCGTATAAGAAAACCATTTTTAATACAATTCAGTTATCTACCCAGAAAAATGATATTATGACTGAATATAACGAATTATTTGTAACTAACCAAGGTGAAAAAACTATCGGCATGCATTTCCGACTGGGTGATTATAAACAGTTACAAGATTTTCACCCTGTTTTACCGATACACTACTATCGCGCTTCGTTGCTATATGTCTTGTCGAGGGATCTAGATTCTGCCGATTACTGCGTGGCGGGCTATAAAGTTCTATATTTCTGCGAAAAGGAAGATAATGACGAAATCAACTCGATGATAGATGTATTAAAGCGCGAATTCGGCAATGTGCGGTGGGAAAAAGTAGATGATTCTATATGCGATTGGAAACAGATGCTATTGATGAGCTGTTGTCAATATAATATTATCGCAAATAGCACATTTAGTTGGTGGGGTGCTTATTTTAATGAAACTCCTGGCAAGGTTGTATGTTATCCGAGTAAATGGTTTGGTCCCGGTCTTTCGCATGATATTTCCGACCTTTGTCCGCCCGATTGGGAAAAAATTGAATATCAATAATCGGTTTTAAACAGCGTAAACATTGATTACTATTTACGTTGTTGTTTGAAGAAAAAATGGACAAGCATGCGACCGAGTTTACGACCAAGAATGCGACCAAGTTTACGGACACGGAGTATGCCGAGTTTCATGGTGCCGTCATGAATCTACCCATGGTTAAAACGTTGCTGAAGGAAAATAAGAAACTACGCAAGAGCAATAGAGAATTGAAGGCGTTTATTAAGTTGATGCCGATTTTTCAGAATAACAGAGAGAAGCCTAAAAACAAAGACAAAGACAGGCACGTTGTTATTAAGGAGGAGCCGGTGTTTATCCCGAATGATACAGATGATATTGAGGTGGTGGTTGTGCCGAAACAGCCGAATATTGTATATGAACTAGAGGAGGAAGGTCAGGAGGAAGGTGAGGAGGAGGAGGAAGAGGAGGAAGTAGAGGTGGAGGAGGAAGGTGAGGAGGAAGAGGCAGTAGAGGAGGAGGAAGAGGAAGTAGAGGTGGAAGAGGCAGTAGAGGAGGAAGAGGAAGAGGCAGTAGAGGAGGAAGAGGAAGAGGAAGAGGCAGTAGAGGAAGAGGAAGAGGCCGTAGAGGAAGAGGAAGAGGCAGTAGAGGAAGAGGAAGAGGCAGTAGAGGAAGAGGAGGCCGTTGAGGAAGGTGAGGAGGAGGCCGTAGAGGAAGAGGAGGCCGGCGAAGTATTCGAGGTTCAGATTAAGGGTAAGCGATATTATACGACTGACGTAAATAACGGTGCTATTTACGAAGTTCTAGAGGATGATGAACCAGGCGATGAGGTCGGACAGTTTGTGAACGGTAAGGCAAAGTTTAAGTAGAACGTTTATGTGTGCCCTTGCGCTTGCCAAAACGACGCCCCTTGCGTTTCATAGTGAGCTTGTAACCTTTGATCTTTCTCTTGCCGCCACTGAGTTTGGATAACTTGTCCACAAACTCCAATAAATAACGCACCAAAATCAAATATAAGTGCAGCAATTCATTGTCAAATAATATTTTATTTTTCTCTTCTTCTTTCCCCGGATTATCGAGTGCTTTATTCTGTAAAGATATTTTATTTTGCTCAACTTTGCTCTCGTATTTACCGCGTAATCCAACCAAACTAACTTGTATGTTGTTTACATATCTATCTTTCTTAGAAAAAATATTCTGTATTTCGGCATATAATTCCCTATTGTATTTCATTAATAAATCTAATATCTCGTCTTTCGACCAATCTTTCGGAACCGTAAATTTATTTATTTTATCCAACGCGCCCTCTATTGCGTTATCCTTTATAACATCCAACGATAACCACGCATATAATTCGGAATTATCTATTTTCTTTATTTCTTCTTCGCGTCCTGGAACTCGCATATTTTCAGATCCTCTGGGAACTTCTTTTGAAGATGGCGCATTTTTGGACACGGAATTAGCCACAGAAAATATCTTACGCTCGTTTTGTAATGTCCATAATAAATTAGACGCCGATTCGCCTTCTACCAATTTAACCAAGTTGTCTCCTAATGTCTCGCTAGTATAATTACAAAATATCGTGCCTTTATTTTGATTGGTTAATTCCCCGTCGAAAAAATCGGCCATAACACAAATCTCAAAATGCGGCGCATTAGAATCGTTTAAATTTACTTCCGATACACCCACATTCAATAGCTGGTCTTCTTTGGGGGTTAACTTTTCATTTTCGTTTTCTATATAATATAAATTCACCTTGTTGAAAAACTCGAATAATTTCGTCACCGCATCATCGTCATTTGAATTAATAATTTTTTGTAAAAATAGGTTACTCGTTCTTCTAACTGGCGCCTTGTATTTCTTCAAGTTATATTCAAACTTTTTATAAGCGGCACTAACAGTAGGTTCTCTAGAAAACGCTTTTCTAGATGGCTCGCCTTTTACTATTTCATCAATGTCTTTAAAAGAATGGTATCCTTTCTCTATATCCGATTTTTTTCCGACTAGTTTATTGAATGTATTGCCATCTATGCCATTCGAGCAATCTGTTATTCCTGATAATTGGCGGATAATACCTTCCTGTTGCTTTAAAAAGTCGGGCAAAAACGGCGTTGATAATGTTTCATTCAAAATAGTTTCGATGGTTTTTTTTATGTTGTCGTCCTTTTTTCCCAAGGTTTCCGATATCTTTGCCTTATAGTCATCTTTCGAATTACCCAAGGCGATATAAATGAGGGAATGTAAATTAAACATTTTTGAAATACAATCGCGGGCTTTTTCGTCTATGGCCGACTTAGATAGTAGATTATTTACGGCATCGTCCATGAGTTCGGATACTTTTTCTATATTTCGCATCTGTATATCCTTTACTTCGTCGCGTTTATCTAAGGCCGTTTCGTGTAATTTATTCGCGCTTTCCAATAGTTTCTCGTATTCGGGATGATTTATCAAGTCGTTTATCCATACCAGGGTTTTAAAAGTATATGTCTTATTGGCGATTTTTAAATAGGAGAATTTTCCACTAGAAAAAGGGTTTTTAAATATACTGCTCGATGACTCTTTTCCATGAATTAAATCATAGGATGTATGGTGGTCATTTGTCGTCGGAAAATTCGTGGGAAAAAGTAATTGAAACATCGTTTTTATATTATGTTCAATGACGTCGCTTTGTTTTTTATTAAAGTCTTCGGTATATCCTTTCCTTATTACCTCTTCCTTTTTTAATGTATTTATAAATAGTTTCTCATTAAAGAAAAAATCTATGACTTCAGAATAAGAGAGCGCGTTTAATCTATTTACTGGATATTTCACATGACTCGTAAAATAAGGAAACGAATTTAAACGCAACGACGATGGTTTTAAGTCAGGCAGATAGAGCATCTCGCGCTTAAATACCACTTTTTCATTCTCTTCTTGCGCTAGATTCGTATAGAAGACTATTTTGAGTTCGTCTACGTCTATACTCATATTCTATTATATAGTTGTTTATCGTCTATATAATAGTCTGAAAATAATCCACCTAGTTTGTCGAAGACCATAGGCTGTCTAAGACACCCTAATTTGTCGAATAAAACTGATAATCCACGCCTTTATTCTGGGCTTTTGCTTTCTCTAAAACTATTTTTGCCTTTTGTATTTCATCTTCGGACACCTCTTCTTTATTCTGAACTTCATTATCAAGGAGGTCTATATGGTAGTCTTTAAAATTATTCGGTAATACGAAAAGCGGACTTTCTTCATGGAAAAAATGTTCCATACAAAGTATAAAAATAATCATTATGAGTAACGCTATGTATATATCTCGCGTCCCCATCCAAGCAATGGCAAATACTAAAATATTACGGCTAAATGTAAATTTTAAATAGGACTCCATGGTTTTACTTAGCTTAATATTCACGAATTTAGAGACGATATTTAGTGTTATAATCATTAACCCAGCGAATATTTTACTGTTATTGATAGCCATAATATTGTTATGTAAATAGGAAACCAATTTGGTAATGGACGAGTTTTGTGGTTTAGTCATATTCAATATGTGTTACTTATGATTATCTATGTTATATAATGGCGTTAGAATAAAATATTTAGCATATTTGGCAGGACTCCGAAAGCGCCTCTTCATTGTCATGAGGGTTGGGTCAATATTCTCTTCCACTTTTTTGTAATTATAATATATAGATTTCTATGCCTGTAAAAAGCAGAAAAAATACGCGCAAGGGCGGAAAGCGTTATTCTGCCAAGTTGCGTATGCGCGGCTCGGGTTGGTTTTCTGACGCGGCCACCAAGGCTAAAAACATGTCCGCCAATGCGTATCAATCGGCCAAGAGCGCTTCTGCCACCGCCTATCAGTCGGCAAAGAGTGCTTCTGCCAAAGCCGCCGAAGCCGCAAAAAATAGTAAGACGTTACAAAGTGCCAGCGCCTATGCCAGCCAAAAATACGCCGCATTAAAGGAAGGCGCCAATAAATTAATCGACTCCGCCAAAAAGCAAGCTAATACTATGCAGCTTAATGGAATATTATCCAAATATTCTGGATCCACTTCCAAAGCATCGGACGAGGGCATAATGAAAGAGCTGACCGAAGGTGTGTATTTAGATAAAGTAGATACGTTAAAGGACGATGTAAAGCTAACCTTTTTCAGTAAAGAGGCTTTGAACGCGCTTAACGGAGAAGCTGTTGTTCAAAAGTTGGATTCGTTGAGTCTCAAGCTTAACGCCGCCATGGCATCCGCAAAAACGGCCGACGAATTGGTAGCGGAAGGCGAAACTGCCACTCCTACTTCCGGCGACGTCGATTATACGCCTCAAATATCCGCGTTATTAAACGAAACGCCCGGCAGTAACGATGCTTTATATAGATTAGACGACGGCGAGGCTATTATACATAAGGTATGCACTAATGGAACCGAAGCGAATTTGGACTTTTTATTGGGCGACGCGTATCTTGCCGGAAACGCCAGTTTGGCGAATGAATCTGGAGAAACCCCGCTCATGTTATGCGCCAAATACCGCGATGAGAAATTCGTAGGCAAATTTTTGAATAACCAAGCTGTAAAGAATAAAATCAGCTTGGATGTAAAGGATTCTACCGGGAAGACGGCATTACACCATGCTGCGGCAAATGGTAATTTGGCAGTTTTACAATTAATCTCGCCCATTGTTTATGACGTTATTGCCAAGGATAACGACGGCAATACGCCGCTAATATTGGCATGCACGAATAGCGATACGTCTTCGGTTGCCGATAGCGTATGCTATTTGATTGATGAATCGAGGAAGAAGGATGCCAACGCAGTTAACATAACCAATAAAGAACAGAGAAACGCTTTATATTATGTCGCGCAACCCATTATGAGCGGAACTACGTTAGATGCTGGTGTAACTAAAATCATGGATTCTATGCTTTGTTCTGCGCAAGGAACGGCGGCGACTCAAGGCTTAGCCGGTTGTGCTCCTGCCGACATACAAAAAACTTTAAATAACCAAGATAAGGACGGTAAGACGGTTTTATTTGCGGCCGTCGATAGGGGTGTTACCGCTTCTCCCAACTCCGAATTAGTCAAGTATTTAATTGCCCACGGCGCGGATACTAGTTATGGATTAAAAACGGCGGCATGGGGAGGCTATGGATATGATACCCGCCCTCATGATGTAGTGGGTAAATACATTGCCGAATTAACTGCTCTACAACAATCCCCTGAATTTATCACCAAGACACAAGGCGAGAAGGATGAAATTGCCAATATTCTTAAGGGTTATAATGATGCTTTGGCGGCGTTAGGCGTTAAGAAGGGCGGTAAGAGGAACACGAGGAGGCGCGCTTAAATATTGTGATTTTTTGATAGATATTTATTTTGTTATAACACAAAATAAATAGTTTACGCGTTTTATTTTGGCGCCAACTCTTTTTCGGTTCTCAATTTATTTTCAATGACCGAAAAGCTACATGTTTTATCGCAAGGATTACACGCCCTCCCATTCATCTTTAGTTCAGGAAACACAAATTCGGCCATATCTTTTCTGACTTCATTATTTTTATACATAAGAACTCCATTTTTACAGTTTTCTTTGCGGAATTCTTCTTGGGCGACCATTTTCTTATTCGCGGGTTCATCCACATAATCGGTCCATCTATATGCCGATATTCCTTTAGGATATTTCTTTTTGTCTCCCATTTCGTTACTTTCGGGTAAATATATCTCATCATCAATGATATTTATTTCATTCGTCCCTGGCTCGACGATATTACTTATTAAATGTTGGTTGATATCTATATTTTCCATTCCCTCAACATAATCCCATTGATAAAAGAGTATGACCAATGAGCATACAAATAAACCTATTATTTTATCGATATATGTGTAAAATATGATAACGAGAACCGCCAATAGTTTACCCAAAATAGTATTGCTAAACTGAATGAATGGTTTTATCGAGGTGAATAAGAAAAAAATAAGTAAAATCGGTATGAATTGCGCTATTATTTTTTTCATATTGGCAAACTTACTATAGTATACGCGCATTTTTTTTTGTATTTAGGAAAAGTGCGGTAAATAAATATCTACATAGTTTTTAGTGTATTACCTATAATAAAATCATCGTAAAATGTCTTCTCTAGTAACGTCGGCGTCTGTATGGACAAATGATGAAAACCAAACCAGAAAAAGGACTCCTACAATGAGAAAAACAGTGAAATCGAAGCCGTTTATAGATAAAGTAGGAGAGCCCGAAGAATATTTATCTCATTCCGAAAATTACCAAAACTTATCGCCGACAACCATAGGCGATATACAGGTAGAAAACGATACCCGCGCATCTCGTGTAAATACCCTTTTAAATAAAATAACCGCGGCGAATGACTCGGCTGATAGTTCGAAGATGGGTAATTATAACCCAACGGGTAATTATAACCCGACTGCGGGTAATTATAACCCAACGGGTAACTATAACCCGACTGCGGGTAATTATAACCCCATTTCGCACCCTTCTATAAATAGTAAAAAAGATAGCCAAGTCCCTGTATCCACGAATTATAGCGGAAATTATTCCGGCGATGAAATAAAGAGCCCCGTGTATAGTAATTATAGTAAAAGCTACGAAGCGCCACAAAAACCTTATTATTCCAAGATGGGTATTGGTGCCACTTCTGCCCCCGACGATAAGCTGATCGAAAAGATAAATTATATGATACATTTATTGGAGCAACAACAGCATGAAAAAACAAGTAATATTACAGAGGAATTCATTTTATACACTATGTTAGGGGTGTTTATTATTTATGTGGTGGATTCGTTTGCCAGGTCTGGGAAGTATATCAGGTGAGTCTTACCCTCAAACAGGAGCCCGAAGTTCCCCTCCTCCCCTCCCTAACTGATACGTATGTTCAATATTATACTTATCAATTACTTTCATGTAGAGAGGGTCATTGCGGCATTTATTCGAGTCATTCAAATAATACCGAATAAACCCCGTATAATGGTTATCATACCAATTTTCAAACTTTACAAGATAATCGTCATTGGAAAGGGTGATATTATCCACTGTTCCTACACAACGACTCAGCATTTCCTTAATAAATTCGTATGTTTCTACAGTATCGCTTTCTACCGCTCGTAAATTTGTCTTCCTTGCCAATGGACGTAAAATCAAGTGCGTCCAATCGCTTGGTTTGAACTCGATTTGTCGCTCACCAGCGAACTTATATCGATTACCTTCCATATTCACCTCACTAAGAGAATAATTCTCGTGGGAAACGACCACTTGGACAATGACGTCATCCATCGGTTTGTTATCCGCTTTATGTAAAGCAATAAGGTAACTGAAGATGATAACGAGCAACATCTGAATAAAGCTGAACATGGCTGAGTGAGTGTTTTATTTGAATAGTGGTTAACAAAAAATTATTCAATTTTGGCTGGTTTAGCCATTATAATAGCGGGTATTATATATGGGAAAATCAACTATAAAAAGAAACAAAAAGAACCGTTTAACCAAAAAAAATAAAAGGGGCGGAGGGAAAAAAAATAAACGCAAGGCAAATAAATCTATGATGCCACCCTATGATCAAGGCGTTTATTATTATCCTACCCCTTATGACGCGCCACCTACATATCCCTTGTCCACGTATCCTTCGGTCACGTATCCCTTGCCCACGTATCCTTCGGTCACGTATCCTTCGCCTGCCCTTATGTATCATCCGTCTTCCGTCCAGCCAATCCAACAAATAGAAGTTAGCAAAGCCGGCGAACTTATATTCAAAGGCAGGTCCATATGGATGCTTTTATCGAGTCCTGATAAAATAGAAGCATTAAAAGCGAATATTTTGAATTTAGTGAATAATGGCATATGCCGGACTATTACTGACCGTTTTAATTTATTTAATTCCGCATTAGATGGCAAGAAAATCAATACCGAATGTTTATTACTGATAATAATAAGTATATTAGCTAATATATTAAAATCACAATGTGTTGTGATAATAAAGGGCGGATTGGCTGTCCAGTTATCGATATCTTCGTTATTTAAACAACATAATATAACAGATGACGATATACTGGCGTTATTAAAAAAAGACACCGACACGCAGCGTGAACTATCTAATCTATTAAAATTTAACAGCAAACATGTCGAAGAAGACGATATTATAAAGTCCGTTTA
>Ga0114960_10004573_pt1 | contig 10342 bp, 4 predicted proteins | sample C_130625_MF_Meta_FD_92637 | JGI IMG/M metagenome (GOLD analysis project Ga0114960, IMG submission 92637) | Freshwater microbial communities from Lake Croche, Canada to study carbon cycling - C_130625_MF_MetaG | ecosystem: Environmental > Aquatic > Freshwater > Lake | place: Lake Croche, Canada...
TTTATACTTCTAAAGGTAGTTCCCTATCTATTGAAACCCTATTTAAAGTCCTGTATGATACTGTAGCAATAACTAGACACCCATATGATTCGGTTTTAAGAGCATCTGATGGTAAGTGGAATCAGCGAAACTCATTACGAGTTTTAAAAACAGCCGGTAGTGTAGATGATATTAAAGACCGGTTTATAACATTTACAAAAAATCGAGTCAAATATACTGCAGAAGTCTTGAGGGTTAAATTACTCGATACAAATTTATATGAAATCTTCTTTCACGCACCCTATGCAGTACCGTTTGAAGTAAATGATGAAATAACGATTAGTAATAGCACTAGTGTTATATTCACAGGTACTTTACAACCTACTTTAACAAAATGGAGTATCATATCCGGTGGTGCAAACTTTAAAGCCGGGCAAGTATTTACTCTTGCAATTGCTGGTGGTTTAAATACCCTAGTTAGGGTTATTAAGGTTAGTACAACTGGAGCAATTCAAAGACTTAAGATAATAAGTTATGGGTTTGGATTTAATGAAGATATTTCTATTAACCTTTCAAATGCCGGTGGTGTTTCAGCTCGAACAAAATACTTAACTACTACTGGTGGTGGCTTCTCTGAAGTTATAACTGTATTAAGACCTCATTCAATATTAAGCGCTAATAGATATTTTGACTCTGATTATGTCACACCATATAACTACACCGGTGATGATCTTGTAAGTCAAAATATATCCTCCCAATTATTAACCTCTGTAACTACACTAGGTACAGAGAATCCTAATGATGCTGTATTATCATTTAATATTGGTCCTATTGCAAAGTATCCCGGTGAATATACTTCAACCCAAGGTTTCTTGTCCGAGCCAGATAATAGGCTTCAAGATAATGGTCTGTATCAGCCATTTGCTTATCAAATAGTTTCTGAGTTAGATATAAGTGTTTTTTATGATATAGTTAAAAAACTAGTACATCAAGCAGGTACTAATTTATTTGTAAATAGGGTGCTAGACACTACTGCCGATCTATCTGCAAATATTAGTGTTCTGAGTAGAAAGAACGTCCATTCAGAATTGAATAGCGTATTTACTACTCTTGAAACTGTATCTAAGGTTATGTACAAAACACTTAATATAGATACGGTAAATCCATCTGAAGCAATTGCTAAGTCCTTTATTACCACTATAAATAATACAGATAGCACGGTGTCGTTTACAGAATCAATTTCTGGTGTACGTCTAATAGTAGATTATTCAGACCCAACATACTTCTCAGAGGCATATGTATCCAGCGGATCCACTGTCGTAATTTAAGGAAAATTAATGTTTACAGAATCAATACACGTAAAAGGTAATTTAGAAGTTATACTTTTAGATGAAAATGGTCATCAAAAAGACTATAGAAAAGTTAAAAACCTAGTTGTGGCGGTGGGTAAAGATACTATTGCGTCAAGAATGGTAGGTAATACTACAGCAATTATGAGTCATATGGCAGTTGGTTCTTCTAATACAGCTGCCACTACATCTCAAACCACCCTAGGTACTGAGTTAGGCCGAGTAGGTCTTGATTCAACCTCCCGTGCTGCTAATACTATTACATACGTTGCTACATTTGGAGCAGGTACTGGTACAGGTTCTATAACAGAAGCTGGTATTTTAAACGCTTCTTCTAGCGGAAATTTACTTTGCCTAACCGTATTTGGTGTAGTAACTAAATCTGCAAGTGATACAGTTATCATTACCTGGAACGTTACTGTAGCATAACATGTCTTTCCTCTTAAAAGATACTATCCACCAATCGTTGGTGGAAACGGTTTATAACGAAATTTTATCTCGCAGATCTAACTATTACTATTTTATAGGTAATGTATTAGACTGGGCAGATCCTGCTAACCCAGCTTCACCAGAAGCTACTCGTGATTATGAGCGTTATACACGTAATGGTATTTTAAGTGTAAAGAAAATTAGCTTTAGAGATATTTCATATGTAGTTCCCAGAATAAATTGGGTAACGGGTACTGTATACGATCAGTACGATGGTAACTATAGTGCAACGTTTCCTTCTTCTAATGGAGCTACAAGACTCAAAGATGCAAACTTTTATGTATTAACAACTACATATGGTGTATATAAGTGTATCTTTAATAAAAATGGCGCTAAATCTACAGAAGAGCCATTTGGTCAAGATATAACTACTATTACCACTGCTGATGGTTATGTCTGGAAGTACTTATATACAATACCACTATCATCACAAAATCGTTTTCTAACCGTAGATTATATGCCGGTTCAAAAAGCGGTAACTAACACCTATTATTCTAAGGGTGAAGTTAGTAGTATTATTATTGATACCCCGGGTTCAGGATATCTTGGTAATGCAGATGTAACACTTACTGTACAGGGTCAATTTTTAGGACTTACGGGAAATTCGATTGCAAATTTGACCCCGGTGTTTAATACTTCTGGTGAATTTATTGATGTTGTTATTAAAAATGCTGGCGCAAATTATAAAACGGCCACTATTAGTATTAATGATGCAAGTGATAAAGGCACCAGCCTTCTCAAGAATATAAGCAATGTTAAAATTTATACCCCAGGTGCAGGTTATATAACTGCAGCTGCTGCCAATACTACCGCTTCAATTATAACTACTGGTGCAGTTCAACCTACAGCTAATGCATTTGCAAACTTAATATTCAGTAGCAACGTTTTAGTTGATATTGTTTTAACAAATAAAGGTACTGGATATAATTCTAATGTTATTGCAAATACAACCATAACAATATCCACGACTGGTAATACTCAACCCACAGCTAACGCATCTGCAAATCTTTTCTATTCTACTTCAGCTGTTTTAACGCCTGTATTACGTAACGGTTCAATTCATACTGTACTTATCGAGGATGAAGGTACAGCGTATTCCTCAAACATACAAACAACCGTTTCAGCTATTGGTGATGGTACAGGGTTTGTTGCAACCCCATACATAAATGCTGCCGGTGAAGTAGAATATGTAATCATTGAGAATAGGGGTAATGGGTATACTAATTTAGATATTACTTTTGCAAGTGCTACAGGCACAGGGGCTACCGCTCATGCTAACCTTTCTATTGACGATTTAGACACTTTGCAAACCATTGTAGAATTATCTGCAATTAAAGGTGGTATACATTCATTCTATGTAAGTAATGTTGGTTCTGGTTATACATACGCCAACGTTGTAATTGCAGGGGATGGGGATGGCTTTGTAGGTCAACCGGTTATAGTAAATAATACAATAAGTTATATTACAGTAACTTCACCTGGTGCAGGTTATAATTACGCTAACGTTACCATTACAGGTAACGGATCTAATGCTAACGTTTCTGCAATCATATCCCCATATGGTGGTCATGGTAGTGATTCAGTCAAAGAGCTTCTTGCTGATACGTTGATGCTAACTACAACCATAAATAATGAAAAGAACCAAGGTGTAACGGTCAGTAATGACTACAGACAGTTTGGTATCTTAAAAGATATTAAGGTATACGGGGCAAATCAAGAATATGCTCCTCTGGCAAATAGTGGTAAATCATTTACAACCATTTCTGGTAGTGCTTGCTACCTGCTTACATTAAATACTGTAAGTGGGTTAGCTTAAGATACTCTTTTACAACATACCATGGGTAATTCAACCCTTAAATTAGAAGTAGTTGAAGTTATTAGTTCTACTAATCAAATACTTTTAATGTATAAAGATACGCATGATTTAGCGGTTGGGGATATTTTGTTAGATACAATTACAAATACAGAATATACTATTGCAACTATTAATGCTGAACCTACTATAAATAAATTTAGTGGTGACATGCTATACATTGATAACAGAACAGCTGTAAGTTATAGCGCACAACAACTAGTTACACTAAGAACAGTAATCAAATTATAACAGGTAAGAGATGGCGATAAATTTTAACACCGATCCGTACTACGATGACTTTAGTGAGAGTAAAAAGTTTTACCGTATTCTTTTTAAACCTGGTCGTGCTGTACAAGCTCGTGAACTAACACAATTACAGTCTACGTTACAAAATCAAATTGCAAGATTTGGTCAAAATATATTTAAAGAAGGTGCAATTGTAATACCCGGCCAACAAATGTTTGATAAGTTTTATAACTATGTAAAGCTTACTGATACTTATAATGGTGTAGCTTCGGACGATATTATTGCTAACTTAGTCGATGGTACTGTTACCGGTCAAACAACTGGTGTTACCGCTCGTATTGTTAATTATGCTGCTTCAGGTAGTGGTGACCCATCAACTATCTATGTAAAGTATACCGGATCGGGTACAGATAAGACTACTGCTGTTTTTGCAAGCGGTGAATTGCTAACTTTTAGATATGGTGCTGGTAGTACAGCTACTTTACAAGCTGCCGCTACAAGCGCTACTGGTAAAGGTGTTGCGTTTTCAATTGCCGCTGGTGTTATTTTTTGCAAAAATAATTTTGTATATTTTGCAGATGAGACTTATATTGTTTCCAAGTATAGCGATACTCCAACCAAATCTGTTGGGTTTATAGTTACTGAAAGTATAGTTACATCTGATGAAGATGAAACTATGCTGGACCCAGCAGCCGGTTCGTATAATTACTTTGCACCTGGTGCCGATCGTTACTCTATATCTTTATCTCTTAGTTCTAGAACTTTACCAGAAGCTAATAATGTAGATTCTAATTATGTAGAACTTTCAAGAATTGAAAATGGTATTATGATATACCAAAAGTCAGCATCAGATTATAATGTCCTAGGTGATGTTCTTGCAAGACGTACGTTTGATGAATCTGGTAATTATGTTGTAAAGCCTTATAATTTAGAAAATATTGAACACTTGAGAACAACAGCTGCAGGTATTAGAGACGGGCTGTATACAGCCAATGCCGGTGGTAATGCCTATTTGCTTGCCAGTGTAATTTCACCTGGAAAAGCTTATGTTCTAGGCTACGAAATCGATCATTTAAAAAGCAAATATGTTGTAACTCCTAAAGCAAGAGATTTTGCTACAGTTAATAATAGTACTGTTTCAACACAAGTAGGTAGTTACATTACTATTACCGGTCTTTATTCTGTACCTGATCTATTAACATTAAGTGCAGTAGATTTGTACAACAACTACACCTCTTCTCCAGGTATAGCGGCTGGCACAAAGGTAGGTACAGCTAGAATTAGAGCTATTACCTATGTATCAGGGTCAGGCTTGACCGCCATATATACCGCCTATCTGTTTAACATTAAAATGTCAACAGGATATTCGTTTGATAAAGACGTAAAACAAATTTATTATGATAATAGTGGTTTTGTTGATTCTACCGCTAACGTAGTACCAACATTAGTTACAATTACCGGTACAGTTACAACTACCAATGCAAGTAACGTTATTACAGGCGTCGGTTCTAAATTTAGTACCGATCTTAGAAGCGGTGATTATATAACTATTAATGGTAATATTTCTGCCATTAGCGCAGTAGTAAGCGATACATCTGCTTATGCAAGGGCTAATTTAGTTGGTAATATTACTGGTATTAGTGCATTTAAACATACTTCTAATATTACAAATAATGCATTTCAAAATGATGCTACATATTTGTTTGAATTTCCATATTCTATTATTAAAACGGTTGATCCAACAAATCTCGAAACATCGTATTACACTAGACGAATATACGATAGATCTTTAACTGGCGGTAATGTATCTATTACTGCAGGTACCGATGAAGTATTTGCGCCTTATTCTGCTACTAATTATATGGTAGTAGATAAATCTGACGGTTCATATATCCCTTTAACTGGTAATGTTGCCAGGTCTGGATCACCAACAGGTAAAACTGTTACCTTTACATTAGGCAGTGGGTACGGCACACATGATGTACGTATTATTTCTACTATTGCAAAGACAAATTCAGCTGCAGATAGAAAAACTAAAACCCTTAATAGCGGTATAACTATTGATTTTACTACTAATACGTCAGCTACTGCTACGGTTCTTTCTTTAGGACAAGCAGACATTTATGCTGTATCAAACATTAGAATGTCTGCTAATGCTTTTGGAACCGCTTATAGTGCTTCAAATTCTGTAGACATTACTTCACGTTATACTACAGATAATGGTCAACGAACATCTCATTATGACCTTGGTAGTGTTAACTTACTCCCAGGTCAACCAGCACCAACTGGTCCTGTACGCGTAACGTTTGATTACTTTACACATTCAAGTGGAGATTTCTTCTCTGTTGACTCATACAGTGATATTAAATACAAAGAAATACCAACATTTACATCTGGTTCTAAAACATATTATTTAAGAGACTGTTTAGATTTTAGACCTAAAATTGATACTAACGGTATTACATTTACAAGTCCATCTGAATTTTTAGATCAAGATGTTGATATTTTAACTGATTATAGCTATTATTTACCCAGAACAGATAAGATTGTTTTAACATCCGGTGGTAATATGCAAGTTGTTCAGGGGGAAAGTTCTTTGACACCTCAAGAGCCTGCAACACCTGATAACGCTATGGCTTTATTTGTACTTGCACAAAAGCCATATGTGTTTGATGTAAAGAAAGATATTGACGTCACTGTTATAGATAACAGACGTTATACCATGAAAGATATTGGTAAACTAGAAAGTCGTATTAAGACTTTAGAGTATTATACTACCTTGTCTCTTTTAGAAACCAATACCTCTCTTTATCAAGTTAAAGATAGTTTAGGCTTTGATAGATTTAAAAACGGTTTTGTAGTTGATAACTTTACCGGTCATAAGGTTGGTAATCCTTTAGATACTGATTATAAAATATCAATGGACTTCCAAAAAGGTATTTTAAGACCTGAATTCAAACAAACTAACCTTAGATTAAAAGAAATCTGCACTACCCCCACCCAGCGCACAGCCAATAATTACTCAATGACAGGTAACATTGTTTCTTTGGCATATACCAGTAATGTGTTTGTACAAAGTAATGCAGCTTCAAGAATAGAAAATATTAACCCATTCAGTGTTGTTTCATTCACTGGTTCAGTAGTTTTAGATCCCCCTTCTGATATTTGGTTTGACGATACTAAGGTGCCAGAAATCCATATTGATAAAGAAGGTAATTACAGTACATTACTGGCCGATGCAAAAGCAACCGGTAAATATGGTACAGTTTGGGGCTCTTGGCAGACTAACTACTACGGTAGTGGTCCTATAGATGAGAGACAGGGTACTAATTATGTTATTAAAGAAACTATTGATACTGTAACCAACAATGACGTGGTATTAACAAGTACTGTTATTCCTAAAATGAGGAATATTAATGTTAAGTTTACAGGTACAGGTTTAAAACCTAATACAAAATTACAAGTATATTTTAATGATTATAAAGTAACAGACTTTGTTACCGGTAACTATGCAAGTAGTAATACTGCACTTCAAGCCAATACTATCCTTGGTGGATATCTTGTTAATAAAGGTAATGTGTATACGGATTATACCGGTACTATATCCGGTTCATTCTTTTATGATGCATCACACTTTAACTTTTCTACTGGTGAAAAGGTCTTTAGACTAACCGATTCCCCTACTAATGGAATAGATAGTGAAACATCAGCAGAGGCAAGATTTAATACATCAGGTCAATTAAGAACTGTCCAGAATCAAATTGTATCAACCAGAAATGGTCAAGCAACTTCAGAAGCAGTATATGATCAAAGGGCCTATGTATCGCCTCCTCCCCCGACTTATTACTATGACTCTTACGACCCTCCAACAGTCACTACACCACCAGCAAGACCAGGCTTGACATATGCTGATGCAGTTTACGGTTATTCATTTGGAAGAATGCCAGACCAGGGTGGTGCAGATTTCTGGGCGACCAGAGGTAACTTTTCGACAATTTCTCAATCTGTAAACTCTATATCAGAGGCAGGCAAAACCGTTTTAGCTGGTTTTTTCAATCAAGATGGTACAAATCTTGACGGGGTCTTTGTAGTTAACAATTGGGATACTAGAACTGCCGGTCTTTCACAATCAGACAAAGATGCCGCTTCTGCTGCATATAGCGCAATTAAAGAAATTACTTCAGCTGGTGTTGCTAATAAAGAATATGTTTTACCTAACGGTGCTATGACTACATGGGCTAATGCCGGGTACACCCCTGATCAAGCAGCTACGTATGCGGCTGCAACACTTGCAGTGGCTTTATTAGCCGATAATAAAATACCACCAGTTACAGCACCTAACCCATACTGGAGCGCAAGTGGAGATTCTCCTCTCTCGGTTATAACAGCTATTAATGATAACCCTAATCGCGCTACTTCTATTTTAGCCGCTACGTCACCTGATGGTGTTCCAGTTGCAAGAGACTGCTGGGCTCAAGACCCATTAGCACAAACGTTTATTATTTCTGGTAATCCTACTGTTTTAACTGGTGTAGACTTATTCTTCTACGATACAGACCCAGTTGCTCCAATGTACATTGAATTACGTACGGTGGTTAACGGTTCACCTTCACAAACAGTTGTTCCATTCTCACGTAGGGTGGTAAGACCAGAAGATATTACTACCTCGGATGATGGTTCGGTAGCTACATATCTTGCATTCGCTGGTTTAGTTTATCTTCAGCCTGGTGAGTATGCGTTAGTTCTTTTAACTGGTTCAATTAATTACAAAGTATGGATTTCACAAATTGGTGAAACAGATGTTAGTACCGGCAGAGTAATTAACGATCAACCATTCATTGGTGTTTTATTTAAATCACAAAATGCATCTTCCTGGGAAGCTAATCAGAATCAAGATCTTAAATTTAGAATATACAATGCTGAGTTTTCGAATGCTGCTTCTGCCACGGTAGATTTTGAAGTTGATGCTCGAGACTACCAACTGACCCAGCTTGGTACAGATCCTTTAGAATTCTATCCAGGTAGCCGAGTGTTAAAAGTACTCCATCCAGATAATGGTTTTGTAAATGGATCTACAGTTAAACTATATAACGTTCCTGGAGATGGTACTGGAATAGCTGTTACCAATAGTGGTAATATTAACGGGGTTAATGTTAAGACCATTAACAATGTAGAGTTTGCTGTATCTAACGTTAGACCTAATTCTTACACTATTATTTTACCGACTGCATCAACCAGTAATACTATTGTTCGTGCTGGTGCAAATGGTGTAGTAGCTGAACGGGACTTCCTTTATGATGCTGTTTATCCAGCTATCTCCTCAATTGCCTTTGCCGATACTTCTGCCACAGTAAGTGTAAAAACAGTGGATACTGGTTATGCACCGCATTCATCATTTACGGTACTTAATGGGGCAAGCGCTTCTGAGTTATCTACAACATCGGTATTACCAAGTACTACCAATATTACAAATAACTTATCTGGTGCCAGACCGTTTACTTTACGTATAACATTAGATAATACTAACCGTAATCTTTCCCCTATTATTGACATGCAGCAATTATCGGCTGTGTTTATTAAAAATAGAATTAATAACCCAACCTATACATCAGAAAACTTAAGTACTGATATCATAACAGTTGCAAAGAATAGTAACATATACTTTACAAGAGCATCCGCTAGTACAGGATACATCAGTATTGTAGCAGTTAATGATAGAGCTAATGTTTCAAGTATCGTTAAAGGTACTACTGTTACTGTTGCTAATTCCTCAGTAAATAGTGGTGCATTTAGAGTATTGGACGTGATAGATGCTGGTGCAAACATTTTGGTATCTGGTACAGTTACCACTGCCGCCGCCGCTAACGTCATCACTATTACTAATGGTGTAGGGTATATTGCCGAAGAAGCTGCTACCAGGGGTTCGGCGTTAGCTAAGTACATCACAAGACAGGTTGATTTAATTAACCCATCTTCTTCTATTAACTTGAGATTAGATATTTCTAAACCAACAAATGCTAATGTTAAGATATACTACAAAGTTAAGACTGTGGGAGAATCTGCCGATCTTGCAACTAAAGAATATGTGGAGTTAACCGGGTTAGTTATTCCTACATCATTGAATGGTGAATTCTTTGAAGTAGAAAAGCAAATTGATAATATTACTCAGTTTACATCTATAGTGTTTAAGATTGTACTTCTTTCTGATGATTCCGCAGACGTTCCGAAGTGTCAGAACTTAAGAGCGATCATGTTAGTATGATGAATAGACCGGTATTAAAGGTCAAGGATCACCCAACGTTGTTTCGTGATCCTGATTCTAAAGCTATTTTGGTTGTGGATCAAAATGCCAGGCAAAACTATATTAATCAGAAAAATATAGCTCAAAGAAATGCGCAAGCATCGGAAAACTTGCAGGCCGAAA
>Ga0114960_10004576_pt1 | contig 10341 bp, 7 predicted proteins | sample C_130625_MF_Meta_FD_92637 | JGI IMG/M metagenome (GOLD analysis project Ga0114960, IMG submission 92637) | Freshwater microbial communities from Lake Croche, Canada to study carbon cycling - C_130625_MF_MetaG | ecosystem: Environmental > Aquatic > Freshwater > Lake | place: Lake Croche, Canada...
GCTGAGCGATGGGATGACTGCATCGAGATTGCTCGCGAGCAGATCCGGGACGGTTCCCACCTGCTGGACCTGTGTGTGGATTACGTGGGCCGCGACGGGGTCGCTGACATGCAGGAGTTGGCGGGCCGACTTGCCACAGCTTCGACGCTGCCCATCGTGATCGATTCGACTGAGCCCGGCGTCATTGAGGCTGGTCTTCAGATGCTGGGTGGGCGAGCCGTGGTGAACTCCGTCAACTACGAAGATGGCGACGGCCCAGATTCGCGCATTCGCCGCATCATGCCGATGGTGCGCGAATACGGCGCGGGAGTTGTGGCGCTGACCATTGATGAGGAAGGTCAGGCGCGCACGGCTGAATGGAAGGTCCGAGTCGCAGATCGTCTGATCCGAGATCTCACCGATAACTGGGGGATGCAGCCCGGTGACATCTTGGTCGACACCCTGACGTTCCCCATTGCGACAGGTCAGGAGGAAACACGGCGCGATGGAATCGAGACCATTGAGGCCATCCGTCAGTTGAAGGCGATGCACCCGGCCGTTCAAACTGTTCTGGGTTTGTCGAACGTGTCGTTCGGTCTCAATCCGGCGGCCCGTCAGGTTTTGAACTCAGTATTCCTGCACGAGTGCACACGCGCTGGGCTGGATTCCGCAATCGTCCACGCCTCAAAAATTCTGCCCATGGCTCGAATTCCAGACGAGCAGCGATCCGTTGCCCTTGACCTCGTATACGACCGTCGCGAGCGTGACGCCGAGAGCCACGTCACGTACGACCCCCTGCAAAAGTTCCTTGAACTATTTGACGGAGTTGAAGCTCGCTCGTCATCTGCGAGCAAGGCCGAAGAACTTGCTGCTCTGCCACTCTTCGACCGGCTGCAGCGCAGGATCATCGACGGTGAACGCAATGGCCTCGATGCCGATCTCGAGTCGGCCCTTCTCGAGAAGCCGGCTCTCGAGATCGTCAATGACACCTTGCTCAGTGGCATGAAGGTTGTGGGAGACCTCTTTGCGTCGGGTGAGATGCAGTTGCCGTTCGTGCTGCAAAGTGCAGAGGTCATGAAGACCGCGGTTGCCTTCCTTGAACCCCACATGGATAAGACCGATGAGGCAGGTAAGGGCACGATGGTTCTCGCCACCGTCAAGGGCGACGTGCACGACATCGGCAAGAATCTCGTGGACATCATTTTGACCAACAACGGTTACACAGTCGTCAATATCGGCATTAAGCAACCCATCACAACCATTCTTGAAGCCGCGTCAGAGCATGCTGCTGACGTTATTGGGATGAGCGGACTTCTGGTCAAAAGTACTGTCATCATGAAAGAGAACCTCCAGGAGATGAACTCGCGCGGGGTTGACACACCCGTCGTGCTTGGTGGCGCTGCACTTACTCGTGCATTTGTTGAGCAGGATCTTGCTGAGATTTATGACGGTGATGTGAGGTACGCCCGCGATGCCTTTGAAGGTTTGCGGCTCATGGACGCAATCATGGCGGTCAAACGTGGTGTACCGGGCGCAGAGCTACCGGCCCTACGCGAACGGCGTGTCACAAACGTTGCACGACCAGAAGAACCCGAGAGCCCTGCGCCGAGTCGATCGGATGTGGCGACCGACGTTGATGTGCCGGCCCCCCCGTTCTGGGGCGACCGCATCGTCAAAGGCGTTCCTCTTGCAGAGTACCTGCCGTATCTCGATGAACGAGCCCTGTTCCTAGGGCAATGGGGTCTCAAGCCCACCCGAAACAGTGAGCAGACCTACGAGGAGTTGGTTGAGCTTGAAGGAAGGCCGCGTCTGCGCTCATGGATTGATCGCATTCAGACTGAATCCATGGTCGAACCAGCAGTGGTCTACGGATATTTTCCGTGTGTGTCCGAAGGCAATGACCTCGTGCTGCTCAATGCCGACGGTTCCGACCGTGCACGGCTAACCTTCCCTCGCCAGCGGCGAGATCGTCATCTCTGTCTTTCGGATTTCTTCAGATCACGCGAGTCCGGCCACACCGATGTGGTTGCTTTCCATGTGGTGACCATGGGTGAGGCGGCATCACGCGCGACCGGTGCACTGTTCGAGAAGGACTCCTACCGGGACTATCTCGAGCTCCATGGACTGTCGGTCCAGCTCACAGAGGCCTTGGCGGAGTACTGGCACGCCCGAGTCCGTGAGGAGTTGGGGCTTTCTGCGGCCGATGATCCGGATATGGACACCCTGATTGGCAAGCAGGGCTACCGAGGATCGCGCTACTCGTTTGGGTACCCAGCCTGTCCGGACCTTGAGCAGCAGACGGTGCTCATGGACCTTCTGAAGCCAGAACGCATAGGTGTCGAACTCTCCGAGGAGTTCCAGCTGCACCCGGAGCAATCCACCAGTGCCATCATCGTCCACCACCCCGAGGCCCGGTATTTCAACGCGTCCTAGACGCTGTCTCCCGCGGTCGAACCACGCATCGCCATGCTCCACTCTGTGCGTGGGGGGAGGTCTGGTGGCGTTCCATCGAACGCAGGACATAGAGCCTTGAAGCTGCACCAGTCGCACAGCTTTGACGGCGTGGGGGAGAACTTCTGGGCGTCGGCCGCCTCAGCAATGGCGTCGCGAAGCGCGAGGATCTTGCGTTCGGTTGCGAGGAGAGACTCCTCGTCAGGGTCGTGGCGCAACACGCGCTTATCGCCCAAATACAAGAGCTGTAATCGCGCAGGTATGGCGCCATGCAGGCGCCACCACGCCAGACCGTAGAAGCGCATTTGAAACATTGCCTTGTCTTGGAACCGCTCGCTTGGTGCGCGCCCGGTCTTGTAGTCGACGATGCGAATACGTCCGTCCGGAGCGCAATCCACCCGATCGATGTACCCGCGAATCTCAAAACCGGGTTGCAGCGGCACCTGGATGGCACACTCGCGAGCCTGAGGCTCAAGCCTCTGCGGGTCTTCTAGCTCGAAATAGGCGTCAAAGAGCGGAGCCAAGACGGGGGCACTTCCGCCCGGACCTGCGACGGCAGCTGCGGCTGCCGGATCGCTCGTGGACAACGCGGTGAACGCCTCGTGCCCGAAATTCACCGCGGACTCTCGAGTGAGCTCCGGTGCCGGCAGGTCAAAAAGTGTTTCCAGTGCTCGATGAACGAGTGACCCGCGAACCGCCGCTGCTGAGGGTGCCTCGGGAAGTCGATCAATCGACCTGAGCCGAAAAAGCAGAGGGCAGGTCATGAAATCTGACGCGCGCGACGGTGATAGAGACGAAGGAAATGGCTCAAGCACAGGCCTAAGGCTATAGATCGCTAACCTGCGTACATGTCCTTCGTGCACAGACGTGGTCCCTTCGCGGTCGGCGATCTTGCCCAACTCACTGACCCCAAGGGCCGCCTGCACACGATCACGCTTGCCTCCGGGGGAGAATTCCACACCCACCGAGGGCGGATCCCGCACGACAGCATCATTGGATTGCCCGAGGGGAGTGTCGTCACAGCAAGCAGCGAAACTCCGTATTTGGTCCTTCGTCCGCTTCTCGATGATTTCGTACTAGCAATGCCGCGTGGAGCTGCGGTCATCTACCCCAAGGACGCCGCACGCATCGTCGGACTTGCGTCTTTGGGCTCAGGATCCAGGGTCGCCGAAGCTGGCGTGGGATCGGGGGCACTGACCTGCTCGCTTTTGCGGGCGGTGGGCGAGAGCGGAGCGGTGGCAAGCTTCGAGCGGCGCGAAGACTTCGCCAATGTGGCCAGGACAAACGTGCACCGGTGGTTTGGGGAAGAGCCACCGATGTGGTCCCTTGTCATCGGCGATTTTGCGGACAACACCCACGCGGATGCCTTCGACGCTGTTGTGTTGGACATGTTGGCTCCATGGGATTGCAGTAGGCGAGCGGCCGAGATGCTCAGACCAGGCGGGGTTCTTGTCGTGTACGTGGCAACAACCACGCAGCTGTCGACACTCGTGGAGACTCTGCGGGTGCAGGAATGTTGGACAGAGCCTCGGGCTGAAGAGACGTTGATGCGCACCTGGCACCTCGACGGTCTGTCTGTTCGCCCTGATCACCGCATGAATGGACACACCGGCTTCCTCGTATCCACCAGGCGTCTGGCCCCGGGTGTTGTGGTCCCGCAGCGCAGGCGCCGGCCGGCACCCGGCGCCTACGGTGACGATTACCAGGGCCCTGGATCGAGCGTCGACACGCAGTAGTCAAGAGGTGAGAGTCAGGCTCGCGGGTTAGAGTGGAGAACTTTCGTCGACAAAGGGTGATCATGGAGCACGAGTCCAGCCAAGCGCGCCTACGGCAACTTGAGTCTGCCCTCACCGAGGTGCGGGGGGAATTGGCGGCCCAAAAGGATCACAACACGCGCCTCATCGCAACCCTGCGCGATGCACGCGAGCAGATCGTCACGCTCAAGGGCGAGGTCGACCGCCTCGCTGATCCGCCCAACGGTTATGGCACTTTCATCAGCCTGTGCGAAGACGGCACCGTGGACATCATGGCCAACGGTCGCAAGATGCGGGTCTCTGTCGTGCCTGGAGTCGTCGTAGCCGACCTTGTACCAGGTCAAGAGGTTCTCCTCAACGAATCGCTCAGTGTGATTTCCGCCAGGGCGTACGAGGACACAGGGGAGATCGTCACTTTCAAGGAGTTTCTTGAGGACGGCGTTCGAGCTCTCGTCATCAGCCGCGCCGACGAGGAACGAGTCGTACGTGTCTCGCACCGGCTGCGGGGCGAGCGAGTGCGCGCGGGTGATGCTCTGCTGTGCGACGTTCGAGCGGGTTACGCCTTCGAGCGAGTACCAAAGTCTGAGGTTGAGGAACTTGTCCTCGAGGAGGTTCCCGACATCCGATACGAAGACATTGGCGGATTAGGCGACCAGATCGATGCCATTCGCGACGCGGTGGAACTCCCCTTCATGCATCCGGAGCTGTTTGCCGAGCACGATCTCAAGCCCCCGAAGGGGATCCTGCTTTATGGACCGCCCGGGTGTGGCAAAACCCTTATTGCAAAGGCGGTTGCCAATTCACTCGCCAAGAAGGTAGCCGAAAGGACCGGACGCGAGGAGGGCCGCAGCTTCTTCCTCAACATCAAGGGTCCTGAGCTGCTGAACAAGTATGTCGGCGAGACCGAACGCCATATCCGTCTGGTATTCCAACGGGCACGCGAGAAGGCCTCCGAGGGGATGCCTGTCATCGTGTTCTTCGATGAGATGGACTCACTGTTCCGCACGCGCGGGACGGGGGTGTCAAGCGACGTGGAGAACACCATCGTGCCTCAACTGCTCAGCGAGATCGATGGGGTAGAAACACTTGAAAATGTGATCGTGATTGGTGCTTCCAATCGCGAGGACATGATCGATCCCGCGATCCTGCGCCCAGGTCGGCTTGATGTGAAGATCAAGATCGAACGCCCTGATGCTGAAGCAGCACGTGAAATCTTCACCAAATACCTCGTACCCACCCTGCCGATTCATGAGGTAGACCTCGCCGAGCATGGCAACGATCCGGTCGCCACGTGCCAGCAGATGATCATGCGCGCGGTCGAGCTGATGTACGACGACACAGATGACAACCGATTCCTTGAAGTAACCTACGCCAATGGCGACAAGGAGGTTCTGTATTTCAAGGACTTCAACTCTGGGGCCATGATCGAGAACATTGTTGCTCGTGCGAAGAAGAGCGCAATCAAGGCCTTTCTCGACTTCGGCGAGCGTGGAATACGCGTCCAACACCTGCTCGACGCATGCCTCGATGAGTTCCGCGAGAACGAAGATCTACCGAACACCACTAATCCGGACGATTGGGCCCGGATCTCTGGCAAGAAGGGCGAACGCATCGTCTTCATCCGGACCCTCATCCAAGGTAAGAAGGGTTCCGAAGCCGGTCGATCCATAGAGACCGTCTCCAACACCGGTCAATACCTCTAGGCCATGTCCGTAACCCGAGTAATGGGGATTGAGACCGAATACGGCATCACCACCCCGGGTAGACCCACCTTGAACGCCATGTCTGCCAGCTCGGAAATCGTCACCGCATACGGCCGTCATGGGATGCCGCCAGGCCGCCGCATGGCCTCGTGGGATTACGAACGTGAGGACCCGCTGCGAGATGCCCGCGGGTATGACATGTCGGTGGCAGAGGCCGATCCGTCGCAGCTGACCAATGAAGATCTCGGCCTGGCCAACGTAATCCTGACCAACGGTGGACGTCTATACGTCGACCACGCTCATCCCGAGTACTCATCTCCAGAAGTGTCCAACCCTCGCGATGCTGTGCTGTGGGATCGCAGCGGAGTCGAGGTCATGAGGCGTGCCATGCACTGGGTGTCGTCCGTGCCCGGTGGCCATCCGATAGTCCTCTACAAGAACAACACGGATAACAAGGGCGTGTCGTACGGCTGCCACGAGAACTATCTGGTTCGCCGGAGCACTCCCTTCTCCGAACTCGTCCGTCATTTGATTCCACTGTTCATCACACGACAGGTCTTTGCTGGAGCCGGGCGAGTGGGCATCGGCCAAGACGGAAGGGTCCCCGGCTTTCAACTCTCTCAGCGGGCCGATTTTTTTGAAGTGGAGGTTGGGCTGGAGACCACGCTCAAGCGACCGATCATCAACACCCGCGATGAACCGCACGCAGATCCCGAGAAGTGGCGTCGGTTGCACGTGATCGTGGGTGATGCCAATTTGGCAGATACGGCCACCTACTTGCGCACGGGTGCAACAGCGATTGTTCTCAGCATGATTGAGGATGGGTGGCTCGACGACTGTGACTTCCTGCCCTTGCATCCTGTCCCCGAAATGCACGCGGTATCCCACGACCCGACGCTGACCCACCGCATCTCGCTGTCGCGTGCGCGTAAGTGGACAGCCCTCGATATCCAGCAAGCATTTCTTGACCAGGCCCACAAATATTGTCAAAGCCGATCTGAGGACCCTGCTCCACAGTTAACCCAAGACGTGCTGCTCAACTGGCAAAGGGTCATTGACACGCTTCGGGTGAATCCGATGTCCTTGGCACGCGAGCTGGATTGGGTGGCCAAGTACCGACTCATGCTCGGCTACATGGAGCGCGACCAGCTGGACTGGACGGCCCCCACTCTGGCTGCGATAGACCTGCAGTACTCCGACATTCGGACCGACAAAGGCCTGGCTTTGCGACTGGAGGCCTCGGGCAACCTGACGCGGCTCACCCAAGAATCAGACGTCCTCACAGGGGTCCACGAACCACCTACCGACACGCGGGCGTATTTCCGAGGGGAATGCATCAGGCGTTACCCCGAATCTGTATCAGCCGCCTCGTGGGACTCGCTGGTGCTCGACGTGCCGTCGCGAGAAGCACTCATACGGGTCCCCACGATGGACCCCCACCGGGGCACGCAGGAACACGTGGGAGCGCTCTTGAACGCGTGCCCAGACGTCGACAGCCTGGTGCAGGCACTGGAGAGAGCGCACTGACGTCAGCCGCACCGGTTAACCTGCTCCCATGTCCCAGCGAGAGCCAGTTCAGTCACGTCGTCCAGCCAGGGAAGAGCCTGCGGAGCAGACCAGCGCACCCTCGACGTCGGCCGCGGATACCGACGTCGACGCGATCCTCGATGAGATCGACAGTGTCCTCGAGGCTAACGCCGAGGATTTCGTCAAGTCGTTTGTTCAAAAGGGCGGCCAGTGAATCATTCGCTGCCCCCTTCGTACCGCGCTGTCGGTTCGGCATCATTCGTAGACTTTCTGGGCGCCTCCCATCCAGACCGCCTACCCACACTTCGGGAGACCGTGCCAGTTCCTCATGGCACCACGATCGTCGCGGTGCGTACGACCGATGGTGTCGTCATGGCGGGCGATCGGCGAGCCACGATGGGCAACATCATCGCGCAACACGACATTGAAAAGGTGTTTGCAGCCGACGATGCCACGTTGATTGGTATTGCGGGCACGGCGGGTCTGGCGCTTGAGCTCGTGCGCCTCTATCAGGTCGAGCTCGAGCACTACGAAAAGCTTGAAGGCGTGCCACTGTCACTCGACGGCAAGGCCAATCGACTCGCCTCAATGTTGCGTGGGAGTCTCGGATTGGCTCTCCAAGGTCTGGCCGTGGTTCCTCTGCTCGCTGGATTCGACCCGCAGTCACACGCTGGCCGGATTTTTTCTTATGACGTCACCGGTGGCCGCTACGAGGAACGAGATTTCTTTGCGGTGGGTTCGGGTTCGTCGTTCGCCCGAGGATCACTCAAGAAGCTATATCGCCGTGACGCTGATGCACAGACGGCCATTTCAACCGTGCTCGAGGCGTTGTATGACGCGGCCGACGATGACAGTGCCACAGGTGGGCCCGACACCTCGCGGGGCATCTATCCGGTCGTCGGAATCGTCACCGCCGATGGCTCGCGAATCCTGCGAGATGAGGATGTCGAGCCTCTCGTTCAGGCGATGCTGGTGTCCCGTTCGGACAGCGGCAGGGGAGGCTTCGCATGAGCGTGCCCTTCTATGTCTCGCCCGAACAGGTCATGCGCGACAAGGCCGATTTCGCGCGCAAGGGGATCGCACGGGGCAGGAGTGTCGTCGTTCTTCAATACAACGATGGAATTGCATTTGTAGCTGAGAATCCATCGCGGGCGCTGCACAAGGTGAGTGAGCTCTACGATCGGATCGGGTTCGCTGCCGTTGGCAAGTACAACGAATTTGAGTCCCTGCGCGTGGCCGGGGTACGACTCGCCGATATGCGTGGTTATTCCTACGACCGTTCCGACGTCACTGGGCGCAGTCTGGCCAACGCCTACGCTCAAACGTTGGGCTCCATCTTCACCGAGACAGCCAAGCCGTTCGAGGTAGAGATCGTTGTAGCGGAGGTTGGTGCCACGTCGGCTGAGGACCAGATCTATCGACTTCTCTTCGACGGTAGTGTGGGCGATGAGCAAGGTTTCGTGGCGATGGGTGGTTCGGCCGATGCCATTGCTGCGTCTCTTGCAGTTCATTGGCGTAACTCCTGGACACTTCAGGAGGCCGTTCGGGGCGCAGTCGAACTGCTGGCCGAGCACGGCGATGACGAACCCCGTCACCTTGATGCTTCCCATCTTGAGGTAGCTGTCCTGGATCGCACCCGGCCGAGGCGTGCGTTCCAGCGTCTAACCTTCGACGCATTAGCCGCGCTTCTGGAGTCCTGAGCGCACTCACACGTACAGTTCAGGGGTGGAACGTCGCATCTTCGGACTTGAGACCGAGTACGGGGTCACCTGCACGTTCAATGGGCAGCGACGGCTCAGTCCCGACGAAGTGGCCCGGTACCTCTTTCGACGAGTCGTGTCGTGGGGCCGGAGCAGCAATGTATTCCTCACCAACGGCTCTCGGCTTTACCTGGACGTGGGGAGTCATCCCGAATACGCGACCGCTGAATGTGATGACCTCATCGACCTCATCTCGCACGATCGTGCAGGGGAACGAATCCTCGAGGGGTTAGTGGTCGACGCGCAACAGCGACTCCACGACGAAGGCGTGTTTGGTGACGTATACCTGTTCAAGAACAACACAGATTCCGCTGGGAATTCCTACGGCTGCCATGAGAATTTCCTGATCGAACGCAGCGGTGATTTCACCACGCTTGCCGACCAATTCATTCCGTTCCTGATTTCGCGCCAACTCATCGCGGGAGCGGGCAAGGTGTTGTCCACTCCGAAAGGCGCCATCTACTGCCTCAGCCAACGGGCTGATCACATGTGGGAGGGGGTGTCGTCGGCCACCACTCGCTCTCGGCCCATCATCAACACCCGCGACGAGCCACACGCGGACGCCGACCTCTATCGACGACTCCACGTCATCGTGGGTGACAGCAACATGAGCGAGCCAACCACCCTTCTCAAAGTTGGTAGTGCTCACCTGGTCCTGCGGATGATCGAAGCCGGGGTAACCATGCGCGACATGTCGCTCGACAACCCGATTCGCGCCATACGCGAGATCAGTCATGACATCACGGGCAAGAAGCCGGTCAAGTTGAGCACCGGACGTGAGTTGTCAGCCTTGGCTATTCAGTCGGAGTATTTCGACAAGGTCTCGGACTTCGCCCATCACGAGGGTCTGATCGACGAACCTCTTGTACGACGCATTCTTGATCTATGGGAACGCACATTGAAAGCGGTTGATGCACAGGACCCAAGTTCAATTGATCGCGAGATTGATTGGGCGATCAAACAACGACTCCTTGATCGCTACATGGCCAAGCATGATCTGACTCTTGACTCTCCCAGGATTGCCCACCTGGATCTGGCGTACCACGACATCAATCGAGCGCGGAGTCCCTTCTACCTGATGGAAAAGCAGGGTTTGGTCGAGCGCGTGACCACCGATCTTCACGTTTTCGAAGCGAAATCCATCCCGCCGCAGACAACAAGGGCGAA
>Ga0114960_10004577_pt1 | contig 10339 bp, 1 predicted proteins | sample C_130625_MF_Meta_FD_92637 | JGI IMG/M metagenome (GOLD analysis project Ga0114960, IMG submission 92637) | Freshwater microbial communities from Lake Croche, Canada to study carbon cycling - C_130625_MF_MetaG | ecosystem: Environmental > Aquatic > Freshwater > Lake | place: Lake Croche, Canada...
ACATCACCTTGTAAAACAGTGTTCTTCAAGACATACATATTTCCATTAAAAGAACTATCATTGTTAACAAATAATCTAGAGGTCATAGAAACATCACCACCCACAAAGAGTCTTCCACCTAACGAAACATCATTTGTAACAAACAAACGTGAATTCATAGAAACATCACCATTAATAAACAAACGTGAATTCATTGAAACATCGCCTTGTAAAACTGATCGTCCTAATGAATAAATATTTCCATTCATAGAAACGTCAGAGCCAACAAATAACCGATTATTAAAAGATACATCATAATTTACATTCAATCTGCCATTAACTGATACATCTTCTGCTATAATTAAACTATAGTTCGATGATGTAACATTAGTGTATATTACAGTACTGTTTGTGTATTCATAAACATTTAATCTTCCAGTAATAACAACATCTCCTCCCACAAATAAACGTGCACCTAATGAAACATCATTTGAAACAAACAATCTACTATTCATAGAAACATCTCCATTGATGAATAAACGGGAATTTATTGAAACATCGCCTTCTAAAACTGATCGATTGAGCACAAATATATTTCCATTAAAAGAACTGTCATTATTTACAAATAACCTGGAGGTCATAGAAACATCTCCACCCACAAAAAGACGACCACCTAATGAAACATCATTAGTAACAAACAAACGTGAATTCATAGAAACATCACCATTAATAAATAACCGTGAATTAATAGATACATCACCTTGTAAAATCGTTTTCTTTAAGACATACATATTTCCATTAAAAGAACTGTCATTATTTACAAATAACCTAGAGGTCATAGAAACATCTCCTCCTACAAATAAACGACCACCCAATGAAACATCATTAGTAACAAACAAACGGGAATTCATAGATACATCACCATTAATGAATAACCGTGAATTTATTGAAACATCACCTTGCAAAACTGTGTTTTTTAAGACATACATATTTCCATTAAAAGAACTGTCATTATTTACAAATAACCTAGAGGTCATAGAAACGTCTCCTCCTACAAACAAACGACCACCCAATGAAACATCATTAGTAACAAACAAACGAGAATTCATAGAAACATCACCATTGATGAATAAACGCGAATTCATTGAGACATCACCCTGAATTATTGTTTGTCCTTTGACTGAAAAATTTCCATTCATAGACACATCATTCATAACAAACAATCTTGAACTTAACTTAGCATCTCCTTCAATATATGTATTATAATCAATTGTCGCGTTTCCTCTAATTCTTGCGTCTTTAGTTAATAAAAACTGAGGAGCATCACCTGGAACTTCTAGTTCAACATAAGAATCAATATTCGTGGTAGAAACAGTAGTTTGGGTTTGGGGGGATGAAGATAGACCATTTGTAATAGCTATGGATGTTGTTGCTGTTCCATTTACTGCTATATTAGTATATGTATAATTGCTGTTAGTTGACGTTATTGGATTAAATGAAGTACCATAATCAGTAGAATATTGAACTTTATTTTGACCATTTAATGTAACATAAACGAATTTACCATCAATATCTGCACCGGACACGTTTGAAACTATGGTTATATTAATAATTTGACTGCTAGAAGTTAGTGTACTACTTAAAGTAATGTCATTTGATACTGTATTGTATGAGTTAATTGATACACCGCTTCCAATAATACTTGCACCAGAAGATCCATCGCTGTTTATAGCAAAACCAGTTATAGTACTTCCAACAGAAATAGCAGATAATGACCCAGATAATACTGATAATATAGTTATTTGATTGGTATTACTATATATCTGTGCAGTTCCAGTTACGGTTCCTGAGTAAAAACTAACAGATAAGCTTGAAATAGAATATCCTGTATATATTTTTGCCCATGTACTACCCGAATTAGATGATCTTACTATACCATCGGTAGTAGCAATATATATATAACTTCCTCTACTTGAAATTTTCACATCAGTTATAGAAGATAAGCTAGTTAACGCTGTTATTCTTGATGTGATATTAGACCATTGATTTTGACTGTAATTTGTTGAGCTGACAATACTAGTGGCTAATGCATATCTAGTAGAAATAGCGATTACTACATTTGCACTAAAAGACGATGCAATAAATTTCCACTGTTCACTAGTTGAATCTGATAAAACTCCACTGTTTCCTGTATTATTAATAGCAGTTATACTATCACTATATCTAGAAACATATAATGCAGTATTGTAACCACCTGCAAATAAATATTCACCATTTCCTGATAAAGCAATTGCGGTTACATAATTACCGTTTGAATAATTAACTATTGCTTTACCAGATGTGTAATTCGTAAAATTTTTTCCATAATCCTTAGAATAAAGAATGTAGTTATTTGTTCCAATAATTACAGTTTTACCGTTATAAGACATAGCAATCATAGTAATAGAATCATTGTTAATTATTGAAGATAGATTTATCAAATTCCAGGTTTGGAAAAAATTAAAGGAAGTATATATATTTTTTTCATTAGAATTATAAAGTATACAATATTGAGAATCTGTAGACAACAATGATTTTGACCAGTTGTTTGTTGAATAATCAACATTTCCAACACTAACAGATAAATTATTAAAATCATTATTAAAATTCACTACTGTAGTTGATGATATTGGTTTCGGAACCTTTATTTTAATGTATGTAATAAATGTTAACATGTTGTTCATGGAATTTACATTAAAATTACCAGCAACGCTAGCATTTCCAGAGACAGCTAAATTATTTCCAACTGTAACATTATTAGTAACGTAAATATTTGAATTTGAAGAAATGTCACCACCTATGAATAATCTATATTGTAATGTTGTGTCGCCCAACAGAGTACTATTTTGTGATACAACTGATCCTGATAAAGCTGTTGCCGGTACGGATCCCTCTGAAAATAAAATTTGACTTGATTTAATTGATCCATTAGGGCCTGTAATATCCCCTAGAAATGCAACGTTTCCGTAAATTTTTGTGTTAAAAGTATCTAAAGATCCTAATACCAATTGGTTACTATCAGTTATTAAGGAATTACATCCAATAGCCGTAGATTTAACGTAATTATTTGAAGATCTATTTGGCACATTATTGTCAGTATTTGCATTATAACCAATAAATGTTAGTTTCTCTCCAGCGTTGTTAAATGACCCAGATTGAAAGCCGACTGCTGTATTATAAGATCCAGATGTTGTTCCTATTAATGAATTACTTCCAATTGCTGTGTTAGATGATGATGCTACATTATTATAAAGAGCTTGATATCCTACAGCAACTGAGTTTATTCCTCCTGTGTTTTTGTATAAAGCCTGCTTACCAAATGCCGTATTGTATTCATTATTTCCACCACCTGTACCTATAGTTATATTGTTTATAATTGCATCATTAGTTAAATATAATCTTGATAATAAATTAACATCACCGTTAACAAATAAACGCGAATTGACAGAAACATCACCTTGTGAAATAAGTTGACCAAAGGTGTACAGATTCCCACCTAATGAAACATCTGATCCCACAAACAATCTTGAATTAAATGACGCGTCATAATTTAAATTTAATCTACCATTTAAAGAAAGATCTTCTGCAATAATCAAACTATAATCTGTTGTTGTTACATTCGAATAAATAATATTGGATTGGGTATAATTTTGTACATTTAATCTACCATAGATGAAAACATCTTTTCCTACAAATAATCTGCCGTTTAATGATGAATCGCTATTAATTATTAATCCACCATGTCTATTTATTATGTCACCGCCACTAACATCAATGAAACCTTTTATGTAGGTCTGTTTAAACAAATTAGAGTAGGATGCTTGATCTAACCAACCCGACATTTATATAATAAAGATGTGAAAATAATTTGTAAAAATGAATGAATTCATTTTCTTATAGAGCATAACTTGATTTCTAAATATGTTTAGTTAAAACATATCTAGATTAAACTGCTATGTTAATTAATTCTGCTTTGCTGTAAATGTAAAAAGTATAAACCCTTCTGTGTCTACAATTATATCTTTAGCAAAAAGCTTGCCATTCAATGACATATCACTATTAACGAACAACCTTGAGCTCATAGATACATCTCCGTTTACGAATAAACGTGAATTCATGGAAACATCTCCCTGCTGAATAGTTCGTCCTAATGTATACATATTTCCATTCAATGATGAATCACCTGAAACAAACAAACGTGCGTTTAATGAAACATCAGATGAAACAAACAAACGGCTGTTCATTGAAACATCTCCATTGATAAACAAACGGCTGTTCATTGAAACATCTCCTTGCTCAATTGTGCGTCCATAAGTATATAAATTACCATTAAATGATGAATCCATTCCTACAAAGAATCTACTATTTAATGAAGTATCATTTACTACCACCAAATTACCATTGAGAGATATATCTTCATTTACTAAAAGTGCCACGTTTGTGTAAATCACATTTTCTTGAGAATATTCTTGAACAATTAATCTTCCATGGATAACTACATCACTTGCTACGAATAAACGTGAATTCATTGATACGTCGCCGTTAATAAATAAACGGCTATTCATAGAAACATCTCCTTGTTGGATTGTTCTACCAAGTGTGTACATATTACCATTGAAGGAAGAATCTCCTGAAACAAATAAACGGGCGTTTAATGAAACATCACTTGATACAAATAAACGGGAATTCATTGAAACATCGCCGTTTATGAATAATCTACTGTTCATAGAGACATCTCCTTGCTGAATAGTACGACCAAGTGAGTACATATTACCGTTCATAGAAACGTCACCTGATACAAACAAACGCGCGTTTAATGAAACATCACTTGAAACAAATAAACGGCTGTTCATTGAAACATCTCCGTTAATGAATAAACGGCTGTTCATTGAAACATCTCCTTGCTGAATTGTGCGGCCAAGTGAGTACATATTTCCGTTAAAAGAAGAATCACCAGAAACAAAAAGGCGGGCGTTCAATGATACGTCACTAGATACAAAAAGACGACTGTTCATGGAAACATCGCCGTTGATAAATAAACGACTGTTCATTGAAACATCACCTTGTTGAATTGATCTACCTAGTGTGTACATATTAGCGCTCATAGAAACATCTTCCAATACATAAAGTCGCTTACTTATTGTTAAATCACCTTGTTGGCTTGAAGATCCGGTAGTTGTAATAGTACCTGCTACATATAAATCGCTATTCATAGAGACAGTCCCAGAAACAAACAACCTAGCACTTAATGAGACATCGCTTGAAACAAACAAACGGCTGTTCATGGAAACATCACCATTTATGAACAAACGGCTATTCATTGAAACGTCACCTTGTTGGATTGTGCGCCCAAGTGTATACATATTTCCATTAAAAGATGAATCTCCGGAAACAAAAAGGCGAGCATTTAATGAAACATCTGATGATACAAATAAACGGCTGTTCATTGAAACATCTCCATTAATAAACAAACGTGAGTTCATTGATACATCTCCTTGCTGGATTGTACGACCAAGCGTATACATATTACCATTCATGGAAACATCACCCGAAACGAAAAGACGGGCGTTTAATGAGACATCGCTTGATACAAACAAACGGGAATTCATAGAAACATCACCATTTATGAATAAACGTGAATTCATCGACACATCCCCTTGTTGAATCGTGCGACCAAGAGAATACATATTTCCATTAAATGATGAATCTCCAGAGACAAAAAGTCGTGCATTTAATGATACATCACTTGATACAAATAAACGTGAGTTCATAGAAACGTCGCCATTTACAAATAATCGACTATTCATGGAAACATCACCTTGTTGAATTGTTCTACCAAAAGCATACATGTTTCCACCAAACGAGACATCTGTTTGAACAAACAAACGGGAATTTAATGAAACATCCTGTTCTACGTTTAATCTACCGTTTACTGAAATATCCTCTGCAATAATTAAGCTATAATTACTTGTTGTTACATTGGTATAAATAATACTAGATTGAGTATATTCTTGAACATTTAAACGACCTGTAATTACTAGATCTCTACCAACAAATAAATTAGCATTTATTGATACATCACTTGATACAAACAAACGGCTATTCATAGAAACATCACCATTAATAAACAATCTGCTATTCATAGAAACATCGCCTTCCTGAATAGTACGTCCAAGTGTATACATGTTCCCATTAAAAGATGAATCTCCAGAAACAAACAGGCGTGCATTTAATGAAACATCACTAGATACAAATAAACGACTATTCATCGAAACATCTCCATTTATGAATAATCTGCTATTCATTGAAACATCACCTTGTTGAATTGTACGACCTAGTGCGTACATATTTCCATTAAAAGATGAATCTCCAGAAACAAATAAGCGTGCATTTAATGAAACATCACTAGAGACAAAAAGTCTGCTGTTCATTGAAACGTCTCCATTTATGAAAAGGCGTGAATTCATTGAAACATCACCTTGTTGGATCGTGCGACCGAGAGTATACATATTTCCATTGAAGGATGAATCACCAGAAACAAAAAGGCGGGCATTTAATGAAACATCACTAGATACAAATAAACGTGAGTTCATTGAAACATCTCCATTTATGAAGAGACGACTGTTCATTGAAACATCGCCTTGCTGAATCGTGCGACCAAGTGCATACATATTTCCATTAAAAGATGAATCTCCAGAAACAAAAAGACGAGCATTTAATGAAACATCGCTTGATACAAACAAACGGGAATTTATTGAAACGTCACCATTTATGAAGAGACGTGAATTCATTGAAACATCTCCTTGTTGAATAGTTCGTCCTAAAGAATACATATTTCCATTGAAGGATGAATCTCCCGAAACAAAAAGGCGTGCATTCAATGAAACATCGCTAGATACAAACAAACGGGAATTCATTGAAACGTCACCATTAATAAACAAACGCGAATTCATAGAAACATCACCTTGTAAAATAGATCTTCCATATGTATATAAATTACCGTTTAGAGATGTGTCACTAGTCACGAATAAACGATTGTTTAAACTAGTATCGTTAAAAATGCTTAAATTACCATGTCTGTTAATTATGTCACCACCACTTACATCAACAAACCCCTTTACATAAACTTGGCGTATTTTGTTGGAATTCGTAGGATCTTCTAACCAACTCATATTGTATATATTTACTATGTGAAAATAAATAAATCAATTAATTAATTTATTTATTTATTTATTTATAACGCAATCTTTTAATTACGCGTTTTTATAGAGTATAACTATTCATTCCATTGTATTAAAAACCCGTTCTCTAAATATAAATTTGATTTTCCGTAAAAATCACCATCTAAAACTAATTTAGAATTCATTGAAACATCACCAAACATAATAGTTTTTCCACCTATAAAAAGATTACTATTTAAAGAAGTATCTCCAGATACAAATAAACGTTCTCCAAATGATACATCAGAAGATACAAACAAACGACTGTTCATAGATACATCGCCATTAATAAACAAACGTGAATTCATAGATATGTCTCCTTGAAAAATTCCGCGTCCAAAAACATAAACGTTTTTATTAAAAGAAACATCATTTCTTACAAATAATCTAGCGCCTAGAGAAACATCAGAACTTACAAACAACCGACTGCTCATAGATACATCTCCGTTTACGAATAGACGTGAATTTATAGATACATCACCCTGCATAACACCACGTCCAAACACATAAACATTTTTATTAAAAGAAACATCATTACTTACAAATAATCTAGCTCTTAATGAAACATCTGATTCTACGAATAAACGGCTGTTCATTGAAACGTCACCATTTACAAATAATCGACTGTTTAAAGAAAGATCTCCTTGTATTATTCCGCGGCCAAACACATAAACATTTTTATTAAAAGAAACATCATTACTTACAAATAATCTAGCTCTTAATGAAACATCTGATTCTACGAATAAACGACTGTTCATCGATACATCTCCATTAATAAACAACCGTGAATTCATAGATACATCTCCTTGCATAATTCCGCGCCCAAATACATAAACATTATTGTTTAATGAAACATCATTAGATACAAACAATCGTGCGCCCAAAGATACATCAGAAACTACAAATAATCTAGAATTAAAAGAAACATCATTGTTTACGTATAAATTACCTTTGGGTAAAATGACAGCTGAAAAATCCATTATTATTCCATGAGGACCATTGTAACCTTGAGGACCTGATTGTGGATTAACTTCTCCATTGAAATTTTCTGTTTCGTGTATTCCTATAATAGCACTTATTCCAATACTTTCATTAGGAGAAAACAATCTACCATTAAACGAAATATCCCCTGCAACAAATAAACGGGAATTCAAAGAAACATCACCGTTTACAAACAATCTACTGTTTATCGAAACATCTCCTTGTAATATTGATCGACCATGTGTGTACATATTTCCGCTTAAAGAAACATCTTCTATTACATAAAGTCGTTTACTTATTGTTAAATCTCCTTCTTGGCTTGAAGATCCCGTAGTTGTAATAGTACCGGCCACATATAAATTGCTATTCAATGAAACATTGCCGTTTATAAACAACCTACTGTTTATGGAAACGTCTCCTTGTAATATTGATCGACCATGTGTGTACATATTTCCATTCAATGAAACATCATTAGATACAAACAAACGAGCACCGAAAGATACATCAGAAACTACAAATAATCTAGAATTAAATGACACATCATTGTTAACATATAAATTTCCTTGGGGTAAAATAATTCCTGGATAATCCATTATTATACCTTGAGGACCATTGTATCCCTGAGGACCTGATTGTGGATTCACATTTCCGTTAAAATTATTTGTTTCATGAATACCTATAATAGCACTAATTGGGATACTTTCATCTGGTGAGTACAAAATACCATTAAAAGATATATCTCCTCCTACAAATAAACTGCTGTTAAGCGAAACATCACCGGATACAAATAAACGTTCATTTAATGAAACGTCTGATGAAACAAATAAACGGGAATTCATTGATACATCACCGTTAATAAACAAACGGCTATTTATTGAAACATCGCCTTGCTGAATTGATCTTCCTAGTGTGTACATGTTACCGTTGTAGGATGAATCTCCAGAGACAAATAAGCGTGCGTTTAATGAAACATCTGATGATACAAACAAGCGGCTGTTCATTGAAACATCTCCATTAATAAACAAGCGACTATTCATCGATACATCACCCTCTTGTATTGATCTTCCTAGTGTGTACATGTTACCGTTGTAGGATGAATCTCCAGAGACAAATAAGCGTGCGTTTAATGAAACATCTGATGATACAAACAAGCGGCTGTTCATGGAAACATCTCCATTAATAAACAAGCGACTATTCATCGATAAATCACCCTCTTGTATTGATCTTCCTAGTGTGTACATGTTACCGTTGTAGGATGAATCTCCAGAGACAAATAAGCGTGCGTTTAATGAAACATCTGAGGATACAAACAAGCGGCTGTTCATGGAAACATCTCCATTTATAAAAAGGCGGCTGTTCATTGAAACATCGCCTTCTTGTATTGATCTTCCTAGCGTGTACATGTTTCCGTTCATTGAAACATCTCCGGATACAAACAATCTTGAATTTAAAGACATATCCTGGTCTATATTTACTCTTCCATTCACAGATAAATCTTCAGTAATTATTAATGAATATTGAGTTGATGTCACATTAGTGTATATTATGTTGCTCTGTGTATACTCTTGAACACTTAATCTGCCATAAATTACTACATCATTTGAAACAAATAGGCGGCTGTTCATTGATACATCGCCTTCTAATATTGTTTGACCAAGTACATACATGTTACCATTAAATGAACCATCGCCTGATACAAACAAGCGTGCATTTAATGAAACATCTGATGAAACAAATAAACGGCTGTTTATGGAAACATCGCCATTTATGAACAAGCGGCTGTTTAATGATACATCGCCTTCTTGTATTGTTTGACCAAGTACATACATGTTACCATTAAATGAACCATCGCCTGATACAAACAAGCGTGCATTTAATGAAACATCTGATGAAACAAATAAACGGCTGTTCATGGAAACATCGCCATTTATGAACAAGCGGCTGTTTAATGATACATCGCCTTCTTGTATTGATCTTCCTAGTGTGTACATGTTGCCATTCAAGGAAACATCTCCTGATACAAATAAACGTGCATTTAAGGAAACATCCGAGGAAACAAATAAACGGCTGTTCATGGAAACATCGCCATTTATGAACAAGCGGCTGTTTAATGATACATC
>Ga0114960_10004578_pt1 | contig 10338 bp, 9 predicted proteins | sample C_130625_MF_Meta_FD_92637 | JGI IMG/M metagenome (GOLD analysis project Ga0114960, IMG submission 92637) | Freshwater microbial communities from Lake Croche, Canada to study carbon cycling - C_130625_MF_MetaG | ecosystem: Environmental > Aquatic > Freshwater > Lake | place: Lake Croche, Canada...
GTTCTAGTTCTGGATATAATGGAAATGCTACCAATCCTAACCAACCAACTATTCATATTGGTTCGGTAGATAATAGCTCTACAGATAATAATGTTTCTTATGTTTCAACTGAAAGTTATACAGATGCAACTTACGGAGATGTGTTTAGAGTAAGATATGAAGGTAACTGTAAATATTCAGGAACTGGAGTGAACTACACCTGGGATTTGTACTTTATTAAAAGCCAAGCTTCAAAACAAATAGTAGTTTGGAGAACATTCACCGCAGATGGTTCTAACCAAGAAATAATGGGTATATCTACAGGTAGTGCTTGGTTAGCAAGTACACTAGTTACTTCAGGTTCTTTTTCTGGTACTAGTTGGGAAATAAATACATCCTCAAGTACTACAACATCATCTACCTCATTAGATGCTACCTCAAATACAAACTCATCAGGATACTATTCTTTTTCAAGAACTACAGTAACCGGAGATCAATTTACAATTCAAGTAGATGCTCCAACCAGAATCCAGGCTTATACTACAACAGACATTCAAGCTGTATCAAATATTGTACTAGGTAAGACAGCAAGAACAGGACTTTCCTTTCATATGTTTGATGTAAATGATGACTCTAAGATAACTGTGGCAGATAAGTATTATGTGGCTGCAAGAAAAGCAGGAAGGTTTTCTAAATGGAGAATAGCTCCTGATGTAAGAATCTTTACTACGGCAGAATACAATTCAATCGTAGCAGCAACGACAAATGTAAGAACAACTTACCCAGGAGTTACTAATCATACAACTTCTACTTTAACTAGTGGAGGAACTTTAAATCTATATCTAATAGCTCCTGGTTATTCTGGAGCAGTAACCTACTAAACCTATAAGTTGCCAAAACTCTATTTTTTTCTTAGTTTTGGCAGAATATAAACTACCTTAAAACATGAAAAAACTATTTATACTTTTTGCTTTAGTCACTATGATGACTTCTCTGAGTGCTCAATGCTATAAGATTGACACTGTAACTTCAATTGCTACTGTAACAGAGATAGGAGAAAGACCTATAATCTTTGGAGCACAAACTACTCTAGAAGAGATTGCTTCTTCTAAGTACCAATTATGTAATGAGGGCAGTCCTATTTCAGGAACAATCAAATCCATTGCAATGCCTGAACAACTTGTAAATATTGTAGGCTTACAGTTTCTTAAACGAGAATACATTGTAAGTACAGAAATTAACGTAAATGGAATTCTTCTTCTAGGAGAAGCTAGTAAAGTAATTTACGTTAATGCTATGTTTGTTTCTGTAGAAGGAATTCCTCATAACAGAAAAGCTTATTCTAAAGCTTTAGAGAAGTCGTTTAAGAATGGGTTTGAGAGTTTAAAATAGGATAGGTTCCTTCTCATTCTGAGAAGTAGTCTATTTTGACTTTCTATTCTAACTTATATTACAGCAGTTTTTAACCAAATAGCCTCTCAGAAGCTAAGTCTCTATTCTGTCCACTTATTGCCTACGGTCTATTAGTTGTAGGTTAGAGCACTGTAAACTTTGTTAGAACATTTTGACACTATCGGAGAAACCTCGGGAGAGTATGTTTCTGTTAAATCAGCGTATTATGTAGTCTATTGCATTTTGTAAAATCTTAGGATTATCTTTAAACCTTCCTAAAGCATTGTTACAATTAAAGCATAATAACCCTCTTACTTTTAGAGTAGTGTGACAGTGGTCTACATGTAATCTTACTTTTAAAGTAGATACATGTTTTCTACAAATCGCACAACAGAAATCTTGAGAAACTAGTAGAGAGTTGTATTCTTCTAAAGTAATACCATATCGTTTTATCAACTGGTTATTAATTTTATTCTCAGAAGTTCCAATCTTCTTTCTATTTTCAATAAGACATTCATTGCACACAATACAATTATGTGCACTACTTCTGTAGCACTCTAGCGGTTTTTCGATATTACACTTTTTACAAAGTCTCATAATTCTTTTCCCTACTATCCAACTTCTAGCAGATTACTTTTAAATCCTCGTCTGCGAACACAAAGATGTGATGTCACTACGAAGGTAATGTCACTTTTAGATAAGTAGTCTCGTGTGTTGATAAATTGTGGAATTAAATTCCTGCTGATCCCTGAGCATGCATGTAGTCAGTCTGTTGCATAGGTTGGTCTTCATCTAAAAGTTCTGTTAAAGCTTCTTCAATGTAGTCATACAGCATCTCTTCGTTATACTTTTTACGATAAGTAAATGCTTTGAAGCCATCATAGAGAGCTAATTTAAATCCTCCTATATCTCCTTCTAGCTTTACCTGCTCATCTTGGAGTGCTAGTAAGAAAATATCAAACACTTCTTGGGCATTTGGCTTTTTAATTTTATCCATCGACATAACAAATCCTCCTAGTACAAATATAATCTTAAATTATTTTTTGTCTAGAGATAGTTTTTCACTGAAAATAATCAGAGGTGTTAACAATCAAGTTAACACGGTTAATATCTTAAGTTAAAAGTATTCTTTGAGTTAACATATAACTTGACTTTTTTTGTTAAGATAGTATATTTGTTTACGTTAAAACAAAACCAACCAATGAAAGTAGCACGTAAATACGAAGAAGGAGTTAAGTTGCATCAGGCATACATTGATGTATTACTTAGACTTGCGGGGTATAGGTTATCCGATCTGTACACCAGTATATTAGCCCATAGTTCATTTTACGGTACTTTAGATAAAGTAGTAAAAGAAAGAATCGCCAGTGAGTTTGATACATCAATCCAAGTTATCTCTAATGGGATAACTAAGTTAAGAAAGATGGGTATCTTAGAAAAGAATGCAGTCAACCCAAGACTGTGTCCTACTAGCAAGCAAGGTGTCACCCTCACTTTGATTCTTTCTACTTTAGATCAACCTGTTCTTAAGCAAGAAGCTTTAGCAACTGCATGACCTCAATAAAGGATACATACGAAACCATTGAGATTAAGACCTATGCTGCCTATTCAGATGTAGCAAAAGAAATGGGTCTTACTATCGATAAGGTAAGTACTGTATACGAATGGTATTTGAAGAAGACCATTGAGGAAATAGTAGAGCTACCTACAGTTAAAGTAAGATTGTCTGGCTTAGGAGTTTTAGTTTTTAACCCTTCTAGAGCAATCAAACTAATAGCTAAGAAACTTAAGTCTGAGTATCTGTTAACTTATGAAACAGAAAGACAGGGACTCACAGCAATCAGAGGTTATGCTAACTACTACATGCTAAAAGATTGGCTTAAACTATTTAAAGAAAGATACGAAAGAGGACAATCTAAAAAACTCTACAACCAACAAACCATAGAGTACATGGATAGAACATATCAAACACAAATATTAAACCACCAAAAATTATATGAATCCTTACAAAGAGTACATGGCCCTGAGCCTGAAGGGGCTAAAGAATTTGAACAAAGTATTGGAGGGAGTAGCAACGAAGACAGCGAATCAATTTAAACTACTAAGCCATGAAAAACAGAACATTATCGCAGACAGAATGGACATTTGTATTAATTGTCCCTACAATTCAAGAAACGCAGTCACTTCTCCCGAGTATGTACAACTCACAGGCAAGCACTACAGCACCAGTAGAGACGAACTTCACTGTTCGTTTTGTGGCTGCATCTGTACCTACAAAACGGCATCTCTATCTTCAGATTGTGGAATAGAGACTTGGAACGCAGAACACCCTTTACATAAAATAGAATTAAAATGGAAAAGCACAGAACAGTAACCATTAAGAATGGTTGCGACAAAAGACCAGGTAGCAAGTGTGGAGTTCAGATCTACTTCTTGCCTGCCGACAAACCTTTAACTAAGGTTTCTTCTAAAGCAAAATAAGATGACAGACAACCAACCAACCTCCCAGCCATATGTAAACTTTACTTTGCAAGATAACTTATTCGAGACGTTTAAGATATTTTGGAAAGCAGGGTACTCATATAGTAAAACAGGCAGAGACGAAGACTTCTATGCACGTGTGCTAGAAGACATCATGAATATGCCTCAAGAAGAATTTTTAAAGAAATACTCAAATGGCCGTTAAGAAACTATCATACATATCAGCAGAACTAGAGTGGGCAGAACAACGCCTAACTGAATGGAGAGCTTATATAGATAACAACCCTATCAACTCTTTGAAGGATAGAATTGAGTGGAAGCCAACAGCTAAAGGTGGAACTATGCCTATGGTTATTGCTAGCCAAGAATCTCAAATCAAATCTTTAAGAGATACTATGAAAGAGTATTTAGCTCTTCTAGAAGTAGTAGATAGGTTGAGAGAGAAAGAAGAACAGAAAGCAGAAGCTAGAGGTTCTCAAGAGATTAATGGTAAGATGAAACAATTCAATTAATATGCATCCTAATCTAGATAGTCCTGAATTCTTAATCAATGTAAAGTCTCTCCCTGACATTGGCTCAGAGGAGTATGATGCATTTTGGGAGAACGAGGACAAAAAGATTACAGAGGGTGTTACTATTAATGGATTTTATTTTTCGCCTTTTATTTATTGGCATTTAAACTACTGGTCTATCTACATAGATACAATGGTAGGTAAGCGTCAAATTAGAAAGCTAGACAAACCTCAGCTTTGGGATACCTACTTAGCAGTAGATGAAACTATCCACAAAGCAGAGAATCATATAGATGGAAAGAAAGGAGTTGTGATGGTAGGATCTAGACGTATCAGTAAGGAACTTGCTGATTATGAACCAGTTATAACAAACAGGGGAGAAGTTCCTATTGGAGAAATTAAAATTGGTGACATTGCTTACGGTAAAGATGGTAAGTCTACAACCGTATTAGACGTTTGCCCACAGGGTGTAAAACCTATTTATAGACTCCACTTAGTAGATGGACGTTATGTAGATTGTGGTTTAGAGCATCAATGGGAAGTAATTAGAATGTCTGATAAAAAATCCGTAGTCTATCAAACTCAAGATCTTCTTAAGAAAAAACTTAAGATAAAACATAAAAAGTCTGGCTATACCTATAAATATTATCTTCCAGAAATCCAACCCGTAGAGTACGAAGAAAAAATTCTTCCTATAAATCCGTACATTCTAGGATTTCTTTTAGGTGATGGGTCTATTAGACAAGGAACTCCTGTATTTTGTACTGTAGACGATGAGGTAGAAGAGTACTTCAAAGAAATTCTTGGTCCGAATTATCAAATTACTTACGACATTTCTGAGGAAAAACGTTTAGGATATAAATGTAGACGTGCTATCAAGTACATAGGTGCAGACAAGTGGAGTGTAGATAATGAATATTCTGACATTAAAGGCATAAACCCCCTTAGACGTAAGTTGGACGAACTAGGACTTAATAAAAACTCTTACGACAAGTTTATACCTGAAGCATACCAAAGGGGTTCTGTGGAACAAAGATTTGAACTTTTACGTGGATTAATGGACTCTGATGGATCTATTACTACTCAGGGAGCCATAGAATTCTGTGTTAATAATGAAAAACTTGCAAATGACGTTGCTTACTTATGTAGAGGATTAGGAATTCGGTGTCAAGTTGCTAAGGAAGATAGGGGAATGGTTAATAAAAAATGGCCTGACGGACACTATTCTGACATCCACGCACTAAAGTGGAGAGTATATATCCGTACTGATAAGCCTATTTTTAAACTTAAAAGAAAATTAGAAAGGATTAAGCCTAGAAAAAATACCAGTTCAGTAGCCATTGATCGTATTGAATATTTATGTGAATACTCTGCAACGTGTATAGCTGTAGACAATGCTGATCATATCTTCTTAACAAAAGACTATGTTCCTACACATAACTCAGTTCTAACGTCTTCTTATATGGCTCACAAGGCTATTACACAGAAAGGTTCTGACAACTTGATATCTGCGCTTAACCAACCTGACTTAAAAGTAATCACAGACTACGTAGACTTAGGTATTAGAAACCTTCCTGATTATTTTAGGTTTCCTCGTATTGAGGATGACTGGAAGAGACAGGTTACTTTAGGATTTAAAGACAAGAGAACTAATGCTCGTAATGAGTGGTCTAAGTTCCACGTACGAAACTTTGATGAAGGTAACAATACGGAAGCAGCGGCAGGTCTTACTTTATCTTCTTTTCTTTTAGAAGAAGGAGGAAAAGGAAAGATCCTTAGTTGTCTAGCGGCAACTACTCCTTGTTTTGACAGTCCTTATGGATGGCGTTGTTCTCCTTTTGTCATCGGTACATCTGGAGATATGACTAAAGCAGCAGATCTAGAAGAACTCTCTAACAATCCTGAAGCCTATAACTTTCTTCCTGTAGAGTCTAATGAAACAGGAAAGTCTTACGGACTTTTTATTCCAGGTACACGTTCTTTGAAAGTTCCAAAGCAAGAAACTCCTTTAGGACTTTACTTAGGTAAGGAAGATCCCTCTGAGTTAGATATAATTAAGATCTGGGTAGCAGATGAAGAGAAAGGAAAAGAACTTATCTTAAAGTCTAGAGAACAGACTAAGAAATCAAACGGATTAGAAGCTTACTTAAAAGAAGTAATGTACTATCCTTTGAATCATGAAGAGTGTTTCTTAGAACTATCTCAGAACATATTCCCTGTAGATTTACTTCAAGAACAATTACAGAAACTTAGTGCTCAAGAAATCCAAGCAGACAATGTAGAACTCTACATTAACTCTGAAGGAAAGATAAGACACAAGTTTACAGACAAGAAGCCTGTTATTAACTTCCCTGTTAAGTCCACAGATCCTATTGAGGGTTGTGTTCAGATTTGGGAATATCCTCTGTCAGAAGCCCCCTATGGACTTTATACAGCAGGGTGTTTACCTGCAGGAGAAAAAGTACTAACAGAGAAAGGAATGATGAATATTGAAGATATTACCATGTCTGAAAAACTAATTAGTAAAGACGGTAATTTTGTAGATATTTATTCTTTAGAAAGGTACTATTTAGAAAACTCTCCAAACTTTCAAGTAAAAGTCTCTAACACATTTAGACGTACTACTTTTACAGAAGAACATCCTATATTTATTAATACTAAGTCTCTTAAGCCTTATCAAATAAACTCTAAAACAGAATTTGATTTTAAAGAAGTAAAACATCTTAAAGTTAAGGACTGGGTTAAAGTTCCAAACTTTTACAGAAATAATGCAGTTAAAGAAGTAGACTTAAACTCTTATTGGAATAATAACTCTGTAAGAATTGATCGAAAAGTAAACTCTCCTTTAAATAATTCAGAGTTTTGGTGGTTAATTGGTTATTATTTAGGAGATGGTTGGGTTACTGGAAATAAAACTTCTTTTGCAGTTAATGTACAAGAAACTTATTATGTAGAAAAACTGCAAGCTCTTACTGAGAAGTACTTAGAAAGATCTTCTAATAATCAAAGAGTTAGAAATAATGCAGTTGAATACACGATTAATTCTGAAGAACTTGCAGATTTTTTAGTTTTTAATTTTAGAAAATATGCAGATGAAAAAAATATTCCTGAGTGGGTTAAGTATTTACCTGAAGAATTTAAATTAGAGTTGATAGGAGGATACCTTGCTTCTGACGGATGTGTAACTTCGCATACTAAAGGATACGGCTCTACTGAGTTTGTGAGTATAAGTTTAGAGTTACTAGAAACTTTTCAAGACATTTTATTTTCTTTAGGAATTGTATCTAATCTTTCTAAACTAAGAAATGCAGGTAAGACTCAGTTTAAAGAAGTTTCATATGACACTAAAGAATGTTATCATTTAAGGTTAGGAAACAGTTCTACTATTAGTCTATTAGAAAAAATTAATGACATTTTGGATCCTAAAATTCAAAAACTAGATTTAGTCAAATTAAAAACTTTTGGTAAACAAAAAAGGTCTGGATGTTTTATGAGTGAAGACTTGTCTTATATTTATTTTCAAGTTACTGAAATAAATGTAGAACTTTTTACAGGAATAGTTTATAACTTTCATTGTGAAACTAATACTTTTATGTGTCATCATATTACTACACATAACACGGATCCATACAAACAGTCACAGGCACACTACTCAACTTCTTTGGGTTCTACTTATATTTATAAACGAGTTCATAATCTAAGCGGAGAAGGTTGGCAGAATATAGTTGTAGCTTGTTACACAGGTCGTCCTAAGAAGATTGAGACTTGGTATGAGATGACTAAAATGCTTCTTAAGTATTACAATGCTAAGACTCTTTGTGAAAACATGGACTATGGTTTTATCCAGCATTGTGTAGATAAGAATGAATCTCCCAAAGTCCTAGAGAAGACGCCTAAGTTCCTAAATGATATCCACCCTAACTCTACAGTAAACCGTGACTATGGTATTCACATGACCAAAGACATTAAGAACTATTTGATGTCTCTTATTATTGAATACATCACAGAAGTTGTAGATGTAGAAAGAGATGAAGAAGGAACTATTGTAAAAGAAAGACTAGGTGTAACTAGAATACTAGATCCTCTCTTGATTAAGGAGTTAATTAAGTTTACTCCTAAGTTAAACGTTGACCGAGTTATTTCATTCGGATTAACTTTAGCTATGGCTAAGACTCTTACTACTCAGGTTGTCATCTCCAACTCAAGTGACGATAATAGAATCCAAGCTTACTTTAGAGAAAAGAAAGGTAACTCTTTATTCCGTACAACCTCATCCCCATTTAGATACTAAACTAAAACAAATATACTAAAATGATTATTGAAGCATTTAAAGAGCATGTAGATCCCGTTAATCATGCCTACTTCTACCCTGAGCAATTTGTAAGCTTGGAGTATAAGCAGTCTGAGAAATGGATAAAGTCTACCATGGACTACTTTGCAAATATTGCATTTGCACAATATAAACAGAACGTAGCCTTTAGAAAGAACTACCGCTTACTTAACGGAGAATTTAACTTTGCTGACTATACAAACGTTGCAGATTATCAGGAGCTAATCAGCTACTTAGAAGATGTTCCTAACCAGGATCCAGATGTTCCTCAGCACTTAAAGCACTATCCAATAGTTAACCCTCCTATCAATCAGTTAAAGGGAGAGTTGATTAACCGTCCTCACAAATACAAAGTAAAAGCTGTAGATGATGAAGCGATTAACGAAACTATTGACTTTAGAACTGAGTTGATTAAAGAACACTTCTTGAAGAATCTTGAGGCTCAACTAGAAGGACAAGAGATTGATCCTGAACAAAGAGCACAGATGGAGCAAGACATCCAGAATAAAATTTTGGATTATACTTCAGTTGCTGAAGAGTGGGGTAACAAAACTCTTAATGCGCTTAAATATCATTTTAACTTTAAAGAAAAATCTCAACAATCATTCCTAGACTTCTTGGTAACAGGTAAAGAGTTTCACCACTTCTACCCTGATAACTCTCGCTTAGGATTTAATTATAAAGTAGAGAACCCTTCTAACGTATGGTACTTAGGTAACCGTAATGCTCAGTATACTTCAGACTGTTGGGCACTAGGACTTATTGAAGTTCTTTCAATGACTGAGATTGTAGATCGTTACAACTTAACAGGAGAAGAAATAGAACACTTAAAAGTTCGTTCTCTTCAGAACTTAAGAAACAACGAATACTCTCCTATGGCTCCTGCTCTTCCAGATCCTAATGATCCTTTGTGGCAGTTGACATTTGAGAACGTAGGTGACTTTGCTAACGGTGGTATTGATCACAACGTATTTTCCTTTAACTCTCAGCATGCTTATACGGTAATTACTGCTTACTGGCAGTCTAAGAAAAAGATCTTCAAAAGAACTTACTTAGACGAAGAAGGATACCAACAAGAGATGTTTGTATCTGAAGATTATAAGATGGATAAAACTCTAGGAGATATTTCTATCGAAGAACTTTGGATTAATGAATGGTGGAGAGGAATCAAGATTGGAGCTAATATTTACGTAAACGTAGAACCTTTAGAGTTTATCCAAGATTGTCCCTTAGTAGGAATCATTAATACTTCTCGTAACACTCAAGGTAAATCTCTTTTAGATCTTCTTAAACCTTATCAAGTTCTTTATAACATTTGTATGAACCAGTTATGGGAATTACTTGAAAAGGAGATTGGAGTAGTATTCTTAGGTGACCTAAAGGTAGTTCCTAAGAAAGACTCTCAAGATCCTATCGAGACAATGTTGTGGAATGCTAAGAACAGAGGTACTCTTTTGATTGACACATCAATCGAGAATACAGGAGGAGCTGTACAGTTCAACCAGTTCTCTCGTATTGACCTTACACGTTCTCAAGAAATCCAAGCACGTATTCAATTGGCTCAACAACTTCGTCTAGAAGCTTATGAGTTGGTAGGTATTACTCGTCAACGTTTAGGTAACTCACAGGCATCAGATACAGCAA